>Ga0255336_100494_pt1 | contig 59402 bp, 52 predicted proteins | sample MeOH1_35cm_T3_17_FD_189102 | JGI IMG/M metagenome (GOLD analysis project Ga0255336, IMG submission 189102) | Sandy soil microbial communities from University of British Columbia, Vancouver, Canada - MeOH1_35cm_T3_179 | ecosystem: Engineered > Artificial ecosystem > Sand microcosm > Unclassified ... | reverse complement strand
AATATAAATACGTCAAAACTGACGACATGCGCGTCAGTTTTGACACCTTGCATGCAGGTGAGCGGTGAGCGAACCTGCATGAGAAGAACCCGTCAATAAACCCGAATGGGTTTATTGACGGTCTGACCGCCCGCGGTCTCCCGCAGGCGGCGTTTCGTTCGAAGGTTTACAAACGTACCGAAACATGGTATGATGCGCGAAAACGGCGGTTAAGGGAAGGGAAAAGCCATGCCCGGCTTTACGGTAGGCGGTATCGAAATCGGCGGGGGAACGCCCAAAATTGCCGTTTCCGTCTTTGCCCGCACACAGGAGGAGCTCCTCCTTCGCGCGCAGGCGATGCGCGGCGAACCGTTCGAGCTCCTTGAGTGGCGCGCGGATATTTTTGCCTGCCCGGAGCCGGAAGCCGTATGCGGCGCTCTTCGCGAACTCCGGCGCGTTTTGCCCGGCAAACTCCTTATCTTTACGCTGCGTACGGCCGGGGAGGGCGGGGAGTGCCGTCTGCCGTTTCCGGCTTACGCGCGGCTCAACGCCGCCGCCGCATCCTCCGGCCTTGCCGAATTCGCCGATGTGGAGCTGGGCTTCGGGGAGGAGGCGCTGCGCCCCCTTCTCTCGGATATCCATGCCGCGGGCGCGCGGGCCATCGTTTCCAGCCATGAATTTGCGCGGACGCCTCCGAAGGAGGAACTTATTCGCCGCTTCCTCGCCATGCAGGCGCTGGGCGCGGATATCGCCAAGATCGCCGTCATGCCGCAAACGCCCGCCGACGTGCTTACGCTGCTGCAGGCGTCGGAGGAAATGCGCGGCGGCCTCGCGGGCCGGCCCTTTATCGCCATCTCGATGGGCGCCTTGGGCGCGCTCAGCCGCGTTGCCTGCGCCCTGTTCGGTTCGGCGGTGACGTTCGGGGCGGCGGGGGAGGCGAGCGCGCCGGGGCAGATCCCCGTGCGGGTGCTTGCCGCCATGCTGCGGGAGCTGGCCCCGTAAACCCCCGCAAACGCGGTTCTAAAAAATTTAACGGCCCGTTTTCATGGAAAACGGGCTCTTTTCATGCGATATGCTCAAATACGGCGGTCCGGAGCGGACGGGAGGGGGACGGCCCGCCGCGCAAACCCGCCTTCCGGCGCATAGTATGGAAGTACCGCGGAGGATTTCATAATGAACCGGCAAAGTAAAACGTCTCAGGCCGAGGGCCTTTTACCCAATCAAATCAAGCTGCTGCATATGCTGCGGCGGTTTTGGGCGGAGCATGCGCTGTGGACGAGATCGTACCTTATCAGCGCCGTGAACGAGCTGAACGATCTGACGGCTGTTTCGGAGCGGCTGCTGCGCAATCCCAAGGACTTTTCGACGATTTTTTCGGCGCTGTACGGGGATACGGTCGCGTACGGGCTGGAAACGCTGCTGACGGATCATTCGCTCATCGCCATACAGGTGATGGCCGCCGCGAAGAGGGGCGACGAAGAGACCGTGGCGCAGCTCCGGAACAGGTGGTATGAAAACGCCGGCAAGCTTGCCGACTTTCTGGGAGGCATCAATCCGCACTGGAGCGGCGACGCCTGGCGGACGATGCTGGAGGAACACCTGGAGATGACCGAGGACCAGATCGCCCACGTGCTGGCGGGAAGGGCGGAGGACGGCATCGCCCGTTTCGAGGCCGCGCTGGAGCTCTCCTTCCGCATGGGCGACGAGATGGCGGGGGGCATATTCAAGCAATTCAAAATCTAAATACGGCGTGTCGAAAAAGTACCGCAAGGTACTTTTTCGACATGCTTTATTCTTTCGCGCCCCACAGCTCCAGCGCAAGGGCCCGGATCTTCGCGGAATCCGGCACGTAGTAGCTGCGCCTGTCGATCGTCTTGCAGTGGCCGGGCAGCGTCATGAACTGCACGCCCGACATATCGAGGCGGTTGAGCACATCCGCCAGCGCCAGCATCTGGCCTACGCTCAGGTTGGTGCGCACCGAGCTCGAAAGCGACGCCCACAGCCGCGGCACGGCCTGGCGCGCGCCCATTCCCTTGACGCGGGAGGCGAACGCCCGTATGAACGCCTGCTGGCGCTTGATGCGCGCGAGGTCGCTCCCGCCGGTGACACCGTGCCGTTTGCGCACGAACGCCTGCGCTTGTTCGCCCTTCAATACCACGGTATCCCCCTTCTTTCCAAAGCCGGGCACATCGGTGGAGAGCTTTACGGGCACGCCGTCCACCGCGTCCGCAAATTTCGCGATGCCCTCCATATCGATGCAGGCGTAATAAGTCAGGCTAAGATCGCCCGGGAGGTCGTCCGTCAAAAGATCGTCCAGCGACGCAAGCAGGTTTTCAGCGCCGTGCTTATTTGGCCCGCCGCCGAACTCGAAAGCCGAATTGATCTTGTTGTACATGGTCGCCGTCACCCTGCCGCTGTCGCTGAGACGGCGCACCTTCGCGCGCGTGTCGCGCGGGACGTTGATTACCATGCAGGATGGCGTATCGGGATCGATCACCAGCACCGCGATGGTGTCGCTGCGGTAGCCGCGGCCTTTTTTTTCACGCTCTTCGTTGCTGTCGATGCCCATCAGTACGATGTTGATGGTGTTGTTGCCAAACACCTGCGCGGCGGGATAGGCGTTCGGGTCGGCGGCGGAAACGCGGTGGTCCGCGTACAGCGCCGCAGCCTGCGGCGAGGGCGAAGGCGCCGCCGTCCCCAAGAGCGGGCTCGGGGTAGAAAAAGCATCCAGCGGATGCGACCGCAGCGCGTCGAGGCGCGCGAGTACCGACGCCGCCAGCGCCAGCACGGCGGCGACCGAAAAAAAGATCAATGAAAGGCGGCGGTAGCGCCGGTTTTTTTCCTGCATGGGTGCTCCCTTCCGTTTGCGTTTTTCTTTCATTGCCTTAGTTTGTGTGAAATTCGTAAAAACATGTTCCGCATACGCGGGCGCTCACACGAATATATATGAAAAAGGTTTTACGAGGGGAAAGGCGGTAGGGTGAAGCGCATATGGAGGCAAACCGGGACAACAACCGCGTGATCGTTTCCGGCTATGTGCAGGAAACGCCGGTATTCAGCCATTGTCTGTATGGAGAGGCGTTCTATACATTCCCGCTGAGCGTGCCGCGGCTTTCGGGCACGGAGGACGTGCTCCCGGTGACGGCCGGGGAGCGCCTCTTAAACATGCTTCCCGAGCCGGGCCAGCAGCTTTTGATCGGCGGGCAGCTTCGCTCCTACAACATGCAGTGCGACGGCGGCAACCGCCTGATCGTCACCGTGTTCGCGCGCTCGCTCACGGAAAAACCCGAACAGGTGCCCTTCTGCAATGAAATTTCCCTTACGGGCTTCATCTGCAAGCCGCCGGTATACCGTACCACGCCGTTTTCGCGTGAAATCGCGGACGTGCTGCTCGCGGTGAACCGTCCCTACCACAAATCCGATTATCTGCCCGTGATCGCCTGGGGCCGCAACGCGCGCTACGTCGGCTCCTTATGCGTGGGCGACAAGCTCACGGTCCTGGGCCGCGTGCAGAGCCGCACCTATCAGAAAACGCTGCCCGACGGCACGGTGCAGACGCGCGTCACCTACGAAGTCAGCGCGGCGACGGTGGAATGCGACAAACCGCCCGCCGAATAGGCGTATCCATACTTTTGGCCCGGTTCCCTTTTTTATGCGCAAACCTCCGGGCCACGGAGGCGTTTTTATGTTCTGAAATAAGAAATTATTATTTGACAGAAGGGAACGGCGAGATTATAATACACTTATTAAAACTGATTTAATAAATGCTTTATTCTGACGATATGGTTTGGAAAAGTCGATGAAGACGACGAGCGACATCCGCAAGCAAAACATACTGAGCGTATTGAGAGCCCTCGGCAGACAGGAACATATGACCAAGAACGATGTCGCCGTCGAAACCGGCCTGACGGTTATGACGGTGAACACGCTGATGAACGGCCTTCTGGCGGGCGGCATCATCGCGGAGGACGGCAGCGCGGATTCGGTCGGCGGCAGGCCCGCCTCCCTTTACCGCCTGAATGCGGAAAGCTATTTCGTCGCGGGGGTGGACATCCACCTGGACGGGTTCGCCCTGCAGATCCGCGACCTCGGCATGCGGCGGCTGTACCTGGAGAATTTCCCCGTTGTCAAGGAGGAAAGCAGCGAAAGCGTGCTCACCAGGGTGAGGGACGCCCTGAAGCGCGCTTTGCAGGCGCTTTCCATCCGCCCCGGGGCGCTTTTGTGCATCGGGGTGGTCTTCCCGGCGGTGGTGGATACCGAGGAGGGACTGCACAGCCTGTTCCAGCACTCCCGTATGTGGGAGAAATCCCCCGTAAAGGAGTTCCTGAAGCGCGAGTTCGGCGCGAAGGTGCTGGTGGAGAAGGATACCTACGCCAGCGTGCTGTGCCTGAAGCGGCAATACGGGGACGAACTCCGCAACGCGATATCCGTGATCATCAAAGGCGGCATCGGCGGAGGCATTCTGGTGGACGGCAGGATCTTCCGCGGGGAAAACGGCGTCGCCGGGGAATTCGGGCATATGTGCATGGAAAAGGACGGCTTGGAATGCCGTTGCGGCAACTACGGCTGCCTGGAAATGTACGCTTCGGATATCGCCATCCTTTCCCGCGCGCAGGAGCGGCTCCGCTCCGGCGAGGAAAGCGCGCTGCTTGCCCTTAGCAGCGGCGGCTCCCCCATCGACGTCGATATGCTCGTTAAGGGCTACAACGGGAACGACCGGCTTTGCCGCGAGGTGCTCGATACCGCGGCGGACTACCTCTGCGAGGGCTTGAGCAACATCGTCAAGCTGTACGATCCCAGCCACGTGATCCTGGAAAGCGTCTGGGTCAAAAATGCGGACGGCCTGTTTGAGAAGATCGGGCGGGAGGTCTCAAAAAAATGCAACTTCCAGGGCAAGATCAGGGTGCAGCTGCATTCCAGCGCCGATAAGGATATTCACGTCAACGGGGCAGTCAATCTGGTCTATGAGGATGTCATGAACAGCATCGAGGATAATCCGCTGCTGGCATAAATATAAATTCCGCAGAGGCGCGCCGCGCCCCGAATCCCTTCCATAAAACAACGTTGTTTTCCACAGGCGGCATTGGCGAGCGGGGCTGCGCAAGGCCGCGGCGATCCCACAAATTAAAAGACTTTTAATAAGAGGCGACGATATGCATACGGTAAAAGAGGACCTGACCAGGGAAATTCTGAAAATCGGCATCGTCGATCCCCACACGCATCTGCGCGAGGACGACATGACCTCCCATGTGGTGGACATTCTTTCCTACCACTGGATCCTTTCGGAGCTCAACAGCGTGGGGATGGATTATGAGCATACCCTCATGAACCCGGCGCTTTCCCTGGAGGACCGGCTGAACGCCGCGGTGCCGTATCTGGCGCGCATGCGCAATACCGCCACCTACCGCTGCCTGCTCAATATTTTCCGCGATCTGTACGGCTTCGACGAGCCGCTCACGCTGCAGAGCTCCAGAAAGCTGCTGGACCTTTCGCTCGCAAAGACCGGCGGCCCGGGCTGGGCGGATTCGGTCTTCCAAAGGGCGAACCTTGTGCAGTTCGGCACCTCGGCCGGCAATGCGAGCAAGCTCGGCCATGAGCGCAAGGATTTTGTACTGATGGCGGACCTGCACTATCTGTTCTGGCCCGCCGGCTCCACGGACAATACGCCGTGGTTCCGCGAATATCAGCTGGACGAAACCAGGTATCTTGAAGCGATCGAGAAGGTGGGCGGGAAGGAGATCGCTTCCGCCGCGGATCTGCGCGGCTGCGTGGAAACATTCCTCCACGGCGTTTACGGCGGCAGGCTGAAGTATTTCAACGCCTTCCTGCCCATCGAGTTCCGTTTCGCGCCCGTTTCGGACGGCGCGGCGGAGCGGGCGATCGCGGAATTCCGCAAAACCTCCGGCAAATCCCGGGAGGCCGTCGATACCCTCCGGCAGTTTGTCACCTGGACGGTGCTGCAGTCCCTCAACGACATGCGCGCCACCCTCCAGCTCGCGGTCGGGGCGGAGTACTTTATCTGCGGCGGACGCTCCGTCAGCCGTTTCGAGAGCACCTGGGTATCCGATATGGTCAAGGTCTGCTACCAGTTCCCCGGCGTCAAGTTCGATTTCATGAACGCCTCCTATGCGATGAACCACGAGATGGAGGTCGCCGCGAAAATGATCCGCAACTATTACATCCAGAACATGTGGTGGCATACCTACGTGCCCTCCTGCATCGAGACGCTTTACGAAAAGCTGGAGGTGGTGCCCGTGGTGAAGCTGGGCGGCTTCTATTGCGACGCCTACTACTGCGAGCTGACTTACGGGAAATACCGCATGGTGATCGAGTCCGTTATCGACGTTCTGGCAAGAAAGGTGGAGAACGGCGTCTACACCGAGGAATACGCGCTGGAGGTTGCCGAGCGCATCCTTTGCAGCAACCAGAAAGAGCTGTACGGTCTGTAAACCGCGATGAAGCTGCTTATTTTTCAGAAGGGGTTCAATTATTCCCAGGACGGGCCGGGCAACCGGCTTGTCTACCACCTGCAGGGGTGCAACCTGCGCTGCCCCTGGTGCGCGAATCCCGAGGGGATCAGGCCCGGCGGTACGCCGATGCACGTCGGCGGGAGGGAAAGGCTTTCCTGCCGGGAATACGGCGTCGGGGAACTCTGCGCCGAGGCGGAAAGCTGCCGCGAGATGTTCTTCGAGGGCGGCGGCGTTACGCTCACGGGCGGGGAGCCCACATTGCAGTTCGAGGCCGTCCGGGAGTTTCTGGAATGCCTGCGCGGCAGCGGCATCCATACGGCGGTGGAAACCAACGGCACGCATCCGCGGCTGAATGCGCTGCTGCCGCTCATCGACTTTCTGATCATGGACGTCAAGCACTGGGACGGGGACGCCCACCGCCTGGCTACGGGGGCGGGAAACGAAAGGACGCTGGAGAATCTGGCCCGGATTCTGGAAGCCGGGCGCTCCGTCGCCATCCGTATCCCGCTGATCGGCGGCTTCAACGCCTCCGCGGAGGACATGGAAGGGTTTTTGGAGCTTTTCCGCGGGCTTCCCATGCAGAACGCAACGGTCGAGCTGCTGCGCTACCATGAGTACGGCAAGGAAAAATGGGCGCAATGCGGCATGGCCTACACCATGGAGAACGGGTTTGTGGAGCCCCCGTTCGCCGCGAAGATGGAACAGAGGCTCAGGGACAGCGGCATTCGGGTCATTCGCACGTAATGGGAAAGGAGTCGGTATGATGGACGTTTTTGCGGCATATCGGGGCGCGGAAGAGATCACGGAGTTCGCAAAGCTGGCGTTTCGCGAAGAAAGGGCGATCGCCCGTCTGGACGGCTGGTTCTTGGTAAAGGAAACGGAGTATAAAAACGCGGGCCGCTTTTTGGAGGACCCCGCGGAAGTCAGAAAGGCGAAGCTGCTGCTCGAGGTCCTTCGGGAGCTGCCGCTTTCCCTAGGGGAGCATGCGGTATTCGCCGGCACCCAGCGTGACGCGTTCGCGCGGACCTACGCGCTGATTAACCCCGCGTTTCAGGTGGAGTCCTTCGCGGGCTACTGCGATCCCACGGCGATTTTCGGGGATATCGTGCCCAATGAGGAGTTCACGGCCGAACGCATCGCGCGCGTGCACGAATACGTCAAGAGCACCCCGTATGTGCGGGAGCTGACGGCCGTATACGACGCGGCTGAAAACGAAACGGCGGAGGTCGCCTACTTCATCGAGCAGGTGACGGGGCACATCATACCGGATTTCAAGCCCGCGCTCGCCTGCGGCGCAAAAGAAATCATGGAGCGGCTGGCCGAGAAAGAGGCGGCCGAGCGGGACGCCGAGCGCCGCGCGAATTTCGCGGCCATGCGCCTGGCCCTTTCGGGCGCGGTGCTGCTCGCGCACAGGTACGCGGATATCGCCCGCGCGCAGCAGGAGAACGCAAGCCCCGAGCGGAAGGCCCAGCTTGCGGTATTGGAGGCGGTCCTGCGCCGCGTGCCCGAATACGGGGCGCGGACGCTCTACGAGGCCATCCAGTCCTACCTGCTGCTGTGGCAGGTCATGTGCCTGGAGCAGGCGCCCAACCCCTTCGCGCTTTCCGTCGGCAACGCGGACAGAATCTTCGAGCACTACCGGCTGCGGGAGAACCTCACGAGGGAGCAGGCGGCGGCGCTGTTCAAGCATTTTCTCGTATTCTTCAACGTCGGGGACAGAAGCTGGGCCATTTCGCAGAACGTCCTCATCGGCGGCAGGTCCGTGGACGGGCGGGACCTGACCTCTGAAATGTCCTACGCGATACTCGACGCGTATTACGATATGAACCTGCCCCAGCCCATCCTCTCCGTGAAGCTCCATAAGAATACGCCGGAGGAGCTGTACAGGAGCTTCGGGCGCTTCTTCTTCACCCCCGGCTGCCTGACGCCCTCGCTGTTCAACGACGATTCGCTCTTCCCGATCCTCTCGGCCAACGGCGCCGCGGAGGAGGACCTGGAGAATTACGCCGTGGCGGGCTGCCAGGAGCCGCTCATCATGGGCAAGGACAACGGCAATACCACCAACAGCTGGCTCAATCTCGCCAAAATCCTGGAACTGACCCTCAACGACGGCGCGTCCATGCTCACGGGCAGGCAGATCGGTGAAAAGACGGGCGCCGACCCTGCGGACGTGCTGCCCGGGCTGCGGGAAGCGTTCTATAAGAATGTCGAACGGTACGTTTCGCACATGGTGGAGGCCGCCAACGGCGCTTCCAGAGCGATCGCAAACGAGCGGGTACCGTTCCTGAGCGTGTTCATGGGCGGCGCGGAATCCGGTTACGACATGCGGGATACCGTTCATCAGGGCACGCCCTACAACGGAAGCGGCTGCCTGATCCACGGGCTTTCGGTCGTGGCGGACTCCTTCGTCGCCGTGGACCGGCTGCTCGCCGAGCGGCCCTGGGACGCGGGGCGCCTGATCGGCGCGCTCCGGTCCAACTTCGAGCAGGACGAGGAGCTCCGCGCGTACATGCTCGCCGCCCCCAAATACGGCAACAACATCCCGCTGGTGGACGGCGAGGCGAGGGAGATCGCGACAAGGGTCTCCAAACTGGTTGCCTCGCAGAAGAACTATCTGGGCAACCCGTTCCGGCCGGATTGGAGCACGCCCACCACGCACCTGCTCTATGGGTATTGGACGGCGGCGACGCCGGACGGACGCAAGGCGCGGGATATGCTCAACTACGGCGTGGACCCCTTCTACGGCGAGGCAGGCCAGGGGCTGGGTTTCCGCGTACTTTCCTCCTTCAAGCTCCCTTACGAGCTGATGAGCGGCGGCTACGCGTCCCATTTCGGGATCGACCCCAAGTATTTCACGTCCCCGACGTACGAGGAAAAGGGCGTGGATTTCAAGAACCGCGTGCTCAGGCCGCTCTTCTTCAACGACCGGCACAAGGGGATTTCGCCGTATTATCTGTACGTCAACGTCACGACGCCCGAGATGCTGAGGAAGGTCCTCGCCAACCCCAGGAAGTACGCCCCCGGCGGCGTGTATATCATGCGCATCCACGGGACGTTCGTGAATTTTCTGGATCTTTCTCCCGCGATTCAGCAGGACATCATCAACCGGCTGGATCTGCAGTCCACGGCGGTCTGAATCATGGGAGGGAACATGCGCGCGCTGGGTATTGACGTGGGTACCACCACCGTAAGCGTTTTGCTGCTGGACGCCGCTTCCGGCGAAGTGCTGCAAAGCCGCTGCTTTCCCAACGATTCCGCCCTGAGGGGCGGGGCGGCCTATGAGCGCCTGCAGGACGCGGAAAAGCTGTGGGGGCGCGTCTCGGACGCGGTCGGCGAGCCGACTCTTGCCTGCGGCCCCTGCGCGAGCGTCGGGGTGACCGGGCAGATGCACGGCGTTCTCTATGTGGACGCTTCCGGCAACCCCGTCAGCCCCCTCTACTCCTGGCAGGACGCAAGCGCCGATCAGGACATGGGGAACGGCGTCACCTACGCGCGGAAGCTCTCGGAGCTGACGGGCTACCCTATGGCTTCGGGCTTCGGGCTTTCCACCCTCTATGTCCACACGCTGGCCGGGAAGGTGCCGGATTCGGCCGCGAAGCTTTGCACCATCGGCGATTTTATCGCCATGCGGCTCGCCGGGGAAACCGCCCCGATGATGACGCCCTCCAACGCCGCCAGCGTGGGGCTGTTCCGCCTCGGCGAGAATTGCTTTGACGAAGACGCGGCCGCGCGCGCGGGGCTGCCCGGCCGGCTGCTTCCGCGCGTGCAGGCGGGTTTCGGGATTGTGGGGCATACCCGCCGGGGCGAGCCCGTCGCCGCGGCGATCGGGGACAACCAGGCGAGCGTCCTGGGCTCGGTCGGGGAACTGGAGGATGCGGTGCTGGTCAACGTCGGCACGGGCAGCCAGGTTTCCGTGGGCGTCCCCGCGGGCGGACGGACGCCGGGGGAAGGTATCGAGCGCAGGCCCTGCCTGCCGGGTACGGATATCCTGGTGGGCGCGCCGCTTTGCGGCGGAAGGGCCTATGCGCTGCTGGAGGAATTTTTCCAGCAGGCGGCGGAGCTTGCGGGCGTCCGGGCGGACCATGCGCTGTACGCCCAAATGGCGGCGGCGGCGATGGCCTCCGAAGAGGAGCCCATGCTCGTTTTGCCCCTGTTCTCGGGCACCCGGCAAAATCCCTCGGAGCGCGCCGTCATTTCCAACATCGGCGTTGAAAATTTTACGCCCGCGGCGCTCATTAAGGGGATGCTGCGCGGCATGGCCGGGGAGCTATACGGCCTTTATGAGAAGATGCTGCCCGCCAAGGGACGCCCGCCCCGCCTGCTGGTGGGGTCGGGCAACGGCATCCGCAAGAACGCGGGCCTTGTGAAAGCGTTGGAAGACGCCTTCGGGCTGCCGATGCGCGTGCCCGCGCACGAAGAGGAAGCGGCCTTCGGCGCCGCCCTGTACGGGCTGGTGAGCGCGGGGCTCTTCCCTTCCATGCGGGAAGCGCAGTCGCTGATCCGGTACCGCGGCGAATCTGAACACGGAGGTAAAACCCATGCCCAATTGCTATGACGGTTCTCCCGATCCCGCCGAATATGCGCGGGAGGTCTGCGGGGCCCTGGAGCGGACGGATTTCGAGCTGCTCAGGCGCATCGGCGACGAAATCATAAAAACCAAGGCCACGGGCGCCATGATCTATACCGCCGGCAACGGCGGCTCCGCCGCGACCGCCAGCCACATGATCAACGATTTGATGAAAGGCTGCCGCATCAACGAGCGGACGGGCTTCCGCGCCAATTGCCTCAACGACCCGAACGCCGTGATCACGTGCCTGGCAAATGATTTTTCCTACGAGGATATTTACGCCATAGAGCTCAAAACGCTCGCGCGGCGCGGGGACCTGCTTATTGTGTTCAGCGGCAGCGGCAACTCGGAAAACATCCTGCGCGCCTGCGACATGGCAAAGAAAAAAGGTATGACCGTCATCGGCTTCGGCGGCCGGGACGGCGGCAGGATGAAGGCGCTGTGCGATCTTTGCATGATCGCCCCCACCTATAACATGGAGCAGCTCGAGGATCTGCACATGTTCTATGTGCACGCGCTGGTCAGCTACATCCGGGACAGGCTCAAAACCGTGTGGGATACGGAGATCTTCCGTTTTCCCGGCGAAACGGAGCTGCGGCACGCCGTTTTCGGCGCGCGGCCCGACGCTGCGCGCGGCTTTGACGAATGGGAGAAGGCGCTCCGGGAGCTGGGGATCACGGTGCAGCTTGCGGACGGCAAGCCCCTGTCGGCCGCGCTCGGCGGAATGAGCCAGCAAAGCGTCCGGGGGACGGCGGCGTTCTGCTTCAGCGCGGAGGAAGTCGGGGAGGCGGCCGCCGCGGGCGCGTATGCCATCGGCGTGGCGGGGGACGAACGCAAGCGGGACGCCGAAGTGGACGAGGACAAGCGCGCCGCGTTCATCGCTCTGGGAGCGTGCTGCATCATACCGGACTTTTCCGCTCCCGGGCGGCTTCGGGAATTTTTATTTGGGAGGTAGGCGCATGCAGGCAAAGGCGCTTTGGGTGGTGGAACCCAATAAAATCGAGATCAGGGAGTTTGAGCCGGCGCCGACGAAATACGACGAGCTTCAGGTGCGGGCGAAGTCCGTGGGCATCTGCGCATGGGATTCGTACCTTTACCAGGGAATCTCCTCGCCGGGCCCCCTCCCTTACAGGATCGGGCACGAAGGCGTCGGCGTCGTCACCGCCATGGGCGAAGGCGTGCGCGGCTTCCGGATCGGGGACAGCGTGTTTGCCGGCACCGGCGGCGACGAGATGATGGCGACCCACTTCAACGTGCGTTATGACTGCGTGGCGAAGATACCCGATCAAGATCCGGATTACGTGAAATGGGTGGCCGAACCCACGGTGTGCGTGGTGAACCTGCTCAACAAAACCAATATACAGCCCGCGGACAGCGTGGCGCTCGTAGGCGCGGGTTATATGGGGCTCTTGACGCTCCAGGGCCTGACGCGCGGCTCGCAGGCGGGGGATATCACCGTCTTTGATACCAGCGCGGAGCGGCTTGCGGTTGCGGAGGAATACGCGCCGGGCCGCTGCTTCGACCCTAACGGCGAAGAAGGCAGGCGGGAGGCGGAGCGCATCCGCCGTTCGGGCGGCGCGGATATCGTGATCGAGTTCGCGGCGTCCCCCAAAAGCCTCGAGCTGGCCGCGAGCCTGACGGCGGATGTGCAGGGCAAACTCGTGCTTGGCTCCTGGCACCGCGGGGAAAGGACGTTCGACGGCACCCGCTGGCATCAGTCGGGGCTGGAGGTATTGAATCTCTCGCCCAACAGCAACTGCCGCTTCCGCGACATGACGCCGCGCGCGGCCAAGCTGATCCAGAAGGGCGTCTACGATCCCGGACGGCTGGTCACGCATACGGCGAGTTTCCACGATTTCGCGGCGCTCAACGAACTGTTCCTCAAGTCCATCCGCAAGACGGACGGCTACATCAAGGGCGTCATCACGTTCTGAAACCAACGATGATAACCGGCTCCGCCGGATATCAAATAAACCATCGAGGAGGACCAATATGAAGAGACTCATGGCAATCGCGCTCGCTCTCACAATGGTATTCGCCGTTGTCGCGTGCGCAGCACCCGCAACACCCGCACCCGCCGCCTCGGCAGCCCCCGAGCAGACGCAGGCCGCCGCGCCCGAGGCCACCGCAGCCCCTGAAGCGTCCGCCGCTCCGGCAGCCCAGAACTTCAAGATCGGCGTCGTCATTCCGTCCGGCGATCACGGCTTCACCGGCGAGAGCGTCGCGCATGCGAAGATGGAAGCCGACCAGCTCATGAAGGACCACCCCGGCCTCACCATCGTCGTGAAAGACGGCCTCGAGGCTTCCGACCAGATTACCGCCATTGAGAACCTGCTCGCCGGCGGCGACATCGATCTGATCATGCTGTGGCCGATGGAAGGCGAAGCCCTCCGTTCCGCCGCGCAGAGCATCATCGACGCCAAGGTCAAGCTGGTCGTGTACGACCGCCTGATCACCAACTTCGAGGGCCTCACCGGCCAGATCATGGGCGACAACGTCGGCATCGGCAAGATGATGGGCGACTACCTCACCAAGTATTATGCGGATGACGATACCGTCAACTATCTGCGCTTTGTGGGCGACAGCTCCACCGTCACCTCGCAGCGCAGCGAGGGCATGGACGGCGCCATCGACGCCAAGAAGTTCGTCCAAGTCGCCAACACCTTCGTGACCAACTGGTCCACCGAGACCGCTCAGGGCCAGATGGAGGATTGGCTCAACTCCAAGACCCCCAAGGAGATCGAGGCGCTTGACCTGATCGTCACCCACGACGACGAAATCGTGGACGGCCTCATGAACGCGCTGGACGCCTACGCCGGCCCCGCCAAGCTCAACGTCAAGCTGATCACCTCCGTGGGCGGCCGCGAGGCTACCATGCAGAAGTTTGAGAAGACCCAGACCGGCATCAAGTTCTGCACTTTCTACTTCGCGCCCTCCTTCATCCGCGAAGCGCTCCGCCTCTCCGTTGACAACCTCTACGGCACCGAGTACAAGGGCGCCACGCTGACGGACGGCGTCTACCTGATCCCGTCGTTCTCCATCAGCAATGCCGGCAACGCGACCTATGACTTCAACGGCTACAGGGCCAGCGACGTCTACAAGGAAAGGTATTCCATCGGCAACTTCTAAATCGGGCGCGCCGGAACTCCGGCAGCTAAACCGCGGGCCGGCCTTTATGGACGGCCGGCCCGCGGGCTGTTTGCGGCCGGAGCCGCGGCGTTTAAGCTGTATTGCATAAACATTCGGGGCTCCATTTTTATAAATCCGGGAATTCGTATTTCGGTTTGCGAAATATTTCTGATATAGTATTCGTATGCATGATACCTGTTGCGCGGTAATTTAAAGGGGGTTACGCAATATGCTCGTTGAAATGAAGGGCATTGTTATGGACTTCGGCCCTGTACGGGCGGTCGACCACGTGGACCTGACGGCTGAGCCGGGGGACATCGTGGGGCTATTGGGCGAGAACGGCGCGGGCAAATCCACGCTCATGAATATACTTGCCGGCACCTATCAGCCCGTGGAAGGCGGCGTCTTCATCGACGGGAAAAAGGTGACCGTCGCCAACGCCCGCGTGGCCGGCCAGCTAGGGATCCGCTTCATTCATCAGGAGCTGAACCTCTGCAACGACCTCAGGGTGTTTGAAAACATGTTCCTTGGCGAGGAACTCCGTCTGCCGAGCGGCTTCCTGAACAAAAAGGAAATGATCCGCCGCTGCCGCGAGGAATTCGCTCGTATGAAGGTCCGCATCGACCCGGAGATGGTGGTGGGCAATCTGCAGGCGGCGGAAAAGCAGCTTGTGGAGATCGCAAAGGCGCTGCTGTTCAAAAGCGAGCTCATCATCATGGACGAGCCCTCCACCGCGCTCAACGCCACCGAAACCGAGAACCTGTTCACGATCATGCGCGAGCTGCGCGGGCAGGGCGTGAGTTTCATCTATATTTCCCACAAGATGCCGGAGCTCTTTGAAATCTGCGATACGTTCTACGTCCTTCGGGACGGCAAGCTTGTTTCTAGCGGCAAGTTCTCGGAGGTGGACGAAAGCGGCATCACCGAGAAGATGATCGGCCGCCAGCTCGCGGACGAGGTCTTCGACGATCATGTCAACAGTTCCCGCGAGGAAATCCTCTTAAAGGCCGAGCATTTGAGCGGCGAGGGCTTTGAGGACATCAGCTTCGACCTGCACAGGGGCGAGATCCTGGCGGTCACAGGCTTGCAGGGCAGCGGGCGCGATACGCTGGCCGACGCGCTTTTCGGCGCGCTTCCCTTTAAGGGAAAGCTTATGATCAAGGGCGCGGAGATCCGCTCCGGCACCAAGGTCAGGGCATTTATGAAGCTTGGCGTCGCGATGGTGCCCCGCATGCGCAAGGAGCGCGGCATCCACAACGACCTTTCCATCAACGACAACCTCAATATGGCGTATCTCAACGCGCGGTTCAGGGGGGTACTCATCAACGGCAAGGACGTGCGCCGGCGGTTCGAGCGGCAAAAGGAAGCGCTCTCCATCAAGGCGAATAACCCCAGGAACCCCATCACCTCGCTTTCGGGCGGCAACCAGCAGAAGGTGATCCTGGGCAAGTGGCTGGAGGCCGAGGCCGACATCCTGCTGTTCGACAACCCCACCCAGGGCATCGACGTGGGGACCAAGTTCGAGATCTATCATTTGATTCTCAATCTCGCAAAGGAAGGCAAGGCCGTCATCGTATTCAGCGCCGAATACCCCGAGATCTACAAGGTGGCGGACAGCTGCATGGTGCTCTTCAAGGGAAGGCAAAACGTCGTTTTAAGCCGTGAGCAGATCACGGAAAAAAATGTCATGTTCTATTCTACCGGCGCAAATATGGAGGGTGAAAAAAATGGAAGCATCCCTGCGTAAACCCACGTTCAACCGCATATTCAAAAAGATCGTCTCCGAGTACAGCTTCATGTTCTCGTTCCTGCTGCTGGTGGTTATCGCGGCGTCCGTCAACCAGAACTTCTTCAGCTGGACGAACATTTCCAACATTTTCGTGCAGAGCTGCATGGTCGGCCTGATCTCCATGGGGATGAGCATGGTGATCTCCGCAGGCCTGATCGATATTTCCGTGGGCTCGCAGGTGGCGTTCATCGGCGGCTTCGGGATCCTTGTGCTCAACCGGACGGGCAGCATTTTTCTGATGCTGCTGTTCTGCTGCGGGGCGGGCATTGTGCTGGGGCTCGTCAACGGCCTGCTCGTCACCAAGGGCGGCATGCCCTCCATGATCGCGACGATGGCGATGCAGGGCGCCTGCCGTTCCGTCATCAACCATTTCGGCTCGGGCGGCCCCTTCACGGTGGACAAAACGCTCTTTGACAAATTCCGCCTTTTGGCCGTCGGCGGCATCGAGATCGGCAGCTTTAAGATTCCTTATCTGATGCTCATCTTTATCGCCGCGGGCGTCGTGTTCGACGTCATCATGAAAAGGACGCGGCTGGGCAAGCACATCTATGCCGTGGGCAGCAACGAAACCTCGGCGCGCCTGTCCGGCGTCAACGTGGATTTTGTAAAGACGATGACGTTCGTGATTACCGGCTTTATGTGCGGCCTCGCTGCGGTAATCTACGCTTCGCGCATGACGGCCGTCGCCGCCGCGAGCGCCGCCGTCGGCTATGAAATGGACGCGATCGCCGCGGTCGCCATCGGCGGCACGGCTATGAGCGGCGGGCGCGGCAAGATATTCGGCACCTTCATGGGCGTGCTGATGTTCAAGATCATCAGCAACATCCTCACGGCGGCGGATGTCTCCACATTCCTCAACGGCGCCATCAGCGCGGCGATCATCGTCATTGCGGTGCTGCTGCAGAATCTCCAGAACCGGAAGCATTGAACAATCGTAAGGAGGAAAATCCCATGTTGAAGATCGGCATCATCGGCTGCGGAAAAATTACGGAGGTCCGCCACGCGCCCGAGTATGACGAGAACCCAAACTGCACGCTCGCCGCGTTTTACGACGTGGTCCCCGAGCGCGCGCAGGCTTTTGCGGATCAATACGGCGGCAAGGCGTACGCCTCCATCGAGGAGCTCCTCGCTTCGGATGTGGACGCAGTCAGCGTATGCGTCGCCAACGTCTATCACGCGCAGGTCTCCATACAGGCGCTCAAGGCCGGCAAGCACGTGTTGTGCGAAAAGCCCATGGCCACCACCGCCGGGGACTGCGAGGCGATGGTCCGGGCCGCGGAGGAATCCGGCAAATATCTTATGATCGGCCAGAACCAGCGGCTGGCGAAAGCGCACGTCAAGGCGAAGGAGCTGCTCGATTCCGGCAAGATGGGCGCTGTCATCGCCTTCCAGACCAAGTTCTGCCACCCCGGCCCCGAGGGCTGGACGGGGCAGAAAAACTCCTGGTTCTTCGATAAGCGCATCGCCTCCTTCGGCGCCATGGCCGATCTGGGCGTGCACAAGACCGACCTCATCCATTACCTGACGGGGCAGAAGATCGTGAAGACCTCCGCCATAGTCAGCACGCTGGACAAGAAGTTCCCGGACGGCTCCCCCATCACCGTGGACGACAACGCGTTCGCCATCTATACGCTGGAGAGCGGCGCGGTGGGCACCATGCACGTGAGCTGGACGAACTACGGCGCGGAGGACAACTCCACCAAGCTCTATTGCACCGACGGCGTTCTTCGCATGTACGACGATCCCCGGTATTCGCTCATTGTGGAAAAGCGCGACGGCAGCGTCGTTCCCTATGCGCTGGACCAGCTCACCTCCAACAAGGAGCAGACCAGCGGCGCGCGCACGTCCACCGGCGTGATCGACGCGTTCGTGGACAGCATCCTGACCGATACGCCGCCCGCGATCAGCGGGGAAAGCGCCATGCACGCCATGAAGGTCATATTCGCAAACCAGCTTTCCGCCGAGAGGGGCGCGAGCGTCGACGTCCTGTAAGGGATAATAGGAGGGGGCCATGAAAAGACCGATCACCATCGCCTCGGGGCAATTCGGGGATATGCCCCTGGAAGAGCTTTGCGCGCTCGCATCCGGGATCGGATACGAGGGGATCGAGGTCGCCTGCCAGTCGCATGTGGACGTTCACAAGGTGCTGGAGGAGGACGGGTATGCCGAGCGGTTTCTCGGCACGCTCAAAAAATACAACCTCAATGTATGGGCGCTCAGCGCCCACCTGATCGGCCAGTGCGTAGGGGACCGGTGGGACCCCCGGCTGGACAATTTCGCGCCCGGCGCGCTGGCGGGGAAACCGGAGGAAATACGTGCCTGGGCGGTCGGGGAGATGAAGACCGTGGCGCATGCGGCGCAAAAGCTCGGCGTCCGCATCGTCACCTGCTTTTTGGGTTCGCCCATCTGGCCGTACTGGTATTCGTTCCCGCAGACCACGCAGGCGATGGTGGACGAGGGCTTTTCGTGCATCAAGGAGCTTTGGACGCCTATCTTCGACGTGTACGATGCGTGCGGCGTCAGGCTCGCGCTGGAGGTGCACCCCACCGAGATCGCGTTCGATTACTACACGACCGAGCACCTGCTGCGCACGCTCGAATACCGGCCCACGCTGGGCCTGAATTTCGATCCCTCGCACCTGGTGTGGCAGGGCGTCGATCCGCAGGTGTTCCTGCGGGATTTCGGGCCGAGGATCTACCACGTGCACATGAAGGATGTCAAGCGCAGGCTGGACGGGCGCGCGGGCCTGCTCGGGAGCCACATTGAGTTCGGCGATACGCGCCGCGGCTGGAACTTTGTGTCCCTTGGGCACGGCGATGTGGACTTTGACGGCATCATCCGCGAGCTGAACGCGATCGGGTACCGCGGACCGCTTTCGGTCGAGTGGGAGGACAGCGGCATGGACCGCGTGTTCGGCGCGGCGGAGGCGTACGAATACGCCAAAAAGATCAATTTTGAACCGTCCGGCGTCCGCTTCGACGATGCGCTGAAGGTGGACTGACGCGGGGATGAAAACGCGGGGCCGCATTCGCTGGGCGTACGGCGTTCCGGCGGCGCGCCCCGCGGCCGTTTCCAAAGAACGTCCGGGGCAGTGGGGCCAGGGTTCCCGTCTCCTTTTTGCGCGGATCATACGATTTTTGATTTTAGAGGTTCAGCATGAGTGATCTCCTGCTATGCATCGATATCGGCGGCTCCAAGCTCATGACGGGCCTTGTGGAGGAAAGCGGGCGCGTGCTCGCCTCCGAGCGCAGCGAGTGGCGCGCGCTTACCGCGCAGAGCGTCATGGAAACGATCCTGGAAGCCGCCCATTCCCTGCTCGGCAAAAACGGGAACCCGCGCCCCGCCGCCATCGGCGTGACGATACCGGGGCTGGCCGACCCCAAGCGCGGTTATTGGATCGAGGCGAGCTTTTCGGGTATCCGCAACCTGGATATCGCCCCCAGGCTGCAGCGGGAGTTCGGCGTCCCGGCCTATATCGACAACGACGGGCAGGCCTGCGCGCTGGCCGAACGGCTTTTCGGCGTATGCAGGGATACGGGGGATTTTCTGTATCTGACCGTATCCAACGGCGTGGGCGGCGCGGTATTCGTAAACGACGGCATCTATTACGGCGCGTACGGGAACGCGGGCGAGATCGGGCATTGCGTGGTGGAGGAGAACGGCCGCCCGTGCAAGTGCGGAAGCGCGGGCTGCCTGGAGATGCAGGCCTCGGGGCGGGCGGTACCGCTCAATTACGAGAAGCTCGGCGGCGAAGGGGGTCTGAGCGCGAAAGCGATCGCGCAAATGGCCCGTGCGGGCAATGGGACCGCGCAGGAGACCTTTGCCCTGGAAGGCTATTATCTGGGCAAGGCAATAGCCGCCGCCTGCAATCTGCTCAACCCCGCCAAGGTCGTGATCGGCGGCGGCGTATCGCTTGCGTTCGACTTGTTCGAGAAGCCGATGCGGGATACCGTGCGCCGGTTCCTGTACAACGGCGCGAATTCCGCGCTTGTCATTCTGCCCACCGCGTTCGGCGATATGGGCGGGCTCTTAGGCGCGGCCGCCGTCGCCATGTGCGGAAGGAAGCGTCTGCACAACTACGCCGGCGCAGCGGAAAGCGCGCGGGAATAACCGCTTCGCGTTTCTGCAGAAAACAGAAGGGCCTTCCGCCGTTTTTCGACGGCGGAAGGCCCTTCAGAGTATCGACAAAGTCTCAGGGCAGTATAGCGGGACGCTCCGCCGTCCCGCTGAAGCCCCAGAACTTAGGAAACACGATAGAATCCGTCAAAACCGGTGGCGTGTACGCCGGTTTTGACTCTCTGCACGTTCACCGGCCGCGCCGAAGGCGCAGGTGAACGTGAGAAACCGCCGCAGCGACCCGCGCAAACGCGAGCGTTTGCGCGGCCTGGAGGCCGGGATCACCGAAGCGTTTTGAGCGCCCCGGCCCATGCGATCACCTGGGAGAGCATCGCGTCTACCTCCGCTTCATGCCGCGGGTCCGGTTTGAATTCGCTGAAATTCTCGAAATCGGTAAAGAGGGACAGCGCTACCTGCGCGCGCACATCCGCGATCTGCAGCTCCGCCATGACGGGGCGCAGCTGCTCCACCGCCCTGGCCCCGCTCATGGAGCCGTAGCTGACAAAGCCCGCGGCCTTGTTGTTCCATTCGTTGTACAGATAGTCCAGCGCGTTTTTGAGCGCGCCGGATGTGGAGTGGTTATACTCCGGCGTTACAAACACATACCCGTCGAACCCGGCGATCTTCTTCGACCACGCCTGGGTATGGGAATTCTTGTATTGCCCCATGGAAGGGGGAACCGGTTCATCCAGAACCGGAAGGTGATAGTCCGCAATGTCCACCAGCTCGAATTGGGCGTCGCTGCGCTTCTGCGCAAGCTCCAATACCCAGCGCGCAACCTTTTCGCCGTTGCGCCCCGGACGCGTGCTGCCGACAATAATCGCGATCTTAAGCATTTTGAAACCTCCCAGCAGTATTGTTTACTCTATTATAAGAACAAGCCGGGAAAGTAAACCATTTTACCGAAGGATCTCCGAATATCGCACGCCGGGTGCGGCTTTACAGGATATGATTCAGCTGTTTGAGCGTATCGTAAATCTTGCAGTACGTGCGGTACTTGTTTTCGTAAAGCTGCCGGCTTATGACGTTGGGTTCGAACCGCTGGTCCAGCTGCACCATGGCGAGCGCCTCCATGGGGGAGGCGTAGGCCCCCGCCGCGGAGGCCGCCAGCATGGCCGCGCCCAGGCAGGCGGCTTCGCGGACCGCCAGCGTTTCCACCGTGCAGCCGAGGATATCGGCTTTGAGCTGCATCCATTTCGCGCTCTTCGCGGCGCCCCCCACGCACCGCAGCCTGCGGATCTCGACCTGCGCCTCGCCCAGGCGCTCCAGATTGATCTTCATCTCGTAGGTCAGGGAGTCCAGCACCGCCTTGATGACGTCCTGCCTGGTTGTATCCATCGTAAGCCCCAGAATGGCGCCCTTGGATTTCAGATCGCACCAGGGCGTGCCGCTGCCGTTGAAATGCGGCAGGATCATGACCGACGCGGGCCCCTCCGGCGCGCTTTCGATCATATACGTATAGGGGTCGATATTGAGAAACTTTGCCTGCTCCACGTCCGGGCCGCAGAAATTGTCCCGCAGCCATTGCAGCAGAATGCCCCCCGTATGGTTCAGCGCAAAGGAAAAGAACCTGTTTGGCACCACGTGATACGTGCAGGGAAAATAGCTCGAATACATGCAGTCGCCCAGCTGCGCCGTTTCAAAGGCGGTTGAGAGCACTTCCGCGGTCCCGTGCGAATCCAGCGCGATGCCCTCCTGGGTAACGCCCGCGCCCAGGGCGGCGCAGGGCTGGTCGTGCCCGCCGGTCACGATCACGGCGCCGGGACGGATGCCGGTTTCCTCCGAAATCGCCCGGGCAAGCTTGCCGACCGCCACGCCCGAGGGGACCGCCTTGGATAAAAGCTCCGCGCCGATCCCGGTTTTATCAAGAATATCCGGGTCCCATTCCTTGGAGGCAAGGTCCAGCGCCATCACGCGGCTCGCCATGGAAAGGTCGATCACCGGCTCGTCCGCGCCCAGCTTCAGTAAGATGTAATCGGCGTACGTCGTATACTTATAGAGCCGGTCCCGGATGCCGGGGCGGTGCTCCTGCAGCCACATCATCTTGGTCAGAGAGTTTAAGGGATGCGGCCGCATGCCCGTCTTTTTGAACAGGGCCTTGTCGCCGAACAGGGCGGCGCAGCGGTCGGCCTCCGCCTCCGTGCGGTAATCCATCCCCAGGATGGCGGGATGCAGCGCGTTGCGGTCCCGGTCGATGGGAATCACGGCGTCGCCCTGCGTGGAAAGGCTGATGGCCGCGATGTCCGGCCCCGCGGCCGCCGCGGCCGCCGCCATCGTCTTTTTTGTGCACGCCCAGACGTGCTCCGCATCCTGTTCGGCGCATTTTCCCTCGCTGAACAGGATGCCGTAATTTTGGAAGCCGTAGCCGAGGATGCTCCCCGCTTCGTCGAACACGGCCGCTTTTACGCCGGTCGTGCCGACGTCGATGCCCATGCACTTCATTGGTTGCTCCACCCTTCTCGTATCGCCGGGGCGTGAGGCGCGCCGTTTATAAGCCCAGCCAGAAATTTTCGGTTTCGCGCTTCTGCCCGTCGTTGTAGAAATCGGCCCGTACGCCCGGCAGGTAGGTCAGCGCCTCGTAGATGACCGGCAGGATGTTCCCGTGGATCCCCACCGCGTGGTGCACATAGGGCCCTTTGACGATCATGCTCTCCACGCGGGGCCATTCCGGCACTTCCACCCAAAGGTAGGTGCCCTTGTTGCGCGGGCCTTTGATGCCCTGCGCCGTGCCCATGAGCACGCCGTATTCGCCGTGGTCCCCGTCGAAACGGATCAGGGACACCTCGCCGCCCTTGATCTCGGCGATGACGTTGCCCGGGCAGTTGTCCGCGAATGCGAACGGCCTTCCGAGCTGCGGCTTTTCAATTGCGAGCGAAAGCGGCCACGGCCCGCAGTGCTGCAAAAGCTCGCCGTTTTCGTTCTCGGGATGGCGGACGGACCAGTCCACAAAGAAGCTGGGCGTCTTGCCCATACCGGCGGCCTGGGCCATGATGGCCGTGACCGCGCCGTGGATATCGGTCTCGCACGCCACGGGAAGCCCCTCGTCGGTAAGGAGCGCGTTCGCGCAGCAGGGCATGATGTGCAATGCGTTCTGCAGCGCGTCCCAGCACTGGATGGCGACCGCGTTGCAGCCGTTCTCCCTGGCGTAGCGCCCCATCACGACCTTGAGCGCGGCGATGCGGCGCACGAACTCCTCCTCCACGCAGACCTCCATGGCCGTATGGATGTATTGGACGGTCTTTGCCACCTCCGCGTCGCCGGTATCGGCCTCCAGCGCCTTGACGCGGTCCGCAAAGTCGGACATGGCGATCGGGAACAGCTGGACGCCGAAACGCTCCAGAAGCTCCCCTTCGTTGACCATCATCGTCCAGAAATCGGTGGGACGCGTGGAGATCTGCAGGATACGTGCGCGCCGCATTTCCTTGATGACGTTGGCCACGGCGAGGAACGCGTGCACGCCCTTATCGAACAATTCGTCCTCCACGCGGCAGTTGGGCAGGTACGTAAAGGGCGCGCCCACCCGCCGCAGCACCTTGCCCGTCGCGAACAGGCCGCACTGGGTATCGCGCAGGCGGGAGCCGTCGGGCAGCGGCGCTTCATCCCGGGGGCCCCACAGCAGGACCGGCACGTTGAGCGCCTTGGCTACCTTGGCGACGCTGTGCTCGGAACCGAAGTTGCAGTGGGGGAAGAACACGCAATCGACCTTCGCGGCCTTGAATTTTTCGATCACCGCGTCCACGTCGTAGGGACCGCGTAGCAGCCCTTCCTCATTGACGTCCTCGATATCCGCGAAATCCACGTCCCAGGCGCGCAGCTGATCCATGATGATCTTCTTGTACTTGAGCGCGTCGGGGTTTACAAACGCGGCGCCGCGCCTGGTGGGGGCAAACCCCATTTTCACCTTATAATCCATACCGCATCTCCTTATCGTTTTTGATGGAATTCAGCCCATCAGCTGATCCTGCACCCTGCGCAACTGCAGCAGGACGGAAGAGTTGTTCAGCTCGACCATATCGTAGGTGATGATGCCGTCCCTGGCCACGTCGCAGAGAAGCTTCGCGCCCTTTGCGAGGCCGACGGGAAGCATGTTGCCTTCTTTTGCGACCGCAGCCCGCTCGATGCTCGCGCGGTAGCAGTATTCGCCGATGCCGTCGAGCACCTGGCCCGCCTTGAGGTCCTTCTTCGCGACGGTAATGCACTCGCTCGTGAGCTTTTTCATCGGGTGCGCCGTCGACTCGCCGTAGACCACGGCCTGGGCCGCGGTGATGGGCGTTTCGATGGAGCAGAGGTGATACGGGCGGTACAGCAGGTAGTTGGGGCCGCTGCCCATATCCCGCTGCACCAGTCCGTCGATGATGCGCTTGTTGTCGGTGGTGACGACGACGAAGATGCCCGGCGCGATATTGCCGATGCCGTAATCCACGACGCCCTCATGCTCCAGGATACCGCCCTGTTCCTTCAGGCTGAACACTCGGGAGAGATCCTCAACGTTGCATTTGGGTCCGTGCATGCCGCGGATATCCGGCACCAGCCCCGTCGCGTTGGAGACGGCGGCCATTTCGATCGCGGTTTTGGAGCCGTCCACAAACTCGATGAGCATGCGCGCGTTCATGTCGCGGGCCGCGGCTTTCTTCTTCCACTCCTCCATGCCGGGGTGCGCGTAGAGGTCCAGAGGGTTGTTCTTGCCCTTGCCGGCCGCGACCACCTTGAAGCCCAGCGCCTTGGCGAAGCGGTAGATTTCGACGATCGAGCCCGGCTCGTCGCCGGCGGTCAGGGAATAGACCACGCCCGCCTGCTCGCACATCCGGCGCAGCAGCGGCCCGATGGTGACGTCGCACTCCACGTTCATCATGACGATGTGGCGCTTATAGAAAACGCATTCCATCGTGACGCGCGCGCCCATCTCGGGGGAGCCGGTGGCGTCGATCACGACCTGCGTCTGCTTCGCGGCGACCGCGAGCTTATAGTTGGTGGTGGCGATCTTTTTGCCGTTTTCGATCGCGGCCTCCGCCTCCTGCCGGTCCTCGGTGACGACGACGTCGGCGTCCGCGTAGCCGGCCTGCCGGTAGCCGTCCATGGCCGTGGCGGTATCGAGATCCACCACGATGTTGCAGACGATGCCCTTCATTTTGCTGATCTGCGCGACGATGTCCTTGCCCATCTGCCCGCAGCCGATCAGGCTGACCTGGATCGGGGTGCCTTTTTCTTCCAAATCCAAAAGTTTTGTGTCGATCTCGTACAAGTGAATCCCTTCTTTGCTGCCTGAATTTGAATTTTTATTCCTTCCAGGGGTCGATCAATACCTTGAGCGCCTGGCCGGTCTGTATCATGTCCATACCCTTTACGACATCCGCAAGCGATACGGTCGGACCCAGATACATATCCGCGTGGATTACATTGGCGTTTAGCGCGGAGAGCGCGTCCGCAAGCCCGGTGGCGGGGTAGGAGAAGGAGCCTGTCAGCTCGATCTCGTTGTAATGGATGAGGTTGGAGTTGAGCCCCGAAACCTCGCTGGTCTTGGGGACGCCCCCGTAAATGACCACCGTTCCGCGCTTGCGGACGATCCCGAGCGCCTGCGGCTGCACCGCGATGGTGGGCAGCGCGAGGATCGCGATATCCGCGCCGCGCCCGTCCGTCAGCTCCAGCACCCGCTTCGTAGCGGCCTCCGCATCGGAATTGTCAAGGAGGACGTCGGGGCGGAACCTTTCCGCAAGCTGGATCTTGTCCCGGGCCAGCATGATGACCTGTTTCGCGCCGCGGGCGCGCGCCACCTCCAGATGCAGGCAGCCCACCGGGCCGTCGCCGATGATGACCACGGTGTCGCCCAAGGAAACGTTGATCCGCTTCTGGCAGGCAATCACGGCGGCGCACGTTTCGGCGAACGCCGCGTGCTGGTAGCTCATCCCCTCGGGGATGGGCTCCACAAACCCGCGCTGCATCACTTCCTGCGGCAGGGCCAGGTATTGCGCGTAGCCGCCCGGGAAATGCGTGCCCAGCATTTTATGGTCCTCGCACAGGTTTACCAGCCCCCGCTTGCAGAACCAGCATTCTCCGCAGCTGACGTCGGGCGCCAAAGCGACGCGGTCCCCAGCCTTGAACCGCTTTACCTGCGGCGAGACTTCAACCGCCTCGCCGGCGATTTCGTGGCCCATGATCTGGTTTTTTACGCCGCCCTTCAGGCCGTTGTGGTAGTTTCGCACGTCGCCGCCGCAGATGCCGCAGTAGCGGACCTTTACCAGCATCCCGCCGGGGGGGCAGGCGGGAACGGGCAGCTCCTCCACGCGGATGTCCTCAATGTCTTTGAATACGGCCGCCTTCATGATTCATGTTTTTCCTTTCCCAAAAGTCTTTCGCCAACCGCGCCCGCCGGGTGAATGAGCGCAAACTGTTCGCGGGTATATCCGGTGAACTGCATCAGGGCGATGCAGATGGCGTCGAATGTCGCGATGACCGCCAGCGTACTCGCGGTGGCCAGCATGTTGAAACGGCAGGGCTCGCGGTCCACCTTGATCTTCAGATAGATGTCGGCCGCTTGCGCAAGCCGGGATTCCGGATTTTCGGATACGGCGATGAGCTTCGCCCCCTTTGCCTTGCAAGCGGGCACCAGCCGGGTAAGCTCCCCTGTGTTTCCGCCCTTGCTGATTAAAATAAAGAGGTCTTCCTTTTGCAGCACGCCCAAACCGCCGTGCACGGCGTCCGACGGCGTCAAAAACAGCGCGGGCCGCTCGATGCAGTTGAGGCTGTGGGCGATCTTTTTCGCCGCCATTGCGGAGGTGCCGCAGGCGGAAAGGATGATTTTCCCCTTGCAGTCCGCGATTGCGTGCGCCGTGTGTAAAACGGCGGTTTCGTCCAGATCCTGCCCCAGCTTTTGAATGGATTGCGCTTCTATGTCCAGCGTGCGCCGGATTTCGCCTAAGATCTCCGCGTCCGTCATATGTGCTCGTTCATCTCCCCGGTCGTTTTTCATACTATCAGTTTCACAAATTCGCGGCCGTTTTCACAAGGGACAATTCTTGTGTCATGTTCTAAAGGTTTTATCGTTGTTTGGCTGGCCGAAGCTACGGGACCCCGGGCGAACGTGAGATGCTTGCTTTTTTTATGTCTTTGTCTCCTGTTTTCTGGAAAAGCAACAAAAACGCATATGCGGTTTTATTGGATAAAGGTCTGTAAATTTTTTGGCAATGCCCTTTTCGGCTTGCGTCCCGGGCAATTAGAAAGCGCCGTGGGAGGGAATCCCGCGGCGCTTTTTGTTTAGACGACCTGGTCGTTATCCTGCATCCGGCCCGACGTCATGCAGGTCCGGTATTGCACGGGCGTCATGCCGAATTTTTTCGAGAAAACGGCGGCGAAGTAGTTTCGGTCGTTATAGCCGGTGAGCTCCGCGACCTTTCCGGTCGACAGGTTCGTTTTCTCCAGCAGCTCCTTGGCCTTTTCCAGCCGGATTCTTGCAAGATACTGGGAGTAATTGACGCCCGTTTCATGCTGGAAAAGGATGCTGAGATAGCTTTGGTTGATATAATAATCGGAAGCGAACATGCTCAGCTTCAAATCGCGGTAATACTCTTTTTCCAGCCGGGCCTTGATCTTGGAAACGATCTTCTTTCCTTCCGACAGGTCGTTTCTTTGAATGTGCTGGCCTATTTTTGCCGCGGCGTGCGTCATGGCCCTGCAAAAATCGGGAATCGTTCTGCAGAGGAGGAGCGCCTGCTCAAACTCCTCCCAGTAAACCGGCACGCCGTGGTCAATGGCCTTGTCCTCCAGGTCCGCCGTTACGGATTTTAGAATTTCCCGGCATGTGTTCTGGATCGCCCCGTAAGTCATCCTGCAGGAAACCATGCCGCTGAGCATGGTTTCGAACAGCCCCTCCATCCTTTCCTCGTTGGCGGGGTCCGTCCGGATCAGCTTCAGGAGGCTGTCCGTTATCGGCTGGCCGGGGACGTAGACCTCGCCGCTCAGCCGGGACAGATCCTGCGTACGGATCACCCGCTGCTCCGTCAGCGTGACCGTCTGCGCGCAAAGCGTTTCCGCCTGTGCGCAGAGCTCCTTCAGGGAAGGGAAGGTCTCGCGCGCCTCGAGGGCCCCTACCACGCAGGAAAGCTTCAAAAAGACCGCCGCGTTCGCGGCGCATCTGTCGAGCAGCGTTTCCACCTCGGGATCGGAAAGCTCATGGTTGAACAGGCAGCACACGGAGGAAGGGCTTTCCTGAACGAAGCATTGGAGTTTCCCATAATCGGAAAGCTCCTTCTCAAAGCAGCTGGCAGCGGAAAACTGCGCAAGCACGGGCTCCTCGTCCTCGCTCGCCTTATGATGAAGGTAATCGGACAGCTCAACCGTGAAAACCGTAAAGAGCCGGTAGGGGAAGGAAGCGCCCTGGCGCTGCGCGGACGCCCGGCAGAGGGCGTCGCTGACGTTCTCCGCTTTCGCGAGCTCCGACCAGTCCGCGTATCTCTGAAGCGTGGAGCAGCCGCCGTCCGGCGCGAGGAGGGGGCGCTTTCCCTTTTGCTGCGCGGCCCGCTCGGCGTCGATGAGCCGGCAAACGGCGCTTACGGCCTTGCAGAGGTTGTCGTTGTTGACGGGCTTGAGCAGATAATCGTGTACGCCCAGCCGGAGCGCCTTTTGCACATAGCTGAAGTTGTCGAATTCGCTGGCGATGATAAAATGCGTCTGCAGCCCCTTCTCCTTGGCCCGCTCGATAAAATTCAGACCGTCCAGCCTGGGCAGCCTGCTGTCGGTAATGACGATGTCGGGATGCAGCCGTTCGGTAAGCGTGAGCGCTTCCTCGCCGTTTTCCGCCTCCCCGATGATGGATACATGATCGGAAAGTTTCTTAAGCTTCTGGGGGATCCCTTTACGAATATACGCTTCCCCGTCCGCCACCAAAATCGTGTACATCCGAGCGCCCTCCCTTTTCCGCAGCGAGCCGTTCAACACAAGAGAAAGGATGAAAAGGAAACATTTGATGAGAATACCGGCGGGTCAGCCGCTGACCGCCGCGGGATCTTTTCCGGAAGCAGGGGAAGCGGCTCCTTCGCCATGCCCGGCTGCCCCGGATTACTGAATACTGTTTTGCGAGGATGAACGTCCGGCGGCCTTTCCGCCGTGCGCGGGAGGCACGGCGGAAAGCGAACGTCACTGCGTCATGATCTCGCCGGCGGAAACGATCAGCGATTCGCCCGTCATATGGTTGGAGAGTTCGCTGCCCAGGAACACGGCCACGCGGGCCTGATCCTCGGGCTGGCCCAGCCTCTTTAAGGCGGTCTTGTCGATCCATTCCTGCTCGATCTCGGGCGAGGTCAGGATGGTGGAGCGCAGCATCTGGCTGTCCGTTGCGCCGGGGCAGATCGCGTTGCAGGTGACGCCGTAAATTCCAAGCTCGAGCGCGGTGACGCGGGTGAGGCCGATTACCGCCGATTTGCTCGAGCAATAGGCGCCCTCCTCCAGCGTCGGTTTTTTGCCGGAGCAGGAGGAGATGTTGATGATCTTGCCCTGCCTGGCTTCCGCCATATATCTGCCCGCGGCCTGCGTCATCAGGAACGTGCCGCGCACGTTGATCGCGAATACCTTATCCCATAGCGCGTCGTCCATCGAGAGAATGGTCGCGTGGGGGCAGATGCCCGCGTTGTTGACCAGGATATCGATCCGCCCGTACTTTTTTATAACGGCGTCCACGGTGCTGTTCACGGACTCCTTGCTGCTGATATCCAGCAGATAGGCCGCTGTTTCCCGGCCGGTTTCGGCGGCGATCTTGTCGGCCGAGGCCTTGGCGGCGTCGTAATTTACGTCTCCGATGGCGACGGCGGCGCCTTCCTGCGCGTACATCCTGGCGATGGCAAAGCCGATCCCCTGCGCGGCGCCGGTCACGATAGCGATTTTGTCCTTCAGCAGCATAATCACAGTTACCTCTTTATTTTTTGTGGGAAAGGTTCGTTTATCATCCAAATGGCGAAAGCTCGAAACGTTTTCAATTCGAAACGTTTTCAGAAGGAAGGAAAAAAATAATTTCGGCCCGCGCCGCCCCTGCCGGATCGGTTGTGACACAATCTCATATATGCCGGTTTCTTAAATAATATTCCATTCAGCGCTTTTGTCAAGCCCTTAAAAAATTTATATGGAACCGGAAGGGAAGAAAAAACAAATTCATTGGGGATGCAAGAATAGTATAGAACCAAAAAAAGTTTAGAATTGACACCCTTGTTTTGCATGTGCTTAAATAGACCTGCTAAGTCGTAAAAACGTTTCGAGATCGTTATAAATTCTTCATTCCAATGTGCGTGAGAAGATGTCTTGCCGGATATGCGGAGCGGCCGAAAGGCGGGCAGTAAAAGCTATCGGCTGCCTCAGACCGGGTATGCCAACGGTATGTTGCAGGAGTGCAAATCCATAAGGGGGGATTCTTATTAACAGCTATCAGAAATACGCCGGCATGGAGCCCATCCTGGCGATGCGCGGGATTAACAAGCGATTCCCGGGCGTGCATGCTTTGAAGGATGTGGATTTCGAGCTGTATCCCGGCCAGGTGTGCGGCCTGGTCGGCGAAAACGGCGCCGGCAAATCAACGTTGATGAACGTGCTGGGCGCCGTCATACAGCCCGATTCCGGCGAGATCGTCATCGACGGCAAAAAAGTCGCGATCGAGACGACCCGGCAGGCGGAGGAACTGGGGATCTCCTTCATCCATCAGGAGCTGTCCCTATTTAAGGAAATAGATGTCGCGACGAACATCTTTATCCAGCATATGCCCAGCAAAGGCCCGCTGCTGGACGCAAAAAAGCTGCAGGATGAGGCGAAAAAGATTCTTTCTGCGATCCATTTGGATTACATCAAGCCCAGGACGATCGTCAAAGAGCTCAAGATCGGCGAGCAGCAGCTGGTGGAGATCGGCCGGGCGCTGGTCCAGAACACCCGGATCCTCATATTGGACGAGCCCACGTCGTCCCTGACCAAGCCCGAAATCGAGATCCTGTTCCAGATCGTAAACGAGCTGAAGAATAAGGGCGTCGCGGTCGTGTTTATCACGCACCGTCTGGATGAGATTTACGATATCTGCGATACCATCACGATCATGCGCGACGGCGAGAAAATCCTGTCCGCCGATATCGGCACCATCGGACGCAGCGAAGTGGTAAACAGCATGATCGGCCGCAACGTGGAGGAGTTTTACCAGCATACGGAGCACACAAAGGGCGAGGAATTGCTCTCGCTCAAAAATATCTGCTCCAAGAATAAGCTCTGCAATGTTTCCCTGGAAGTGCACAAGGGCGAGGTGGTCGGCATCTACGGCCTGCTCGGTTCCGGACGTTCCGAAACGCTGCGTTCGGTATTCGGGCTCTACGGAATAAGCTCCGGGGAAATCTATGTCAAAGGCGAGAAGGTACAAATCAGAAACCCCAAGCAGGCCATGGATAAGGGGATCGCCTTCGTAACCGAGGACAGGAGGCGGGAGGGCCTGATCGTAAGCCAATCCGTAAAAAACAATCTGGTCATGGCCGACCTGAAGGCCATTAAGAAAGGGTTTTCCATTAATTACGCGAAGGAAAACCTGATCTGCGAGGAAAACATTAAGAAGCTGAGCATCAAAACGCCTTCTTCGAAACGCGCGGTCCGGTTTTTATCCGGCGGGAACCAGCAGAAGGTGGTTATCGCCAAATGGCTGAACCGGAAACCGGAACTGCTGATGCTGGACGAACCCACGCGCGGCGTCGATGTCGGCGCCAAACATGAGATCTATGCCTTGATTGACGATCTGGTCGGGCAGGAAATGGGGGTGCTGCTGGTATCCTCCGAGCTGCCTGAAATTATCGGCATGTGCGACCGCGTGATCGTGCTCAAGGAGGGCGTAGCCGTCGCGGACTTCTCGATGGACTCAATGACAAAAGAAGCACTCTTAAGTGCGGCAATGGGGGCGTAACAATGCAAAAATCCAACGAAAGAGCAGTCACCTCGTTCCTGCTCAAGTACGGAACCTATGTTATTTTTCTGACGGTCGTGGTGATCATGCTCTTAATCAGCGACAAATTCAGGACCCTTTCCAACATGGTCAACATCCTGCTGCAGAACTCCACCCTGGGCGTTATGGCCATGGGAATGACGCTGGTGATCATCACGGGGGGCATCGATCTCTCCGCCGGCGCCATCATGAGCTGCGCGGCCTGCGTCGGCGCGGTGCTGATTGTGGATCACGGCTGGAACCAATGGCTGGGGATCCTTGTTATTATCGCCATATCCACCGCGTTCGGCGTGATCAACGGTTTTTCCGTGGCGTATCTGAGGATGCCGGCATTCCTGGTGACGCTGGCGACGCAGAGCGTCGGAAGAGGCCTGGCGCTGGTTATTTCCCAGGGCCATACATACAGGAAGTTCAGCGACGTGATCATCTATATCGGTACGGCGTCTATCCTCGGTATCCCGGTTCTGATCTGGCTGATGCTCATTATCATGGCGCTGGGCTACGTCCTCCTGCATAGGACCATATACGGCAGGCAGGTGTTCGCCACCGGCGGCAACGCCGAGGCGGCGCTCGTTTCCGGCATCAATACGCGCCTCGTTGAAATGAGCACGTATGTGATAATGGGCCTTATCTGCGGTATCGCGGCCATTATGACCGTAGGCAGGATCGGCAGCTACTGGACGGCGCTGGGTACCGGCATCGAATTTGACGTCATCGCGGGCGTCGTGATCGGCGGCACCAGCCTCGCGGGCGGCAAGGGAAACATGGCGGGCACCCTGGTGGGCGTGCTGCTGATGGGCGTCATCTCCAACGCGCTGAATCTGCTGGGCGTAGACGCGTACTGGCAGGATGTCGCCAAAGGCTGCGTCATATTCCTGGCGGTGGCCATCGACGCCCTCCGCAACCGGTACGCCAGGGCCGATTGAGCCCGCGGCTGATTTGAAAGTGATTTGCCCTCAAACGGCAAAGAAAAATACAGAAGGAGAACAAAGACAATGAGAAAAATCCTTTCGGTACTCATGGTCGCCCTGCTTGCCCTGTCCTTAGCGGCTTGCAGCAGCCCCGCCGCCTCGCCGGCCCCCGCCGTAACGGAAGCCCCCGCCGCAACAGAGGCCCCTGCCGCGGCAACACAAGCGCCCGCCGCAACGGAAGCGCCCGCCGCATCCGCGGCGACGGATATCCCCACCACCATCAACGGCCATCAGATCGTAGTGGGCATCGCCCATTACTCCACCGCCGACCAGGGCGCCGCGCTGTACGCGACCGTCGCCAAGAATTACTGCGACCAGAACGGCTGGAAGTATGTGTTCTTCGACGCCAACAACGACGCCGAGCAGCAGGCCAAGGATTTCCAGGATCTGATCAACATGAAGGTTGACGTCATCCTGACCGTTCCCTGCGACTCCGCCGCGATCTCCGACTCCGTCATCGCCGCCAACGAAGCCGGCATTCCCGTCGTCATGATGGACCGCAGCTCCGAAGAGGGTAAGTTCCTGTGCCTGGTGCAGTCCGATAACGAAGCGCACGGCTATGAATCCGGCGTCGCCATGCATAAGGCCGCCGAGGTCCAGGGCGTGAAGGAACTCAAGGTCGTCGAGCTGCTGGGCGATATGGCCACCTCCGCAGGCCAGGAGCGCCATAACGGCTTCACCCGCGCCGCCAAGGAATTCGGCTTCAACGTTGTGCAGTCCCTGGCTGCCGACTGGGATTCCGATAAGGGCTATGCCGCCGTTATGGACGGCTTCACCGCGCATCCCGATGCGAACGCCCTCTTCCTCCCCTCCGATAACTGCTACGCTTCCTCCGCGCTTTCCGCTCTTGATCAGCTCAAGCTCCTCAAGAAAGTCGGCGAGTCCGGCCACATCATCATCACCTGCGTGGACGGCGGTTCCGCGGCGCTGGACGGCATCCGCAACGACACCATCGACGCCACCGCTTCGCAGCAGGTTTCCTACATGCCCGTTGCCGCGCTGGAGTATTTCGCCAAGTACGCCAAGGGCGAGCTGGACGCCACCGCGGGCCAGATCGTAGCCCTCAAGCCCATCGTCGCCACCAAGGACAACGTGGACAGCAAGGACCTCTGGGCCAACAACCTGGGCTAACCGGGATATTTCGAGAAAGTACCTTGCGGTACTTTAGCGGTCAAAATCCGGAAGGCTGATCCAGGTGCGGGGGAGTCCGCTCCCCCGCGCCCGGATTAATTTGGCGGCATACATGGCATGATGCCGGCGTAGAAGCGGCAGGCATCGCCGCCGCCCATTATTCTATTTGGTATCGCCGCCGTTCTTTTGAAACTGATGTATCCGGGTATCCGGATATAGGAAATATAAATAAAATAGATAGCCATACAGAAATAATTCTATATTTGCAAAAATCAAGATAGGCGATAATAGTATCGAAACGTTTTCAAAAACCATCAAAGCATATCCCGATCCAAATTCAATCACAAGAAGCCAATCGGGCGGACATCAAACAGAATCCCGCGCTAAGGCATGATGCGCTGCAGAAATGCGCTGGGCCGGAAAGGAACCGGGTAATGAAAGTCAGGGAAGAGTTAATTGCGGAAATCGAGCATAAGGCCCGGCTGATGCGGAAGCATTCGCTGGATATGGCGCTGGTGGCCGGATCGAACGGGGCGCACCTGGGGCCGGGCAATTCTATGAGCGAAATCATGGCCACGCTGTATTTCGGCGCCATGCGGCACGATCCGAAGAATCCCCTCGATCCGAACCGCGACAGGTTTATCCTGAGCAAGGGGCACGGCGTTCTTGGGTATTATACCGCGCTTGCGGAAGCGGGATATTTCCCCGTCGATATGCTGAAAACCTTTGAGACGGACGACAGCCCCCTTGCGGGGCATCCCAGCATCCATCACGAGCTTGGGATCGATTATTCGACGGGCTCCCTCGGCCACGGCCTTTCCCTCGGCGTAGGCAGCGCGCTCGGCGCGAAAAAGGCGCATAAGGATTTTATCACCTATGTTTATATGGGCGACGGCGAGACCAACGAGGGGTCCATCTGGGAGGCCGCCATGACGGCCGCGCACCTGGGGCTGGATAATCTAGTCGGCATCGTGGACCGCAACCTGCTGCAGAGCGACGGCCTGGGCAGGGACATCGTGGATATGGGGGATATGGCGGCAAAATGGCGGGCGTTCGGCTGGCACACGGCCGAGGTGGACGGGCACAATGTGGCCGCCCTGCTGGACGCGTTCCAGGAACGCCAGCGCCCCAATCACAAGCCCTACGTAATCGTCGCGCACACCATAAAGGGCAGAGGCGTCTCGTTCTTTGAGAACGACAACAAGTGGCATCACGCGAAGCTCACGCATCAGCAATATGTCGACGCGCTTGCCGAGCTCGGGTTCGACGGGAACGGGGAGGAGATCAGGTAATGGAATTCACCCAAGAGCAGGTACGGAATTTATCTCAGCTGGGTTCCAGAGGTTCGTTCGGCGCCGCGATGATGGAGATCGGCGCCGCCGACAGCAACGTATTCGTTATGACGGCGGATCTTGGGGACGCGACGCGCGTTTCGCAGTTCGGCAGGGCGTATCCGGATCAATATCTGAATATCGGCATTTGCGAGCAGAACCTCGTGAGCGCCGCGGCGGGCATGGCGCTGGGCGGAAGGACCGTGGTGGCGACGACGTTTGCGGCTTTTGCTTCCATGCGCGCCTGCGAGCAGGTCCGCACGGATATGGGGTATATGAGGGCCAACGTGAAGCTCGTCGGCGCCGACGCCGGCGTCGTGATGGGGACGCTGGGCAATACGCATTACGCCGTGGAGGATATCGGGTGCCTGCGTTCCTGCCCCTATCTTACGATCCTCAGCCCTGCGGACGGCGTGGAAATTGTAAAAGCCACCTTTGCCGCGGTTGCGATGGAGGGCCCCGTCTATATCCGCCTGACCGGGGGTGCCGGGCTTCCGGCCGTATATGAAGAGGACTTTGCCTACGAGATCGGCAAGGCCGTCACGCTCAGGGAGGGCCGGGACGTTACGCTGATCGCCGCGGGCTCCATGGTGTTCTATTCCCTGGAGGCGGCGAAGCTGCTTGCGGCGAAGGGCGTGGATGCCCGCGTTGTGGATATGCACACCGTCAAGCCCCTCGACGAACAGGTGATCGCAAGGGCCGTAAAGGAAACCGGCCTCATTGTGACCGCAGAGGAGCACAACATACTCGGCGGGCTGGGCGCGGCGGTGGCGGAGGTCGTCGCAGGCATCGGCAACGCGCCCAGACAGCTCCGCATCGGGCTGCCGGACAGCTTCGGCCCCATCGGCACCTATCCGTACCAGCTCAAACGGTACGGCCTGACGGCGGAGGATATCGCCGGTCAGGTGCTCCGGAATCTCAAGTAAGCGCGGAAATTCCGTTTCTGAACAGCGGAAATTTCGCTCAGGAGGGCCCAATGAAGAGACTGGCCGTAGTCGGCAGCATCAATATGGATATCGTTTCGGCGATGGAGCGGTACCCCCGCCCCGGCGAAACGATCCACGGCAAAACGTTCGGCACGTTTCCGGGCGGCAAGGGTGCCAATCAGGCCGTCGCCGCCGGGCGGCTGGGCGCGGACGTGCTGTTTCTGGGGAAGGTGGGCGGCGACCTGTACGGCCGGGAGGCGCTGCAGGCGCTCCGGAATGCCGAGGTCGATACCAGCCATATCGAACTATGCGAAGAAACCAATACCGGCGTCGCCTGCATCTGGGTAAACGGCGGGGGCGAGAACTGCATCGTGCTGCAGGAGGGTGCCAACGGCCGGGTGGATGCGGAGTATATCAAGCGGCATATCCGCGCCCTGGATGGCTGCCAAATGGTGCTGCTGCAATTGGAGATCCCCATGGAAACCGTCGAGTGGGTCGCGGGCTATTGCGCAAAGAAGGGCATAGAGGTGATGTTCGATCCCGCCCCCGCGGCGCGCTGCGGTAAGGAGCTGCTCTCCTCGGTCGATTACATCACGCCCAACGAGAATGAAATACTGGCGGTCTCGGGCTGCACGGACGCGCAAAGCGGCGCGCGGTACCTGCTGAAGCAGGGGGTAAAGCATGTCGTCAACAAGGCGGGGGCCGACGGCTGCTACCTGATGGAGCGGGACAGGAGCCTGCATGTGAAGGGTTACCGGGTCCAAGCGGTGGATACCACGGCCGCGGGGGATTCCTTCAACGCGGGCCTGGCGGTGGCGCTCTTGAAGGGAATGGGGGATGAGGAGGCGCTGCGCTACGCCAACGCCGTGGGCGCGTACGCCGTGACGGGGATGGGCGCGCAGAGCTCCATGCCCACCGAAGAACAGGTTTATTCGCTGATGGAACAGCAGAAATAAAGGCAAAGGAGAGTGGCTTTATGAAATATTCTTGCTGCATCGAAATGCTCTTTACGGAATTTGATTTCGCGGAGCGGATCTATAAGGCCAAGGAAGCCGGTTTCGACTGCGTGGAGTTCTGGTGCTGGGAGGACAAGGATATTCCTGCCGTCAAAAAAGCGCTGGATCGGACCGGCATGCAGGTTGCCGTCATGCAGGGGAACATCGGGGGATGCATGGTGAATCCGGCGGATTTTGACACGTACGTTGCCGGCGTGAAGCGTTCGGTGGAAACGGCGAAATTCCTCGGCGTCAAGAACCTGTTCCTGATGTCGGACATCATGAAGGAGGACCGTTCGGTGCTGGAGACGCCGTACCCGCTTACGCCGGAGCAGAAGAAGGCGGCGACGGTCAGGGTGCTCAAGGCGCTCGTACCGGTCGCGGAGGAAAGCGGGATCACGTTCGTGATCGAACCCCTCAACACCACGGTGGACCATAAGGGCTACTCCCTGTGCCATACCGCCCCCGGGGTGGAGATCATACGGGAAGTCAACCATCCCTCCATACGGCTGCTGTATGACGCGTACCATATGCAGATCATGGAAGGCAATCTCATCAATACCATCGGGAAGTACCATTCCTATTTCGGGTATTTCCATATCGCGGATGTACCCGGCCGCAAGCAGCCCGGCACCGGCGAGCTGAACTACGCGAATATCATCCGCGCGCTTAAGGAAACCGGCTATGATCGTTATATCGGCTTTGAATTTGAGGCGTCCGGCGTATCCGCGATGGAATGCACGCGGGAGCTGATCAAACAGTTCAAGGCCTGAGCGCTGAAAGGAGAAACATAGATGGACGCAAAAGAACGGCTGCATCTGTATAAGGAGATGCTCAAGATCCGGCAGTTTGAGGAAAAGGTGCGGGAGCTGGCGATGGCGAACCGCCTGCCGGGGTTCTTCCACCTGTACGTGGGGGAGGAAGCGGTGGCGGTCGGCGTATGCTCGGAGCTGCGCACGGACGATTACATTACGAGCACCCACCGGGGGCACGGGCACCTGCTTGCCAAGGGCGGCGATATGAAGCGCGCCATGGCGGAGCTGTACGGCCGCGAGACCGGCTACAACAAGGCGCGCGGCGGGTCCATGCACATTGCGGCGCCCGAGGTGGGGATGCTGGGCGCGAACGGGATCGTGGGCGCGGGCATCCCGATCGCGACGGGCGCGGCCTTTTCCGCCAAATATCAGAACAACGGCAAGGTGGCGGTCGCGTTTTTCGGCGACGGCGCGAGCAGCCAGGGCACCTTCCACGAGGCTTTGAACATCGGCGCCTCGTTCAGCCTGCCCGTCGTATACGTCTGTGAAAACAACCTGTACGGCGTCAGCACCAAGCAGACCAAGGTCCGGAAGCTGGTGGATATCGCCGAGCGCGCGAAGGCGTACGATATGCCCGGCCTGATCGTGGACGGCAACGACGTGGAGGCCGTAAAGGCCGCCGCCGGCGAGGCGGTCGCCCGGGCGCGCAGGGGCGAGGGCCCCACGCTGATCGAATGCAAAACGTACCGCCATTATACCCACTTTGTGGGCGAGCCGGATAATTACCGCCCCAAGCAGGAAGTGGCTGACTGGAAGGCGAAGGATCCCATCAAGACCTACGGGGCCCGGCTCCTTGCGGATCAGGCGGCGACGCAGGCGGAGCTGGACGGGATTCTTCGGGAAGTCGACGCGGAGGTGGAGGCGGCCGTGCAGTTTGCGGAAAATAGCCCCAAGCCGCATCCCGAAACCGTATTTGACGATGTGTATACCGACCTTCGGGTAAGGTAGGGGAAGGGGGAAAATGCCAATGAGCATCATGTCATATTCCAAGGCGCTGGGCACCGCGATCGCGGAAGAGATGCGCAGAGATAAGAACGTCGTCTGCATCGGGATCGATCTGCAGTATTACGGCGGCGCGTTCGGCGTAACGAAGGGCCTGTGCGAGGAGTTCGGCGAGAACCGCATCGTGAACATGCCGATCGCGGAAGCGGGCTATACGGGGCTGTCGGTGGGCGCCGCGGCCACCGGATTGCGCCCGGTGACGGAGCTGCAGTTCGGGGACTGGGTGACGATCGCCTCGGATCAGCTGGTCAACCAGGCCGCCAACATGCACTATATGTCGGGCGGAAAGATCACCGTTCCCATGGTGATGCGGCTTCCCTGCGGCGGCTTTGGCGCCGCGGCGGCGCAGCATTCCCATATGTTCGAAAGCTGGTTTTCCTTCGTCGCCGGTCTGAAGGTGATGTGCCCCTCCACGCCCAACGACGCGAAGGGTATGCTCAAGACCGCCATCCGCGACGATAACCCCGTTATCTTCATGGAGCACCGCCAGTGCTACGAACTAAAGGGGGAAGTCAGCGACGATCCCGAATTCCTGGTCCCCATGGGCAAGGCGGACATCAAGCGCGAGGGCAAGGATATTTCTATCATCACGTATTCCTATATGGTGCATTTCGCCCTGCAGGCGGCGGAGATCCTGGCGAAGGAAGGCATCGACGCGGAGATCGTGGACCTTCGTACGATCAAGCCGATGGATACCGAAACCATCGTCAACTCCGTGAAAAAGACCAACCGCGCGCTCTGCCTGCAGGAGACCTGGAAGACCTGCGGCGTTGCGGGCGAAGTCGCGGCGGTCATTGCGGATCAGGCGTTCGATTACCTCGACGCGCCCGTAAAGCGGGTCGCCAGCCCCGATTGTCCCGCGCCGTTCAGCCCCGATCTTGAAACGTTTGTGCTGCCCAGCGTAGAGGGAATCGTAAAAGCCGTCAAAGAAATGTTCTGAAGGGGTGACCAAAATGGCGGTAGCTGTCAATATGCCCAAGCTGGGCCTTCAGATGACCGGCGGCGTGATCACGCAATGGCTCGTCTCGGAAGGCGACACGGTGAAGAAGGGCGATCCGGTCTTCAGCATTGAAACCGATAAAATCGTATCCGACGTGGAATCCACGGCGTCGGGCACGGTATTGAAGATTCTCGTTCCTGCGGGCGGGGAAGCAAAGGTCATGGAGCCCTGCTGTTACGTGGGCGAGGCGGGGGAAAAGCTCCCGGAGGCTCCGGAGGAAGCCGGCGCGGCGATCCCCCCGGCCGCAAAGGCGGCCGCCGGGGCGGCCCCTGCCTCTGTTCCCGCGGCCGGCCGGCTGCTCGCGACGCCGTATGCCCGAAAGCTCGCCGGGGAGTTCGGGATCGATCTCGCCGCTGTCGCGGGCTCGGGCCCCAACGGCAGGATCCAGAAAAAGGATATTCTTGAGAAGCGGGAAAGCGCCCGCGCCAGGATCACGCCGGTCGCAAAGAAGCTGGCGGAGGAGCTGGGGGTCGATTACGCGGCCGTAACGGGCAGCGGCCCCAACGGCAGGATCCAGAAGGAAGACGTGCTGGCCGCCGCGGAGGCCCGGCATGCGGCGCAGCCCGCCGCGTCCGAGCCCCTGCAGGCCGATTCCGGCGGGGAATTCGTGTTGAAGCCGATGAGCGCCATGCGCAAAACCGTCGCGCGGCGGCTTTCCGAGAGCAAGCAGACGATCCCCCACGTCTATTATGAGGACGAAGCGGATGCGACGGGCCTCGTCGCGGCGCGGGAGATGTTCCGGGAGATTGCGCTCAAAAAGAACGGCAGCAAGCTGACGTACAACGACATTATTTTGAAAGCCGTGGCGGCGGCGCTCTCCGAGTTCGGGGACATCAACGCCCGGCTGCAGGGAGAGAACATCGCGTATTTCCGGCACGTCAGCCTCGGCTTTGCGGTCAGCATCCCGAATGGGCTGATCGTGCCCGTGATCCGCAACGCGGAGGAGAAGAGCGTTGCCGAGCTTTCCCGGGAGGCGTCGGCGCTTTCCGGCAGGGCGAGGGAAGGCCGGCTGACGCCCGGCGAGTTCACGGGCGGAACGTTTACGGTATCCAACCTGGGCGGGTACGGGCTGGAGGGCTTCCAGGCGATCATCAATCCGCCGGAATCCGGGATACTGGCCGTGGGGGCCATCCGGAAAAAGCCGGTCGTTGTGAACGACGCGGTCGCCATCCGCCCGATGATGCGTTTTGCCGGCTCCTTTGACCACCGGTTGGTGGACGGCGCGCTGGCGGCGCAGTTCATGGCGCGCGTAAAAGGGCTGCTCGAGGACGCGCCCGCGCTGTTTTTCTGACTTCGGCGGACCTTGAGGGAGGAGCGAGCCATGAAAAAAACCGTATTGCTGAACCAGCCGGTCTCCGCGGTGATTGCGGGGATGGGGCATACCGACACGCTGACCATAGGCGATTGCGGCCTGCCGGTCCCCGAAGGGCCCGAGCGGATCGATCTTGCCGTGAAAAAGGGGCTCCCCGCGTTCCTGGATGTGCTGGATACGGTGCTGGAGGAGCTCTGCGTGGAAAAGGTGACGATCGCGTCGGAAATGCAGGGGAAGAACCCGGCGCTCTACGCCCAGATTCTGGAACGGTTTGCTGGGATCGGGATCGAGGAGATCCCGCACGAGGTCTTCAAGGAGAGAACCGGGCGGAGCAGGGCCGTCATCCGCACCGGCGAGTACAAGCCCTACGCGAACATCATCCTGCATTCGGGCGTTACATTTTAATTCTGGAAAGGAGCCATTGCTATGAGAGCGGCGGTATTTGAAAGAGAAGGCGTCCTTACGCTCAAAGACGTGGAAAAGCCGGGGATCCGGAAGGCGGACGATATCATAGGCGAGATCCAGGTATGCTCCATCTGCGGAACGGACGTGCATATGACCAGCGTTCCCGCGGGCTATCCCGCCACGCCGGGCACCATATTGGGCCATGAGCTGGTCGCCAGGGTCGTCGAGGTGGGCTCGGGCGTAAAGGGCTTCCGGGTGGGGGACCGTTTCGTCGTCAACCCGAACGAGTATTGCGGGACCTGCAGGTATTGCAAGAAGAACCTGCCCAACGAGTGCGAGAACATTCAGGCGATGGGCATCGACGTGGACGGCGGCTTTGCCGAGTACGTGCGCGTATCCGAAAAGATGGCGTATAAGATTCCCGCCGATATGCCCGATTCCATCGCGGCGTTCGCGGAGCCTCTCGCGTGCGTGATCAACGCCAGCCGCAAGATCCGCGTCAACCCCAGCGAGAGCGTGGTCGTGATCGGCGCGGGCCCCATCGGCATGCTGTTCATCCAGCTGATGAAGGCCGCGGGCGCTTATCCCATCGTCTCCGTCGAACCCAACCCGATCCGGCGCGATTACGCGTTAAAATGCGGCGCGGATTATGTGGTGGACCCCATGCGCCAGGACACCAAGGCGGAAGTGTTCAAGATCACCGAGATCGGCGCGGATTATGCGATCGACGTCGTGGGCTCCCAGATGATGGCGGCGATCGACGTGATCCGCAAGGGCGGAAGCTGCCTGCTGTTCGGTAACAACGCGAAAGCCGCCCCCACGGTGATCCAGAGCCAGATCACCTACAAGGAAGCGCGCGTGCTGGGCACGTGGCTTGCCAACGCCTCGTTCGACCAGGCCGTCAAAATGCTTGCCAGCGGCACGCTGAACCTCGAGTTCCTGGTGACCCATACGCTCCCGCTCGAGCAGATCCACGAGGCCATCGACCTCTTGCGCAGGGGCGAAGGCGTCGAGGTGCTGGTAGACCCCAGAATCAAAGGGTAAGGCCGGCATGACGTACGACATTGGGGTGATCGGCGGCGGCCCCGGCGGGTATGTCGCCGCGATCAAGGCGGCGCAGATGGGCGCGAAGGTCGTGCTGTTCGAACGGGACAGCCTGGGGGGAACATGCCTGAACCGCGGGTGCGTCCCCACCAAATCGCTGCTCAAAAGCGCGGAGGTGTTTCGCCAGGCGCAGGAAGCCGGTACGTACGGAATTTCCGTGCAGGGGTGCGGGGTCGACTTTTCGGGCGTCATGAAGCGGAAGGACGCCGTCGTCAGGCAGCTGACCGGCGGGGTCGGCGCGCTGCTCAAAAAGAACGGCGTGACCGTGGTGATGCGGGAAGCGGCGCTCCTTGACGCTAACAGCATCCGGGCCGGCGGCGAGGCGTACGGCGTTAAAAACGTCATACTGGCGACGGGCTCAAAGCCCGCCAGGCCGCCGGTCAAGGGGATCGAGCACGCGGTGGACAGCGATTATGTGCTTTCCATGGGCGCTCTCCCCAAATCGGCGGCGATCGTCGGGGGCGGCGCCATCGGCGTGGAGTTCGCGGCGATGCTCGTCGCGTTCGGCAGCAAGGTAACCATCGTGGAAATGCTGCCGGCCGTGCTGAATATGGCGGACGACGCCGTAATCGAGCATACGCGGAAGCGATTTCTTCGCCAGGGCGTAGACGTAGAGACGGGGGCCAGGGTGCGGGAGATTCTTCCCGACGGGCTGCTGTATGAGACGGACGAGGGCACAAAGAGGGTTACGGCGGAGATCACCGTCGTCGCCACGGGCCGCGTGCCCGATACAGACGTACGGGAACTGGACCGGCTCGGCATTTCGCATGAAAAGGGCCGTATCAAAACGGACGCCCATATGCGGACCAGCCTTCCGGGCGTGTACGCGATCGGGGACCTCAACGGGATCTCCATGCTCGCGCATACGGCGAGCAGGGAGGGCGTCGTCGCGGTGAAAAACATCATGGGGCAGCCGTGCCGGATGTCCTACGACGCGATCCCCTCCTGCGTGTATACAACGCCGGAGATCGCGTGGATCGGCATGACCGAAAGGGACGCGAAGCGGGCGGGCATCCGCTATAAGACGGGGATATTCCCCACGGCGGCCAACGCGAAATCCCTGATCGAGGGCGAGACGGACGGTTTTGTCAAGCTGATCGCCGAGGAGTCGACGAACGAGCTTGTTGGCGCGCATCTTGTTTGCAGCCACGCCACCGATATGATCGCGGAGTTCGGCCTGCTGATGCATATGGAAGGCACCGCGGAGGATATCGCCGGGACGGTGCATCCGCATCCGACCGTCAGCGAAAGCGCGATGGAAGCCGCCGAGGCCCTGCTGGGAAAGGCGATCCATTTTTGAATGCGGGCCGTATCCGACCCGGAGCGTCTCGCCTGCGAATCGGAAAGGAAAATCAGAAGGAAGATCAGGATGAAAGCTTTACTCTTTACCGGAAACGGGAATATGAAGATCGTCGAACGGGAAATGCCCAGAGCGAAGGGCAATATCGTCGTCGTAAAGATGCTGCTGTCCGGTATTTGCGGTACGGATATCGAATTGCTGCTGCCCAAGGCTGGCGAGATTGTACCCGGCCACGAGGGTGTGGGCGTCGTATACGAAACCGATCAGGCAAAGCGTTTCAAGGCAGGCGACCGGGTCATTATCAACTGCCACGTAACATGCAGACACTGCGAACACTGCGCTGCCGGCGACGAAATATTCTGCCCCGAGCTGAAGGCCATAGGCTTTGAGCTTCCCGGCACAAACGAGGAATACCTGGCCATTCCGGAGGAAAGCCTGCGCCCGCTGCCGGACGATATCAGCGAGGAAGCGGGCGTCTTAATCGGCGACGCGCTGGGCACGCCCTATCACGCGGTGAAAAAGGCCGAAATCGTGCCGGGCGATTATGTAGGCGTTTGGGGCGCAGGCCCCCTGGGCATGATGGCGATGTTCGTCGCCGGCAAGCTCGGCGCGAACGTGGTTGCGGTGGACGTGAACAGCCTTCGTCTCGAGCAGGCGAAGCAGTATGGCGCGATCTATGCCCTGAACCCCGCGGATGGCGATGTGAACGCCAGGATACGGGAGATGACGGCCGGCGCGGGCCTAAAAAGCGCAATCCAATGCACGCCCTCCGGGAAGGCCGTTGTCACGGCCCTCCAATGTCTGGGGCTGCGGGGGATCCTGGTGCAGGTGGGGGTTTGCACCCATGTCGAGTTTGATTTGTACGGGCTTTTGAACGAGCGCGAGCTGAGCATCCGCGCCTCGCGCAATTTCAACGCAAACGAGTTGGCCGAGCTGATCGAACTGGCAAGGGCGAACCCGGATATCCAAAAGCTTGTGACGCATACCTTTCCCCTGGACCGCGCGCAGGAGGCGTTCCAATGTGCAAAGGAAGGCAGGGGCTTGAAGGTGACGATCCGCCCGAACGCCTGATGGATCCATACAGCCCCGTCAGGGATCGGCCCGGTACCACAGTTTGACACGAGTTTCCTGCATGAATCGTTTTTATGAAGCGGCAAAAGCAGTGTGCAGGATACGTTTTCGAAAATGCATACTGTACACGGGGGGCATGCAACTGCTATGATGTTGGCAGGCAGGAAACGACTGGGAGTTAAGGTTTGATGGAAGAAAAGAAGACGCAAGCAAAAAAGGTAGCGACGATTATTGATGTAGCGCGTCTGGCCGACGTGTCCATTTCTACCGTTTCACGCGTCATCAATCGTCAGGGCGGCGTTTCCGATGAGCTGGGCAGGCGCATCTCCAACGCGATCGAAACGCTCAACTATAAGCCGAATTCCGTCGCGCAGGCGCTCAAGAGCAAATCGACGCGCCTGATCGGGGCGATCATTCCCTCGGTCAGCAACCCCATTTTTTCGGTCCTTACCAAAAGCCTGGACGAGGCCGCCGAGCGGTACGGGTATTCGCTGTTGATCTGCAACAGCGATTCCTCCGTCGAGAAGGAAGTCAAGTGTCTGGATACGCTGGTCAACCGGCAGGTGGACGGCATCATTTTTGACGGAATGGGCCTGTATGACCCGCGCTTCAGCAGGGTATACGAGGCGGGGGTGCCGCTGATCTACATCGGCAGGAAGATCGAAGGCTTCCCCTGCAGCAACGTCACCGTCAACAACAAAAAGGGCGCCTATATGGCGGTCTCCTACCTGATCGAGACGGGCGCGCGCCGCATCGGCTTCATATTCGGCAAGCATGAATCCATCTCCGCCACGGAGGACCGCTTCCAGGGTTACAAGGAGGCGCTGCAGAACAACGGCATTCCTTTTGACGAGGCGCTGGTCGTCAGGACCCGCGACGCGCAGGACGACGGCGGTCGCTACGCCACCCGCTGCCTGCTGGATACGGTAAAGGACCTTGATTCCATCTTTGTGTCCAACGACCTCATGGCGCTCGGCTGCCTCAATCAGCTGCAGCTCTACGGGAAAAAGGTACCTAAGGAGATTACCGTGATGGGGTACGACGGCATTCCTTACGGCCGGCTTATGACGCCGTCGCTGAGCACAATGATCGTGCCGTCCAAGGAAATGGCGACGGCCGCCGTGGAGATGCTTACCAGAAGGATCGACCGGGCGGATTATATGGAAGAGGAGATCGTGTTCGAAACGCAGATGTATCTGGGCGAATCCACGAAGAAGCCGGCCCAGAAAGGGATGCAGAAGCTGCGGGAAACCATTTGAGGCCGAGACGTTCCAAAAGTTCGTCCCGTAACCGCCGAATATCGCGGATATAAGCAGCATCTGCAAGAATTCTGGAAGATATATTCAATAATATTATGATTGACAAAAGGGGGCCTATAAGGGATAATTTTTTGAGAAACCGTTTTCGAAACCGTTCTATCAAAGTATTTTTTTGATTTCCAGAGTCTCCACCGGGGTAGCTCCTAACCAGCCGTATAAAAAAAGCCTTCTGAAATTGGGCCCGTTTGCGTTCCCATACTGCAAAATGCACAGAGATTTTAAAAAGTAGGATTATGCGATGAATAGGTCTAAAGTCCATGCGATCACGATCAATGACGTTGCGGCAAAGGCAGGCGTGTCCAAGGCGACCGTTTCTCGCGTGATCAACAATGCCGAGGGCGTATCTTCGGATTTGGTGGAAAAGGTCAACAGCGCCATCAAGGAGCTGGATTTCAGGCCGAATTCTCTGGCGCGTTCCTTGAAGGTGCACAAATCCAAAAGCATCGGGCTCATCATCCCCTCGACCGAAAACCCGGTCTTTTTGACGGTGCTCAAACAGGTGGAGCTGACGGCCATGCGCTACGGTTTCTCGCTCGTGCTGTGCAACAGCGACGGAAATACGGACAAAGAGGTCAGCCTCATCAATCTTCTGATTGAGAAGCAAACGGACGGTATCGTGCTGGACGCCGTGGGCGAATACAACGAGGGGCTGGATTTTCTCAAGCGCGTCGGTACGCCTATCGTGCTGCTCGGCAAAAAGATCCCCGGAATCGATACCCAGAACGCGACCTGCGACAATGAGCGCGGCGGTTTTCTTGCGACGGAATATCTGCTCAAAACCGGGTGCCGCAATATCGCGTTCGTATTCGCCAACAACGAATCGGTGAGCGCCCTTGAGGACCGTTTTGCCGGATACGCGAAAGCGCTGCAGGGATACGGGGTGCCGCTTCGCGAAGAGCTCGTGGTCAGAAAACGCCTGGACTATTACGGGCTTTTCGAAGAGATGACCGGGCTGTTTTCGGAACGGAAGGAAATCGACGGCGTATTCGGCGCCAACGACATCGCCGCCATCTCCTGCCTGAACGCGGCGAGAAACCTGGGGAAGCTGATTCCGGCGGACGTAAGCGTCATTGGGTACGACAATATCAATTACTGCGAGATGACAAGGCCGGCGCTGAGCACCGTACAGAATCCCATCGCGGATATGAGCGTGGAAAGCGTAAAGATGCTGCTGCGGGAGATCCATAGGGGAGAAAGCAGCACGGAAGAAAAATGTTTCCAACCGGCGCTTGTTCTGCGCGACACGACGCGGCGGATCTGACGGTCCCCATTTACAGCATACCATTTTGCCGCAGCGCGCAAAGGAGCCGGCTGCATTCGGATATAAACTCATGCAAGGAGGAAAACGGATATATGGATGGATGCAACGAAAAAAGAGAGGCGCCCGCGCTCCGGTTCATCGCGAAGCACAGGGCGATCGCCCTGCTGCTGCTGATTTTACTGATGTGCCTGGCGTTTGGCCTGGCCATGCCGTCGACATTCGGCACTTACGATAACTTCGCGCTCATCCTGTTGAACATGTCGTCCGAGGCGACGGTGCTCATCGCGATCGCGCTGGTTCTGATCATGGGCGAGATCGATCTTTCCCTGGGCGCGAACATGGTGCTGGGCGGCATCATTACCGGCCGCCTGATGATCGTGGCGGGCATGAACATGTGGCTGGCGATGGCGATCGCGCTGCTGATCGCCATGGTCTGCGGGGCCATCAACGGGTTTATCGTCGCCAAGCTCGGCGTCGCCGCATTTATCGCCACGCTCGGCACCAGCATGATCTATCTGGGCGTCGCCATCTTGCTGGCCGGCACCGGCTGGACGGATTTTCCCGACGAAACGTTCAAGGCCCTCGGGCAGACAAGGCTGGCCGGGCTGCAGATGCCGGTGTTCTATATGGTCGTATTGCTTGTGATATTTGCGGTGCTGGTCGCAAGAACAAGATATTTCAGGCAGATCTATTACATCGGCGGCAACGCGACCGCCGCGGATCTGTCGGGTATCGATATCGTCAAAACCAAGATCGCGATGTACATGATCGCGACGACGCTCTCTTGCCTGGGCGGGATTTTCGCGGCCATGCGCTTCAACTCCGCGCTGCCCAGCGTGGGGGCCGGCGTCGAGCTTCGGGCCGTTACCGCCTGCGTCATCGGCGGCGTCAGCTTTACCGGCGGCACGGGTACGATCGGGGGGGCGGCGATGGGCGCGCTGTTCGTGGCGGTGCTCAATAACCTTTTGACCTCCATCGGCGTGAGCCCGAATGTGCAGTATTGCATTACCGGGGTCGTATTGATCCTGGCGATCGTTCTGGACATCACGCTTTCCAAGAAGCAGAAGGCGTAAGGGGGAATGGAACATGAGTAACGTCGTACTGGAAGCAAAAGGCATTGTAAAAACATTCCCCGGCGTCCTGGCCCTGGATACGGTCGACTTTGACCTCCGCGAGGGGGAAGTGCACGCGCTTTGCGGCGAAAACGGGGCCGGCAAGTCCACGCTGATGCACATCCTCGCGGGCGTATACCGGCAGGACTCCGGCGAAATCCTCATCAACGGCAAGCACGCGGAAATCTCCGGCCAGCGCGCGGCACAGGAGCTGGGCATCGGCATCGTGTACCAGGAGCGCTCGCTCGTAAACGGCCTGAACGTGGCGGAAAACATATTTGCGGCCCGCCAGCCTGTCGGCGCGCTTTCCATGATCAAATGGAAGGAGCTTTACAGGCGCTCTGCCGAGCTGCTCGAAAGCCTGGACCTGCATATCGATCCCACGACGATGGTCGGTTCCCTTTCGCCCGCCATGCAGCAGATGGTGGAAATCGCCAAGGCGCTTTCCCTCAACCCGAAGGTGCTCATTCTCGACGAGCCTACGGCCACGATCACCGAGCGCGAGGTCGGCGCGCTGTTCTCTCTGATTCAAAAGCTCAAGGAAAAGAAGATGGCGATCATCTACATCAGCCACCGGCTTTCCGAGATCTTCCGCGTGGCGGACCGCGTGACGGTATTTAAGGACGGCAGAAAGGTCCAGACGGCCGACGTGAAAGATATCGATAACGATTGGCTGGTAAACCGCATGGTCGGCCGCGACCTCAGCTTTACCCGCATCGACCGCGATATTAAGGAAGACAAAGTCCTCGAAGTACAGAATTTCTGCTCCGGCAGATTCCGGAATATCAATTTCCACCTCAACCGCGGCGAGATCCTTTCGTTCGCCGGCCTTGCCGGCGCAGGCCGCACGGAGGTGATGCGGGCGATCTTCGGGGCGGATAAAAGGACCTCCGGCAAGGTGTTCGTGGAGGGCAAAGAGGCGGATACGCGCACCACCGTCAAGGCGATCCGGCAGGGGATCGGCTATCTTCCGGAGGACAGAAAGGCGCAGGGCCTGTTCCTGGAGATGTCGGTGGAAAAGAACATCGTCTCCTCGTCCCTGAAGGAGATCTCGGAGGGCATCATGCTCAACGATAAAAAAGGCGCCTTGGTCTGCGAAGAATACAGGGAGAAGCTCAATATCGTGACGCCGAGCGTCAGCCAGCGCGTCGTCAACCTTTCGGGCGGCAATCAGCAGAAGGTCGTATTCGCCAAGTGGCTCTTCGTCAACCCGAAGATCATGATCGTGGATGAACCCACCCGCGGCGTGGACGTCGGCGCGAAATCCGAAATATACGGCATCCTGCGGCGCCTGACCGAGCAGGGCACCAGCATCATCGTGGTTTCCTCGGATCTCCCCGAAGTGCTTGCGATCAGCGACAGGATCTACATCATGTACAACGGCGGGATAACGGGCGAGCTGGACGGCAAAACGGCCGATGAGGAAACGATCATGAAGTATGCCTCCGGCATCACACTCGGACAGTGAGGGAGGAACGGAGAATGGAAAAACAGGTACGTGCAAAATCCGCGGGCTCCTCGAGCCTGGGCGGAAAGATACTGGATTTTATTACGCTTCGGCGCTGGATCATCCCGCTGGTGCTGATCGTGCTGTATTTCATCGTTTACTCGATCTTGTTCACCAAATCGTTCCTGAGCGCGTATAACCTCACGAGCATGGCGCTGGAGTTCGCGATACCGACCTCCTTTGTCATTATCGGAATGGCGATCATGCTCATCAACGGCGAGATCGATCTTTCGGTCGGCTACGCGTGCATGTTTGGCAACATGCTGGCGGGATACATGGTCATCAACCGTCTTCCGCTGATTCTCTGCATCGTCGTGCCGATCATCGCGTCGGGGCTGATCGGCCTGGTCGTGGGCCTGCTCGTATCCCGCGTAGGCATCAATTCATTCATCGCGACGCTCGGCTCGGGCATGGTGTTTTACGGGCTGGGGCTCGTCATCTACGAAATGTGCCGCAAGTTCGAGGCCGGCGCGGCCATCCAGCACCTGGAGGATTGGTTCATCGTCATCAGCCAGGGGAAACTCGTCACATTCCCGGATACCGGCGCCATCCAGTATCCCGTGCTGTATTCGCTGGTGCTGATTCTCATATTCACGGTCCTGATGAGCAAATCCGGTTTCTTCAGGAAATATTACTACATCGGCATGAACAAGGAGACCGCCGCGCTTTCGGGCATCAACGTAAAGCGGATGAAAACGGTGGCGTTTACCATAAGCTCCGCGCTGGCGGGCGCTTCCGGGATGCTTATGTGCGCCAGGATGGGCTCCTCCGCCGTCACGCTGGGGACCGGCCTTGAGATGAAGGCGATCACGGCGTGCGTCATCGGCGGCGTCAGCTTCAAGGGCGGCATAGGCTCCATCGGCGGCGCGATCCTCGGCGGCCTGTTCATGGTATGCCTGAGCAACGGGCTGCGCATCGCGTATGCGCCGTCCACAGTATACAAGCTCATCGAAGGTTCCGTGCTGCTGCTCGCAGTCATCATGGACGCGCTGATATCCAAGCGCAAGGTCGTCGGCTGAATTTCATCTTCCACTGGTCCTTGCCGCGCGCCGCTTTAAGCTGCGAATGGGCCGTGCAGCCGGCGGAAACGGTAAAGATAATAAAAGAAAAGGATGGAGAACAATGAAAAGAACGGTATGTATCTTCGCTCTGATCTTGGCGCTGGTGTTCGGGTTCGCCGCGTGCGCCGCCCCCGCCCAGGAAGCCGCCCCCGCAGGGAACACCGCAGCCCCGGCAAAGGCCAAAAGCGACGAGGTGTATGTCTGGGCCTGCCAGTACAACTCCCTGCCCCTCTTCGTGAACAACGATTACATCGGCATGGACCTGATCGCCGAACAGCTTGGCGTTACCGTCAAAAAGATCGGGCCCCAGGAAGTGGATCTGCCCGCGTTTATCGCCGCGATCGAGCAGGAGATTCCCAATAAGCCCGATGGCATGATGGTCGTCGGCTGGGATTCCTCCCTGAAGGTCCCCATCGATAAGGCGATGGATGCCGGCATCCCTGTGATCACCGAAGACGCGGACGTGCCCGATTCCAAGAGGCTTTGCTTCGTAGGCACCGACTGGACGCAACTGGGCGAGGCGCAGGCCAAAGCCGCCGCCCCCTATCTTACCAATGTCACCGGCAAGGCCGTCTGCATCGGTATCCCGGGCGCGGATAACAACATCCAGGCTCTCAACGGCTATACGAACGTCATGAAGAAGCTGGCCCCGGGCATTACGGTGGAGCAGCAGGTCTATGCTTCCGAATCCAACGCGCAGAAGGTCGCCGAGGTCGCGGCCAACCTGATCAAGTCCGATCCGTCCATCGTGGCCATCGCCGGCTTCGATTCCACCTGCGGCCCGGGCATCGGCCAGGCCATCAAGGAGGCGGGGGTGCAGGATAAAGTCATCGGCACCTGTGTTGACGCGGAGCCCGAACATCTCCAGTGCGTCAAGGAAAACAGCCTCAAAGCTGCCGTCGGTCAGAAGCGCATATTCTTTACCTACTACGGTGTCCGGATGCTTTACGATTATAATCACAATGGCATCAAGTTCACCACGGATGACGCCGCTATGGGCATCTCGCCGATCCCCGCCTCCATTAGTACCGGCTTCATCATTGCCACGCCCGAGAACGTGCAGATCATGATCGATACTGCCGCGGCGAAAGCGAAGTAAAACCGGAAATGGCCTGACGTATTGGGGAGATGCCGGGGGGCACCTCCCCAATCAACAATTCTATCATAAAGGATTATGAAGGTGAAGCCCTTGAAACGAAGTCTTGGCATTCTATTCCTTCTGTTTGCGTTTCTTTTCACAGGCTGCTCGCTGCAAACGAAGGATGTCGGCACGGGGGACACGGCGTACAGGCAGTCCGCCGCGGATTACGCAAAGGCGCTCGATATCAACTCGCCCGAAGGGCTGGCGCAGTACGCCAGCAAGAGCTATATGGATATGATCGCCCGGAAGGCCGACCCGAGGGAGGAGTTTCCCGCCCTGATGGAGCATTCCTCCAAGGAATCCCAGGCGCAGGCGGAGGATGCCCTCGAGCGCTTCGCACAGGATATCGAACTTTCCGCGGACTATTTTGAAAGCAAGAACAGGACCATAGAGGGCTATGTATATTCGGAAACGACCTACAGCGGAGAGGACAACGCGACCATCTACCGGATTCAGATCATGGACGACGGCAAGCTCTATTACTTCAAGCAGGACTTTGTGCGCGAAGACGGAACATGGAAGATCAGGGGAGACAATACGGTGAACCCCTTTCGGTTAACCGCCAGCCGATAGCGGACGTCCGCGCCGGGGGCGCCGATCTCACCGGCGCGGCGAAATGATACATGACAGGGCAGGGCAAAAAGGAGAAAGCACCATGAATCTGGCGAATCGTTCCGATTACGGAGAAAAACAGAGAAGACTGCGCGCGTATATGGCGGAAAAGGGCTATGAGTACGCCGTTCTTTCCAGGCGCGACAACTTTGCCTGGTTCACCTGCGGCGGGGATAACAAGGTGCTCCGCAGTGCAGAGGACGGCGTGGGAGTTCTTGTGGTATCCCAGGAGAGGGTCGTCTGCGTCGCCTATTACATGGACCTGGACCGCATTTTTGACGACGAACTGCAGGGGCTCGATATCGAGCGCAAACTGATCTACTGGTATGACGGCGGCAGGCAAGAAAACGCCATGAAGCTCACCCGCGGCCGCGTCGTTTCGGATATGGACATACCGGGTGCGGAAAACCGCTCTTATGATATCCTGCAGCTCCACTATCCGCTCACCGAAAACGAGGTCGCGAGATACCGGGAAGTCGGCGCGCTGTGCGATACGCTGCTCGCCGGCGTTGCGAAAGAGATTCATCCGGGCATGACCGAGCACGAAATCGAAGCGGAGATCCTGTACGCTTACGGCAAGCACGCTATGACGCCGAAGGTGCTGCTGGTGGGCTCGGACGAGCGCATCGCGAAGTACCGGCATCCCTGCGCGTCGCAAAAGAAGCTGGACCGGCTCGTTTTGATACACCCCGGAGCGGAAAAAGGGAACCTGCACGCGAATATCACGCGCATGATCTATTTCGGCGATACGCTCCCCAAGGACCTGGAAGAGAAATACGATCTTCTGAATGAACTGCAGGCGCAGTTTTTTGCCATGGCGAAAACCGGCGCGCGGTTTGGCGATATTTATGAGACCCGCAAGAAAATACTGGCGGAACGCGGATACCCCGACGAATGGCGCTGCCACGCCATGGGCTGCGTAACGGGCTATACCCTTGCGACCGATCTGCCGCTTCTGAACAATGAGCCCGTGCGCCCGAATATGCCGCTGGATATCTTTATCACGCTGCGCGGCGCGAAGGTGGAGGAGCTTGCGCTTACGGGCGACGGCGGCGCGGAGGTTTTCAGCGCCACCGGGAAATGGCCCACCCGGGCGTACGAATACGGCGGCAAACAATACGACTTGCCGGCAATCATGCTGAAGTAGGGAAGGGATGGCTATGGATTTACGGGGAAAGACGGCGATCGTAACGGGTGCGGGGCGCGGCATCGGCAAGGCGATCGCCCTTGCGCTGGGCCGCGAGGGCATGAACGTCGCCGCCGTTTCGCGCACCCTGGAGGAAGTGGAGAAAACGGCGCGGGAATTGACCGTGCCGGGCGTTCGGGGCATCGGGATCAGGGCGGATATATCCGCCATGGCGGATATCGGCCGGCTCGTGGATACCGTGGAGGAGCGATTCGGCGGCATCGACGTCCTTGTGAACAACGCGGGCGTGCTCATGCCGGACGGGATCGAGAACCTCAGCCAAAAGGACTGGGATCTCACCATGTCCGTCAACGTGCGCGGCACCGCCTTTTTGAGCCGCGCCGTGATGGAGCGGATGAAGCGCAACGAGGAAAGCTACGTCGTCAACATCTGCTCGACGGCCGCGCTCGGCGCGAAGCCGGAGGTCACCAGCTATTCCGTTTCGAAATACGGGGTCATGGGCCTGACGGAGGCGCTCTATAAGTACGGCAAGGCGTATAACATCCGCGTCAGCGCCGTATACCCAGGCGTTACGGATACGGAGATGCTGCAAAGCGCAAATATGCACTGCACGCCGGATATGCTGATGAAGCCGGAGGATATCGCCTACTGCGTCCTGTTCTTGTTAAAATCGCCTAAACGGATGGTGGTGAAGGAAATCGTCCCCTGGGCGACCAAGTTCGATATCATTTAAAGGGGGAGAAACCATGCCGGTCGGAGATTGGAGCAGGCTCGACGCCCTTTTGGGCGGATTTGTACGGGAGGGCCGTCTGCCCGGCTGCGGCGCGGTCGTTACGCAAAACGGCGGCGTCTGTTATGAGAATTGCTTCGGCGATGTGGACCCGGCCCGCGGCGCGCTGACGCCGGAAACACCCCTGCTGCTGCACTCGGTCAGCAAGGTTATCACCTGCGCGGCGGCCATGCAGCTCTACGAGCGGGGCCTGTTCGCGCTGGACGATCCGGTCGGCGCCTATATTCCCGCCTTTTCGGGCCACCGCGTTGCGGTCCCCATGTATCTGTACGACCGTTTTGAGAACGCCGAACGGGATATCACCATTCGTGATCTGTTCACCATGACCTCCGGGCTGCCGTACCCCGCTGAAACCGCGGGTGCCGAGCTGGCGCTTTACCGGGAATATGAACGCATGCTCGCGGAGGAAGACCGGGGGACCGTGCATACCTTGGCCGATGTGGTGGAGCTGCTGGCGAAAACGCCCCTGAAATTCCAGCCGGGGGCGGATTGGATGTACGGGGCCTCCCATATGGTGATCGGAAGGCTGGTGGAGCTGCTGTCCGGCATGCGGCTGGGGCTGTACCTGAAGCAGTTCGTTTACGAGCCGCTCGGCATGACGGGAAGCTGCTTTACGGCCGAGCTGCCCGATCCGGAGCAGACATATATCTGTGCCCAAAACGGCGGCCGCTTTGAGAAATGGGACAAAAAGAGCCTGATCCTTGGCGCGCTTTCCATCGAAACCCCCTGCGCGGGCATCGTATCCAATATGAAGGATATGGCCCGTTTCGGCGGGATGCTGGCCAACCGCGGGACGTACGGCGGCGCGCGCATTCTTTCCGCAAATACGGTCGATCTCATGCGGATGAACGCCCTGAACGAGAAGCAGCTTCACACTTTCAACGATTGCTCGTGGCCCATGAACCGCGGCTTCGGCTACGGCCTGGGCGTGCGCACCTTGATGGACCCGATGAAAGCGGGTTTTGGCATGAGCGTGGGGTCTTTCGGATGGGAGGGGCATTCCGGGTGCTACCTGCTGGCCGATCCCGCCAAGAACATTTCCGTATTCTACGCGCAGCAGATGGCGCCCAACGACATCGCGTACTTCGCGCCGCGCCTGCTTGCGGTGATTGCCGGCATCCTGTAGGCCGACGCAGTTCGGGATTATCCGCTTGCCATCCAACAATTCAATAACCGCCGGTATATCGCTTTGTAAAGCCAAATACCGGCGGTTTTCATTGGAGCTGCCGCGATACGATATCAATCGGAAAGCGTAAACGTCCGGCCGAGGAATGTGATGCTTTGAACGTTTTCCGGAGGAACAAACGTCATCTTGAAACGGAAGTCCGCGGACGCGCTGTCCCACGATGCGGCGACAAACCGCGGATAGACTACCCCCCCGCCCTTGAGCGTGATGGATGCGCCTTCCGAAGCCGATACGCCTTTTTCGGGAGCGATCGTCTCTGCGTTCTTGGATACGCCTTCCGATAAAGCCGATACACGTTTCATAACGCTCTTCAGCTCCGGATCGCCGTCGGCATAGCCCGGGGAAAGGCTGATTTTAAGTTCGGTAGCGCCGCAGCTGATTTTCGCTTCCCTGCCGGAAAAATCGGCGGTGAGTGTTCGCGGCGCTATATGCTGTACGGCGCTGAACGCAATCTCCCAATCTCCGGTGATCGTACGCGCGGCGTGTTTGCCGTTAAATACGAGCGACAGCGTGTCCGGATCATACTTGCCGATAGCAAAGTCGTCGCGCTTATTCCCGGCGGCGTCAAGTTCGCCGTGCGTTTCCCAAATGACTGTGCCATCGGGAGCTTTCAGGCCGAGGAGCCCGCTGCCCCATCCGTATTGCGCAATTTCGTTGTCACGGCGATGGATCGTCAGCGCTCCGTCATGTGTTTCAATCCCTGTGATCGCCATGAATTCGGCGCCCGGTACGACAACGGGCTCTGTGATGCCGATATGCGCCCCGATATTAAAGTCAAGCGGCAGCTTCTCAATTGTCTGTATATCGGCGCAGACCGCTGCCAGATGCAGTGACGCCGTCGCCGGTGCGGCGTCGCCGGCGGCTATATCGTATTGGATAATCGCGACGGCCGAATTCGCGGCGGCGTCATAATCGACGACAGCCGGCACGGACTCCCCGTTATCCTTTAAGAAATAAATCGTATCCGAAAGACGGCCGCCTTCCCTATCGCGCAGCTGCAGCCGGATATAGGCGTTGTATCCTTCGACATAAGCGCCGAGCGGCGTGATTTCTATTCCGTTGTCTTCAACGGCTCCGGATACGGCGTCCCCGGTTGCTACAACGTTTTCGGCTGCGGGGTTGACAAATATAGAACGATAGAATTCGCGGATATTGATTACGCCGCCCGCCGCAAGCGCGGTTACGGAGCCCAGGAGCAAAATGGCTAAGCCGGCGGCAATCAGCGCCGTTCGGCGCGCTGTGCGCCTATGGGCGCGCCGCGGCTGCGCCCCATGGGGGGGCTGCGCCTGTTTCCCGCCGTCGATGCTGTTTTCGGACGTTTCGCACATATTGATTTTCTCCAAGGTAAGCTCTTTCACTCTGCTGGCGGAAATCGCGCTTTTTGCGGCAAGCTCCACGGAGTCGTCATATACATGATCCATAAGATCTGTGATTTTCAATTCCATACTCTTTACCTCCTTGAATCAACTTTTGCCGAAGCTTTTCACGGCCGCGGCTAAGCCTGGTTTTAACGGTGGAAACGTTCATCCGCATCTCCTCGGCAATGACCGCGACGGGCTGGCAATAGTAGTAATGCCGCAGGAATATTTCGCGGTCGGGCTGCTCCATTGACACGATGAATTGCCGAATCCAATCTGTCAGCTCCCGGTTAAGGAATTCGCTCTCCAGGTCATCGCCGGAAACGAGAACGATATCATCGTCGATACGGATTTCCGTTCCCATCTCCCGCAACTTATTTTTTGCCCTGTTGCGCGCGATGCTTCCAAGATAGGCCTTCAGGCGGGAAGCGTCCGTCTTATCGGCGTTGTTCCAAAGCGCCAGAAAAACGTCGGAACAGACCTCCTCAATGTCGTGCTGTGTCATACAACTGCCGATTATGTTATAGATTACTGCGCTGACATATGGAGTGTATCGGTCAATCAGACATGCGAGAGCATTGCTATTCCCATGCCTTACGGCATGAAGCGCCTCGCTATCGTTCATAAACGCATCACTTCTTCCTTTTGGTATTAACAGCTGTCGCTTATAATAACACGCAAAAATGCAATTTGGTTTCAGCAAACGAAAAAAAGGGCTTCCGAAGCCGCGCCCATGGCCCGGAAGCCCCTGAATGAACGCTGTTTTTTATCTATTCCATTCAGTACGGTACCGCAGCGTTTGCTGCTCAAATTTCTGTTTGAATTTATTTTTGAACGCCAAAGCTATGACACACAAAATTACTATGTCGACCGCTATATTGATCAGTGCAAGTTGGTTTTGCTCGGGAATGCTCAAAACAGTATAAAACAAACCGATTGTCACATTCTGCGCCGCGTGCAGAGTGGCTCCGCGGATAGTTCTTCGATCCGACAGGATGTACCCCGTGGATATGATCAGACTCCCGGTGACGGTACTTATGACGAAAACCGGAAACCACCAGAGCGAGATATGTACCGCTCCATACTGCCATTGACCGGGATAGAAACACCACGGCAGATGCCACATTCCCCAGAAAATGCCCAGAATCACCGATCCTCTCCAGAATCCGTACTTTGAAAGCAATCGATCCAATGCATAGCCCCGCCACCCGAATTCTTCATTGACTGGCCCAAAGAAATAGGCGGAGAAGACGAATGAAAGAATGGTCAGCGGATTACTGATAAAACCCCTTATGGTTTCAAAATCAGGCGCATGATGATTGACGAGCGAATGAAAGGTTGTGGCAGCGATCAGCAGAAAAGCCATATACGCCAGCGGAAACCATATTCCTTTCGCTGTCGGAATGAACCTTTGAAATAATTTTCTTGGTTATCCCTTTGAAGCAGGCAGGGAAAAGCCGGATTAATGGACGGAACAGGTAGTAATCTGGAGACATGATAACGCAAAGCGAGGGATGTGTCATGTCAAAGGAGCAGCGGTATAGCCTG
>Ga0255336_100493_pt1 | contig 59419 bp, 68 predicted proteins | sample MeOH1_35cm_T3_17_FD_189102 | JGI IMG/M metagenome (GOLD analysis project Ga0255336, IMG submission 189102) | Sandy soil microbial communities from University of British Columbia, Vancouver, Canada - MeOH1_35cm_T3_179 | ecosystem: Engineered > Artificial ecosystem > Sand microcosm > Unclassified ... | reverse complement strand
GGCAAAATCCTGGCCCATGCAGACCTTCTAGGCGAACAGTGCATTCCAAGGCATGGAAGGTTGAAAATGGGAAAAACGGGCGACAGTCTGATTGGCCCGGGTTCGAGCAGCAGACACCATCCGAACCGATCCACTTACCACGGATCCTTCCAGGCAAAGAGGCTGAGCAATCGGATCTCGACCGGAGGAAATAATGATGGATGAAGCATTGAGCTGGCGGTGTTGGAAAAGGATGCCAACTTCAAGTCAGCTCAGCTGCTGCCAAGCTAGTCAATGATAACCGTGCCAACACGTGAGAAGTGGGACTCCCAAGTAGGCAACGCTCGCCTACCACTGCTCCAACCCTGACCTGTTTGTCGGCTATCCTGGTGCCTGTGGGCGCTCCCAGGGGTGACATCAGGCATCGTCGAAGAAGCTAACCAAGACAAAGAGGTAGCAGGACACCCATTTGCACGCCTGCGCGATTGCACCAGCCAAACTGCCAATCTGTTCACAGCCTCGATGCAAGGCACAAACCTGACAGCACCAACCTGGTAAGGTTGACCAGCCTGCAGCCTGGACCATGATAGACAACGCCGGCGGCCGCGAGTCTATATCTTGAGATCTTCTCTCCACCGCGTTCGTGGCAGAGGTAAGAAACACAGAGGAAAAAGAGACAAAGACGTGGCTAGCTGCCCATGGCCTGGCGTCAAGATGAACAAAGCCGACTGATCCTCTTCCGCGTCCCGTCTCAGGTCAGTAGACCGTCCACTCGTGTCGAGACTCAAAAGGCCATGTACTCATGCGCTGCAGATTGACCTCCATGGTCCGGTCGAGGCCGAAAGATCTAATCGAGGAGCACCCATCCTCACGCTGCCAACGGAGCTGCACTCCGAGATTATCTCCTACCTCCATCCGGTCGATCGGGTGTGTCTGGGTCTAACGTGCAAGTCCCTCGCGTTTTCCGTCCTCACCTCTCCTCGCCTCCGCCCGACGAACTGGTCTTGGTTTTCGGACCGGCCACACATTGATTGGGTCCTCCCGTCATCCTACAGCCTCATCCTCAGGCTCGCCCACGGCTGGATCCCCAAGGATAAGCTGCGCTACTGCTGGAAATGCCACAAGATCCTGCCTCGCGACGAGACCTACTTCCGCCGCCGGCTGGGCTGCAAGAAAAAGCCGAGGTGGTCCCTCAGAACGGGCCTGTCCGAGGAAGAGTGGAGCGGCATGAGCAAGAAGGAGCGGTACAGCCACCTGATCGAGATGTGGTGCCACGCAGACACGGAGGACAGCTCTTACTTGTACTGTGACTATTGCCGGCAAGAGATCGCTGAGAGCAAGCATGTCAATCACTTGGTCCATTGTCCGATCTGTCTGGAAAAGGAACTGACGTGGGCATGGCGGCCGCCGCGGACCGCCCAGATCCGACGTTGGCTGTGGAATGCGGCCCGCCCTGTCTTGCAGCCCATCTGCAAGCTGGGGTCCTATTTGCTGATATTCTGTGGCTATGCGTTCCAGATCGTGGTAGACCAGGTCCGCCGGCGACGCCTGTCACTGTGCTGGTGAACGACGAGAGTTTGGTCATGTTGGTGCAGGTCAGCATCTGTGGCATCGCATGATTGACGAGGTGATGAATGCTTATGGGCGCGATAGATCCTGGACCCATTATATAGAGTCAATGTCCAGGAATGACGAGATGTGAGATGTGAGTTACGGCTAGAGTTAAAGAATATGAAGCAATATATGAGATGTCCACCACCACCTTCTCCTATTATTCCTCCATTATCACCTCATTGTCGTCGTGTTCGGTTCAGCCAAATATCAAACTGATCAGAGGATGGCCACAACAAAGTGGCCTGTATTCTTTCCCAAGTTATCGCACTTCATGTGGCGCGACACTGTCCGGGTCATCATGATAGATATGCTCCAGCCCCCAAGTTGCGGCATCGTGACGTCGAGCCTGCTCATGATCTGGCCCAGCCGTGCTCTCATCGGCCACCGTTGAGCTTTCACCCGCACTACCACGGCTCAAGTCGACTGGCGGCAACTCGGGCTTGCTCTCGATCGGAGCCAACTTATCGCCCTGGTAGCCGCTGTGCGAAGCCATGGCAGCGTGAGCATCCGGAGCAATAGCCGAGCTGCGCCGGCGCGTGGCCGCCGCAGAAGCACCGCTCGCGATCCCAGAGACAGACTGGCGATGGCGGCCGGCCACGATGTCGAATGGGTCACTCGAGAGCTGGAAGAGCGACTGCTTGCGCTCGCGCACCTCGAATTCTTCGGCGAGGGTCAAACCGGTCTCGCCGAGTCCCTGGATTTCAACGTCTGCAGGTCGGTCAGTCGCTGTGTCGTCGTTGGAGACGGGGGAAGGATTGAAACCCAAACGCACTGGATACGGGCTTGCGGCCATAGTACGGATCATTGAGAGGCACCATCCCTCCCTTCCTGCTGTTGCTGAACCTTCTCGCGTCGACACCGTTGACACTGTACTTGCGCTCGCGGTTCCAGTACTCTTCTTCAGGCGTCAAGCCGGTAGTGCCGACATTGACGATTTCAGCTTCTGGATGTCCCCGTATCAGCAAGTTTTCTAGTGTCTCGTCTTGTGAGCTTCGCGAATCTAACTTACTGGACAGCGGCTTCCGTCCATAGTATGGGTCATCTTGGGGCTCCATTCCCCCTTTCTTGCTCTTGCTGAACTTTCTGACATCCGCGCCATTGAGACTATATTTGCGCTCACGATTCCAGAATTCTTGCTCTGGTGTCAGGTCCGTAACACCGACATCCTTGATGAGATCGTCTGAGAAAGAAGTGAGTGATCGATGGCCCGCAAATGGTCGACTCGTCAGACACGAACCTGGTACCGGCTTGCGAGTGTAGTACGGATCCGCTGTACCGACCATGTTGTGACGAGCTTAGTAGAATTCAACTGAAACGCGTTCAGGTCGACAGTCAGTTATACGCTGCGAGCTAGGATTGCCACGAAAACACAGGTAGGACAATCCTTTGGACGGTCTTTGGACGGTCGCCTGGGAATGAGGAGGGCGGGGGTTCAAACAGATCCAGCATATTGGATCTTCTTCGGTCAACATGGGGTGGTGATTCGGTGGCCTCGACCCCGCCCAGGCTCTGCTGATGCTCAAATGTGGTGTCGTTTCGCGACGGTCGAGCTGAATGCTGGCCAGATGGAAGCAAGATGACGTAGCTGGTGAAGCTCACCCACAGCCAATCACCTTGTTCTGCATCTCTTCCAGTCTCGATCGTGTCCTGTTCGTCGCTGAAGGGCCCGACGGCCTGAGCATATGGCCTGCATCTTGAGTTCGAGTGCTCGGCCAGAGACCAGAAAGGTTGTCCTTGCTGGACATGAAGCATTCGACATACGTCTTCCTGCGGACCTTTTGTCGATCAAGGGTCGCAGGGACGTGCAAAAGGGCCGATTGGGTCAGGTCTAGACCCGAATCTGCATGTCCAACAAGAGGCTACTCTCCATGGGAGTAAGTGGCAACCTCAGCCACTCACGTCAGGCCATATCATCGGGGAAGACAGTCTGCTCAGGTTGAGGGGACAATGCCTCCTGCTCCAGCGAAGGTGTACCTCCGTTGACGCTCAGCTTCTCTGGCGAATAGGGCTTGAAGCCTGACCAATAACGGATGCGTCCATGCGGCACTGGCGGCACTGGTCTGACTTCTGTTTTCTTGCAGATCGGCGAACGACCTTTAGCAAACACCCGATGAGATATGAGCGAACTTGTGGCCCGGATCTACCAGTGCTCTGGCTCGGATTGTATCTGCTCAGCCCAGCTCACCGAGTGTCGAGGTTCTCAGTCAAAATAAGAGGCAGACGTCGTCCATGCGGCTGGCTGCATGATGCATGCATGAGGTGTCACAGCCCGCAATGGCCAACAATCACATCTCCCCTTCCCAGCTTTTGTCTTCCTCCCAATGTGCAATCGACGGCACTCATCGCGGTCCTCCTGTCAGAGCATTTCCATCCAGTCATTGTGAAATATCATGGTTGTTTGCAGATACTTTTCGCGTGGCTTCTGCGCTCGAGGTGACAGCTGCCAATATGCGCACTTGGGACCCATGCAGGTGCAGCCAGAGGGCGGTATGGCACAACAATCAACCATTTCCACATTGAAGGCTAATGCGCCTTCCTTTGTGCCTTCGACGCCCATATGTAACTATTTCATGCGAGGCTATTGCAGAAATGGTGATCTTTGTGGGTTTCGCCACCCGACCCTCTCACAGTTCATGGATGCATCCTCGCTTTCGGGGCAAAGCCAGACCGATGTTGTGGCAGACAAGGTAAATGATGATGAGAGGAGAGCATCTGCTGCCAGCTAACATGAACATCCTCAGCACGATGGATCGATCCAACCCCACAGCCCAAGTCCTTTCACCGAGCGAGACTTCAAGGGTGCCAGGGTCCAATTTACCGATGGGGCTGTCGTCCATTTGGTGGAAGTCACGGTCGAGAATGCTCCGTCAAAAGATGCAGATAGTCGAATGAGTTCTGGGTCCTCCAAGCCTGCTGCCAGAGTACAGATGTGTACCGTGAGCAGTTCTTGGTATAAACCTTCCAAAGTCGCATGGCTGCACTATGGAAGGAAGAACTGGGCCGAGTACGCAACGCGACGTTTTGACAAGAAGCTGCGAGGTCGACAGGTTTCTACCAAGATTGTTCCGCCCCCTCCTTTCCACGGACGGCACAAAGCCATCTGGTCGGTCGAGCTCGGCAATCTTGATGTGAACACCACCGAAGCCGATATCAAGCTTCTGCTAAATGGTATACCACCTGACAAAATCATCTTTGGCAAGTCGTCATCGCGGCTGTCCGAAGAAGAGGCCTGTCAATTCGTCAAGACCCTTTTGCGTCGTGGAGGTCCAATACATTCTTTCGAGACGAGCACCGGCCCAACTTCCGCACGGATCAAAGCTTTTGCGCGTTTCGATAGCTTGGCCGACATGCATGCCGTCAATGCTCTCTCGGGACAGTTTTTCCCTGACCTGGGCTCCAAAATCGTCGTCACAAGAATCGTGGCGGTCAAAATACCGGTCCTGAATGAGCTGTACCAAGTGACGGCCCACGACATACAGGCCTTGCAGCAAACCGACCAGGACAGCGTCCGCATCGCGGTCATGCCCTTTCAGCAATACAAGCCTGTTATTATCCGCATCTATGGAGAAGATCCTCGATCAGTGGCGAAGAAGAAAGCATCACTTGAGGAGCTCTTGGCTGGAGAAGTCCTGCTTGGCGAGAGCCAGTCGGTGCTCTGGGACGACTACTTTATGAGCCCAGAAGGATTTACGTTCTTACGGAACCTCAGTCAAGCAGGACGTCTATTCGTCTACAGAGACACCAAAAAAAGGCAGATTACCCTTCATGGATGCCCCGACCTTTTCGAAGCCACACGTCATTCGATCCTCGCCAAGGTCATCGAACAAAGTCATCTTTCACACTGTATTGAGCTCGACAAGGCCCTGCTGGGCAACGCCCTCCACGGAGCCTTTCGCCGTCTCGTGATGCTCTTTGGAAAACACAAGGCCAGGCTTGACATCAGCAAGAAGCCGCCAGTCATCGTGATCCAGGGAAGTCGTCAGGAATACCAGCACGCCCTGGCCATACTCGAGGACAATGCTGTTCCCGCAGTCGACAATGCCTCATCCGACGGGCCCACTCAGGAATGCCCAGCGTGTATGATCGAGGCTGAAAACCCTCTTGAATTATCGTGCGGACACTTTTACTGCCAAGATTGCTTCGAGAGGCAATGCGAGGTCGCTGATGGTGCGCAGATTCCCCTTCGCTGCTTCGGCCATTCGGGGGAATGTGGCAAAATCATCTCACTACAAGACCTCCAACACGCCTTGCCGCACGAAACATTTGAAAGCTTGCTGCTCCGGTCTCTCGATTCTTACGTGCGGACCCACTCACAAGAACTCCGATATTGCCCAACCCCCGACTGCCCGTCCGTCTACCGCCCGTCGACAGATGGACATCCCATCACTTGTAGCTCTTGTTTGACGTCGATCTGCACCTCTTGTCACACCACCGCTCACGATGGGCTGACATGTGACGACAGCACCTACTTGGGGAGCGAGTCTTATCAAGCTTTCAAGAAATGGAAGGAGGAAAACAATGTGAAGGACTGCCCTAAGTGTCAGGCACCGATCGAGAAGTCTTTTGGATGCAACCATATGACCTGCACCCGGTGCGGGATACACATTTGCTGGTTTTGCTTGCATACTTTTAGCACCGGGGAGGAATGCTACGATCACATGGGAAAAAGTCACAGCTCAATTTACGATGGACCAGAAGCCTTTTGAGGTAGGTCCTGATTGAGGCACAACCTGTTGTCACTAATGAGGTCGCCCAGGTAATATCCCAGCCGAAATTGAGAGCAGAGAACTAAAATATGGATGTGGATCGAGAGCTCGTGCGTACCGTCACTCCCAGACTTGGCCCAGAGTTCGATCGAGATGCTTTATAAGCGGAACAGGACGAGGGCGGAAGAACGGGGGAGTTTCAAGGCCAAGACCCGATGCTGGCGAATCCTGCTGTGTGGCTGCTCAACAAAGTCGAGGAGACCAGACAAAGGCACATGTGCAACCTGTCCACCGCCACACCACTACCTTGTCATGAGACGGTCATGGACAGTTCGGAGGAAGCACTCATCTTCGGCAACAGATGGACTGTCCACATACCCGCTGACCGTTCCTACTTGCCAGCAGGCATGCCAAACAGACCTTATCTCAAATCTGCAAGGTTCGGATTGCCAGACTACACCGAGACACCACACCGCAGAGGCTGCTCGTGTTGATGCGTGGTACCCGCTGCGTCGTCGACGCCAATAGTCCTTAGCAGACATGACGCCCTTACAGACATGACGCCTTAGCAGACATGACGCCCTTTGCAGACATGACGCCATTTGCAGACATGACGCTATTTGCAGACTTGACGCTTGGTCACAGGAACAAGCTTTGCGGAGATGGTTCTGGAGTGACTGGTTCAGGACCATGAAACCCTTGTCTTTCGGGAGACAGCAGCATCGACCAGATGAGCCATGCGTCCTGAGACATCGTACAATCCGAGCAGTCACCAACGATGCAGGCCCTGGACCATGGTTGAGTCGGCCATGACGATGGAGTGTCTTGAACTGTGTCCAGCTTCGTCCCCCAGAGCCGATTCGAAGTATGACTCTTTCGATTCAGACAAAGGTGTCTAACACGACTGTAGTCCTATCGCGGCCGCCTAATTGACTCTGGCGTAGCTGGATGAGCAAGGGCCTTCAGATAAAGCTGCATGGACTCATAAGGTGTCGGCTTTCTCTCGGGTGCTGACACCAGCCGCGGTCCCAAGTCGAGATGGCAGCCAATCACAACATTAAGCCATGTATAACCGCGGAGCGATGACCGGCATTCGGCACCGGGACGGATGCTCTAGGTTGATAACGACCTCATGACAAGCTAGACAATAATTGAATGGCCCATCATTCGATCCACCAGCTTGCACCATCGGCCGAAAAGCTGGAGTCGTCTCCGCAACCCAGTTCCCTTGGCTGTTGTGGGGTTGGAAACTGTGAAAGAGTATGGCTGTCAGCAGCGCCCTTGTGTCAAGACCGGGGGGTGGTAATCGGCCTATCTGTCCGAGCTTAGACCTGAATTCGGTCCTGGAAGGCGGTCCCCTTTGGCCGCCGTCTCCTCCTGCCAGTCTTTACATACCGACTCATGGCAGCCGGGGAACTGGTCGAGGCATTCAACAGTCGGTATGGCGGCAGCGCATGCGCAAAGTCGAGCGCTGATGTCGCCCACTTCAAACTCTGAGAACATCGAGGTCCTCAGCACCGGTTCGGAGGAGAAAGCACTGCCAATACAAGAGGGAACAGAAAAGGGACCAGTCGTCATCAACTACACAGAGGACAAAAGTGGCATCCGATATGAGTACCTCACCTTCGACACCGACGTCCTCCCTTTCCTCGACTCGATCGCGGCCGACTCATCTTCACTCCCAGCACCGCCGAATCTTCGTCAGTACGAATCGCCGTTCAATTGGTCTCCCACGCACAAGACGACCATCCTCATCCTCTCGTGCTGCGTGACGCTGCTCGCGGCGTACAGCGCAGGCGCCTACTCGATGGCGTCCGAACCTCTGCGCGCCAAATGGGACCTCTCCAGCCTGGCCTTTGGCCTCGGCGTCACTACCTGGGCCGCTGGCTTTGCCGTCAGTCCCATGTTTCTCGCGCCATTGTCGGAGATCAATGGACGACGACCCGTGTTCATCGGATCTGCTGTCATGTTTCTCGCGGCCGACGTCGGGTGTGCTCTGACAAACTCGTTCGCCGGCATGCTGGTGGCACGGTTCTTTGTGGGCGCGGGAGCCAGCACGTTTGCCACCATGGTCGGCGGCGTCGTCAGCGACATATATCATGCCGAGCACCGAAATACGCCCATGGCGATATATAGCGGCAGTGCACTCGCCGGCACCGGCCTCGGTCCTCTGCTCTCTGGTTTCATCGTTGGCCGAGTGGATTACCGATGGGTCTTTTACCATCAGATCATCGCTCTGGCCGTCATGCTTCTTGTCGTCGTTCTCTTTTTCAAGGAAACACGAGGCTCGGTTCTCCTCAGCCGCAAAGCGAGAGCGCTCAATCGGTACTTTGACCGGCTAGAAGAAAGCGGTCATTCAATCCCTCCCAATCAAGGCGAGGAAAGAGCCCCGCCATATCGCCTTCGCTACAAGGTCGCCGCGGATGAGAATCGTTCGTCCATCACGCACATGTTGCATCTGTCCCTGACCATTCCCTTCAAGTTGCTCGCCACCGAACCAGTCGTCTTTTTCTTTTCTCTCTGGGCGGCCTTTGCCTGGGCCGTGCTGTACATGACCTTTTCCGTCATCCCCCTGGTCTTTAGCACGCGCCACGGCTTCAACACAGAACAGTGCGGCGCCGTCTTTATGGCCATTTTCATCGGCACCATCATCGCCACGCTGATCTCAATCTTTCAGGAGAAGATCGCAAAGCGGCACTGGCCGAAAATGACCGCCAGCCCGGAAGGGAGACTGTATTTCGCCTGTTTGGAGTCTGCCTTGCTGCCCATTGGCCTCTTTTGGTTCGGCTGGACCTCTTTCTCGCCCATCCCTTGGATTTCACCTGTGCTCGCGCTGGGATGTGCGCAGATCGGTATCTTCTCCATCTATCTCGCCGTCTTCAACTACCTCGCCGACGTGTACCATAGATACGCATCGTCGGCCTTGGCCGGTCAGAGCTTTTGCCGCAACGTCCTTGCCGCTATTTTCCCAATCTTTACAGACACCATGTTCAAGAAACTAGGGTACCCCGAAGCCAGCAGCTTGCTGGGTGGGGCCAGTGCGTTGCTGACTCTGGTGCCGTGGGTGTTGTTGTTCAATGGCGAGAAGATCCGGGCCAGGAGCAAGATTGCTAGTGAGATTTTGGTGCACGGCAGTTGAATGAGAGCCGTGTCTTTATGCCTGATAGTCCGGGCGACCGGAACCCGCGTTGCTGACGGTCTCATCGGTAACTGTGGCGCACCGAACCATCGATTGGGCCACCTTGGTCGGTTCCTGTACGTATAAAGCCGCGGCCGACATCGTTTTCCTGGGCCAGCCAAGCTTATTAGGCAAAGCAAGGCCGTGACGTTGGAGGTTGTGGAGACCCTGGATTGGGCATGCCATGACTGCTCGCCACCAGCCTTTTGCAATTGACAAACGGTGGCGGCGAGTGTTTGGGTAAGCGGCGTTAGGGGAGAGCAAGAGATAGAAGGCGAAAAGAAAGAATGTCTGGAGTCTGCAGCCTCAAAAGATAGGTAGTCCTTCATCACCGGTGGGAGATGGGTGAATAAAAGCGTAGACGAGTTCTGGTCCGGCTTAGATTTTGCCATCTTGTCAAGTAATTGCCGAGACTGTTAGACTTCGACTCTGTTGGTGCGTGAAGAGAAAGGGGAGAGGGTGGAGGACTACAGCATTCTCCAATTCGGAGACGTGCTGAGTCGTACCCAGTTTTGAATGATGTGAGTCCTGTGCTTCTCTCTCGGTCCCCAGACCTCGGGAATCTGAGAACATAAGGATTCGCGGGCGGCCACGTAGCCGTCATGCCATCTCAGGCTTTTATATCAAAGGGAAAAGGCCCCTTGTGGTGGGGTTGGATAGCAATATCATGGCATATTATCACACTTGCGGTCGTTCCTTGACCGAGGACCTGAATGTATGGCTTCGATCCCCCCATTCATGCGCCCATAACCATCTCCTGATGGATCTTTTCCGACATCATCGTAGACCAGCGAGACGGCGTTCTTGGACCTCGGTGAGCGCTCTGCTACCGCTGAGGAAAGCCACAGTCCCAATGGCAAAGAGGACGGGTAAGGTCTTGAAAAGATTCCAGCTCGTATAGTACAGGAAAAAAACCACTTCGATGCCGACAATTGAGCCCACAAATAATGCATGGGAGGCGGGAGCGTGGGACAATGCGGTCGAGAGGTGATTGAGGTTGCCGCCCAGGAACATCCACTGCCGTGTCTCACGTTAGCGATTGCACTGAACGATATTGGAGGAGTTCTTACGGCCCCTATCAGGGCAGGCAGCGTCGCTACCACTGCTGCCGTGAATACCAAGCTAATGGCAATGTTGGGGCTCTTGGGATCAGGTCGGAAGATGTGGTGGATCTCCGGAAGCTTGCCATATCGCAGCGGTTTCTCACCGAGCGCAACAGGTACGTTTGGATCGAGCTCGACGAGCACAGGGAATGCTTCGGAGTTGTAACCGGGAGATGTGCCAAAAGAAGCAATGACAATGCTCGCCGAGATGGGCGTCGACGCCCGCAGGAACTGTGAGGGAAGATCTTTGTGTGTCTGATCTAGTGTCAGACTCCTTGCCTCTTCACGCCATGTGCGGGGACCATCTGACCAGTTCAACTTTTGCCTTGCCTGACCCCTTGACGCTGAAAGGATACGACACGTCCAGCTTCGATGTGGGCTCTTGTAGGAGGAGGAATGCTTGGTGCGGACGCTTGTCTGTCTTGCCCTCTTGCGTAGTGAGGATAACCTTGAGGTTGTCGTTCGTCCCGAGTTTGACAGCGTTGGAAAGAGGTTTACCCGGTGTCAGCCTAACGGAAGCGTTAATATTGTCCATGATGAGTGTCCACAGATTGCTGACTTCTCCTTAAGGCCAGTGCCAACGCCGCCACCTTTCCCCTGCACGCTCACGGTGGCATCTGAGAAGCTCCACGGCGAGGCTGTAGTCACAGAAACAAAACCACCCAAAAATCCCAGCGCGTGGAACAGTGCTGAGCGTAACCGCATCGTGTTGACTGGTATGGTCAGGTGCAATGGCAGACAGCATCTGTATATTGTTGGAAAGTTGCCAGATCGCCGCCAAGATCTGATCATCAAAAGCAGCGTCAACGAGCTCGAAATTTATGGTTAGAATCCTTTGCCACACCAGACGTCATAGCCCTAGAACAACTGGGTCTGACCGCGTCTAGAGGAACATAATGCACCTCCTGCCTCGCCGCTTTTCACCCCTTCCTTTTGACCCTTCAGAGTTCTCTCGACCAGTTCTCAGTGCTTAGGGCCCCTTCTGTGAGTGGCCCGGTGCAGGTTGTGTCAAGAAGACGAACTAGACAGCCCCAAAACCGGCAGTGACCGGAAGCAATCTATCAACAATATGTCGCAAGGTCAGCACATCATAAGGCAGACAGTGTGCAAGCGCACAGCTGTGTCAAAGCTTTCATTCAGACAAGTAGTGGTGTGGCGCAAATGGGGTGTTGTGGCGTATGGGGTGTCTGTCAGACGGTTAACTGGGGGCAAGCAGCGGACAATCGGGTAGGACGAGCTCTTCGTGTTTAGCTGACAATCTGGCATCTAGCATACAAGACTCTACGCTTACCTCCTCTAGCACCCAAGGGCGCCGGCGATGAGTATATGTACAGGTTCGTCTTCCTGGCCCTCCTGCCCCTCCTTCTGAGACGCTACTCCTGGCCGGTGACTGTCGCAGGTCATTGTCGTCATGACAGTGTCCAAACGGGGTGTCCCGGAGGCATCCTCTTGTGGCGCCATGGGGTGTAAATAAGGTGTCCCCGAAGCATCCTCGCAACAGCTATGTTATAAGCAAGGTGACGGGATCGCGGTTGAGGAGCACATAGATGTATTGTAGTAGCCAAACTAATCTCTAGAGAACCAAGATGGAATGGCCAGCTCCCCGCCTAACATATGCCTCAGCTTTGCACTTCTTACAAGGATCAAGTCATCCCTGTATGAGCGACCTAATTTTTTTTCTTGCTCCACGGCATCTTTCCCATTAATTTGGTCTTCAATCGCGACGCCTTCCCCTTTCCACCCGTTTCCTCTTGCTTCCCGACGTCAGCCCCATCCGTATCATCGCACACCCGGATGGTAAATGCGAGGATAATATTTCCCAGGGATTTCATATGAGACTGGCTCGTCGTTTCGAACGGCCTGAACTCGTTCATTCTCAAAAACGGGTTAGATGCTGACTCCCAGGATTGTCTCACTTCTGCTTCCAAGTTTCCTGACACATAAGCGATGTAGTCCTCGTCGTATGTCGCAAATGTCAAGAAAATTTGGTGCCTATCCTGGGATACAAGGAGGCAGCTAGCTAGAATGTCAGCATCTTGGGGGATCTTTTGAATGAAACGTGGATGCTTACAAGAACTTTTCGGAGGTTGTCTTGGACGAGTCATGCTGAAAGCTGCTTATCCACGCCGCCATTTGAGCAGACTCCTGCTATCGGATGCTCGTGGATTGATGATACCGTACACACGGTTTCAGCTCCATAGTGGCCAAGATTTTTCCATCGGAAATGCGACGAAGATGCCCATCTAACTCGTGCTCCGTATCCTTTGCGCTTCTTTTTAGCCTGAAACGCCTGTCGGTCGATAACCCACTCTGCACTCCGGGCAAATTCCATTGTCACCCTGTCTAGAAACAGAACTAAGGCTAGGTTGACAATCTGTTCGTCGCTGGCTGAAGAGAATAGGCCCTTCGTGTCTTTTGTGATGGGAGATATAGGTTCTGGTGTGTCTGTTCTCGCCGACTCTTGTGTAGCAAGTGACGAATCACTGGTCGAAGGAGAGATGAATCTCGTTTGTTGGGCGACAGGAGTCGTATAGGGACCCCGTTTGTCGGTATCAAATCTGGGTTTCTGGCTTGGAGTGTCGGGTTGTTCTTTTCGTAGCCGTTCCATGAACCTTCGAATTTTCATCGGAGAAACCGTAAGTTCAAAATTCTGCCTATCTGGGCACCTCTGAACTCTCAATTGATGGCGTCGGACCATCCTAAGTGCAGTAGAATTTTTGAAGAACTCATGCCCCTGGTGTTCGATCCATATAGCTCTCATATGCAAAAATTGTTCGTAGGTAATCTTTGACCCAGACTGAAATTTGCCAAAGTCAAAAGATTCACCGACGTTCATGGGTGCGGCATGTAGATTCCATTCGGCAGGGGAAGATGGCAGGGGAAGATGGCAATCTATCCTCCTCGAGGGTTTTTTCCTTCTGGAACGGATCATATAAGTTATGATGTTCCGTTGTAAGCGCTGTTGTATCTTGTGCGAGGGTAATGGCTTCGGTGGGGGGTTGGCCGCGGTAACGGCCTCAGTGGCGGCTGGGGCGGCAGCGAGGGCGGCAGCGAGGGCATCAGCAGCGGCTTGGGCGGCAGTGATGGCTTGAGTTGCTTCAGACATTTCTGTCGTTCAAGTCCAGTCGATCGTTACAACAGGTTTGATGAGAATTCTCGACACGAATGTGTTATGACGACAATCCGCGACAGTCGGGAGCAGTGTCATCGCCCTTGCCCCTGGGTGCTGGAGGAGACAAGCTTAGAGTCTTGCATGCTATATGCCAGATTGTTAGCTCAACACAGAGAGACCTCACCCTGCCTGATCGCACACTGCTTGCCTCAGTTAGCAGTCTGACAATGTGATTGCAAGAGCCGATGGAGTAGAGAGTAGGAAGATGGATGGGTTTATTCTATCCAAGATATGTCTACAGTGTTATATGTGGGCTGGATACAAAGCTTTTGTGGAGTGAACACACTGCCTGTGTTCGGCAAAAGCACAGTTGTGCTATTGCAGCAGGTCCAGCAGGGTGTTGGACTATCGGAATCACCGTGTGGCAGTGCTAAGCACCGCCCACTGCCAAAGGAACGACCGCTATATAGATAGGCCCTTCAGCCCCTAATAGATTCAATCCTCACGAGTTTTTCACCTCCATCCACAGGTCAGCAACCCACTAGCTTTAGCTCGAGCCCAGATTTTGTCGGTGAGGCAGCGGCTCATCCTGAGGACAGCGAGGGCGAGGGCGAGGAAAGACGGTGCGGATGTGAGAGGCCATTTTTGTACATGGAGGGTTATGGATCCCGGTGGGCGAGGTAGGGAGGATGTCAAACCGGTTCATCGGAAGGGATGACCTCCAAATCGAGGTCGTCGCGCTGCCGACCATTTTTGGATCCTCGGGTTTCTAAGTTGAGACGCGGTCCCACAGTAAAAAGCGCACCGTCGTCAAAGGATGAGTGGGATGTTGAGGGAAGACGACTCGAGGCGAGGGCGAGCGCGACCGTGAGAAGTGGCGGTTTAAAAGCGGCGTCGTCTGGGTGAGGGTCGAGGTGAGGGTCGAGGTGAGTTGGATACAGATTTTCCTTGTCTTTCCCGCCAATACAAATCGCTCCATCAGTACCAGCTAAGATGTCAGTATTCGTGTGCGAAAGTGATCTACGTTATTATCAGTTGTTGCCACTACGACATGGCTGGAGTGGAAGAAAGGCGTCAGGGATACCCCTGGCGAGACACTCCATAGAGCACCGGTCTCTTTTTTGGTCGCAGGAGCATTCTATGAATGGTCCCGGCCCGAATCACAGTCGGGATCGCTTATGGCTGCCGATGTCTACCGGTTGAACGATGCGCGATCTTCAGAGACTTTCCTAAGACGGTACCTGGAGGATGTTTGCGGTTCGCTAGAGAGCTGCAAGCGAATCTCTGATTCTGCGGAGCGCTATAAAATCTACTTTGCTGTCCTGCTGGACTAGCTTAAGAGCTGTATGGACGTTCTTGTTAATGGAGATTGTCAGAGGATTTGGCTTGATGACATCAGTGGAGGGCTGTATGATGGCGAGTGCGTTGGTCTTTGAAATTCGCCAGAAACAGTGACGTGGTACTCGAAATGCACCTTCTTTGGGAGGATTACTGACATCAACGCTGCTGACATATTCTTGCTGATGATTTCAGTGACAACTTGAAGAAACTGCGGCTCAATGTCCTGCTGTCGAAGGATGACTTGAAACTGGACCTCACCAACCAACTGTCAGCCCGACCCTCTGAACGTTGTCAACACTCAAATGTCAGCTTCCCGACACATCTCCCACCCAAGAACACCACTGCCATCAAGCATCATCGTGCCAACATCTTCACTGCCCAGTGGAGAGGATACGGCGCCGGGTAAACAACACACCTGATATGCCAGATTTCGTTTCTTCGCGCACAATTGCCGAACCGGTGCCAGGACCTCACCCCTGCTTCGACCCCATTTCAGCCGCTAGGCCCTCCCGAAGAGGAAATGCCGCGCCCGCTCCCCGTTGCATTTTTGGCTTTTACGGCCCTCCAGCCTGGCGCTCCATGATCTCAGCATGGCAGTGTTCTGGCATGGCGACCGCCGCCCAATAGTCGATTACTGCAACTGATAGATCATGGGCCGGACTGGCCACGTATATTGGCCCTTGGTGACTCCCCAGTGCTTGTTGTTTCGATTGTCCTCTTCGCGGCGACAGTCTCCGTCGTCAGCTATCATGTCGACCACAACTAGAAGCACGTAGGCAGCGATTCCGGACAACACGTGCCACCTAGGACACAGATCCTACGGCTTAGCGTTTGTGTGGAAGCAAATTGGGATATGAACAACCACAAAGGAAACCTACCATCCGTGTAATTCTAGCAAGAGACCCCACGGCAGTCCAACCTGGTGGCGTAAGTCATTGAGCTGCCGGCAGAAGCCGACGTCGATCAGCCAAAGGAGATATGCCAGAACGAATGTGCCTGGCAAGACCCTTGATTTAGTTCAGGCGCCGCTTAACACCTGTCAGAAGGCAGCATCAACATACCTGTACCCGCTCCTGTCAACCTGCGTATGATTGCGTATTTCTCCCATCTCCCTGCTCGACCAACTTCGTCCTCGTTTCTGATTTGTGTGGATGCTTCGGCACCTGCATTCTGACCCTTGACGATCTTCATAGCCAACAACACTGCAGATAGAACCATCGCGGCAAATATGATGCCGTGGACGGTGATATCATCTAAATAAATATGTACTGCTGAACAACCAATAAGAGTCGAGACAGCAAACATCGTCACTCGAGATCGATTGTTCGGGGGGGTGTTTATGAGGAGCAGCCGGTAAAGCGGTGCCATCGCTGCCAGGAACATCGAGAGGCCATCCGCTAGGAGAAGTCAGCGAGTCGGTCCACACCCGTCTACCCCGGAAGAGGTCACCAAATGATCCTGTGAGTGACAAAGGCGTGTCAATCGAGTAAAGATTCCACGTGGTCAAGACTGGGTCGCATGTCGTCTCTATCGTCGGCATCAATCCGACCCAAGGATCCATAGAAAGGAAATAGGAGACACACACCAAATTGGGCTGTTGTCTTCAGCGACGCATGGAAGAGCGAAGATCCCACGCCGACACACCCAAGTGCATAATATGGAAGGGATGATGGATTCAGAGAAGCATCCCGTGGGCGTCGGTTCTTCCTTTGCATGCTGATTCCATGCCAAGCATAGTACACTGACCACGTTGATGAGAATTGTTACCAGAATAAACCAGCCGTTTCCCGTTGGCTTCCAGTTGGGGAGTTGATACCATAGGTAGCATTTGTGAAGGTATTCACAAATTCGGCAACATATGACGTGATCGCATAATCCTATAGTCGATGCGGATGACTTGATCAGACCGGCCTAAGCTCAGCCATTTTGGGAGAACCAACAATCTCACAGAAGCTGTTGGGAGGGGGGACACGCGGTGCCGTCAGCAAATGAAATTTGTGTTCAAGCAAAATCATCAGGGGGGGAAGTTTCATGTTATTTATTATAACCTGAAGCTGGAAAGGGGGCTCACTTTGCATTCGACGTCGGTGGCCCCCAAGCGGCTGGTTTTGGCGCACCGTACGGGATGGAAGGCAGGAACGACAACATGACGCACGAGGGGACATACACAGCTACGCGCCGAGAGCAGGATTTAATCCGGCACAAGGTGCTCGTGAAACTTGTCATGGAAATCTTGAAGATCGATGAAATGATTGGTTGCTAACTCAGGAGGGAGTGCTAAAGTACATTAAATAGGCTGTAGGTGCCAAGCACACGCCAAGACCAATCCGCAGTCACAGGCAAGGGGTGGAAAACGTGGTCGACGACAGCAAACAGCTGAACAGTGGATTGGATATCCTTCTTCAGGCGCAAGCGCACTCCTAACTGGTTTCAGACACTCGACAGACATTGCAATCTTGGATTTAAATGTGCGCACCAACTATCACACCGGCCTGTTGAGTGTAGCAAGACGGACCGGTCCAACTACTGTTTCAGGCAGTCAAGCTCTAGCCTCACCACGTCACAGAACAACAGAATCCGGACCAACCTCCACTTTGCACTCCCGGCCATCAGGAACAACAAATGCGAAAGTGACAGATTCACAATATATCTCAGGGATGGTTCTGGCTGTGACAGCGCAGGACTCGCTGATGTGAATCACTGCTGGAGGGCGGCGTGGCAGAAGATTTCTACCTCAGTGACCTAAACGTTCCCCGCCTCCTTCTCGTACATCCGCATGTGTCTGGTTTTTCCAGCGCTGGAGAGTCACATCGCTTGGACGAGTCGCGCATTCTACGACGACCATCACCATGAGGACGAGAGCGAGCGATCGCCACGTGCCCGGAGGCGGAAATGATGATCCAGACGGCGGTGACCATCAATCTCGACCGGCGAAACGTCAGGGGTTCAGTCACGAGCCGGCTGAAGAGTCGCCCAAAACCGCCCAGGAGAGAGTCGCCAGGCCGAGGAAGCCTCCGTCGACAAATAAGCGAGCTTCGATATCCAATCTACGCAACTATCCCAGCATCCGCCACCCTGTTGCCATCGGTATATGGCTAATTCAGAAAGTGGAACAAGCTCGGAAAGAGAGAATGCTCATTGCGCCCAAGAAAGGCCCTCGGATCGGCCTGACTCAGACGAGGTGTTTTCCAGAAGAGGATATGAGCAGCAGCACAGGGCAATTGATGCTTGACGAAGCAAGACTACAATCCCAGCGGGACCGGAAGTCGAAACAGAGGTTGGAGAATTGGGCAAAGAGTATGCGCGCACAGGATGCGTGGTGGAGCGGAGCTGACGGTTGTAGACAAGGAAAATGACGTTGTCGCCCGCGCTCGATCTGATGTCAAGAAGGCCCTTGGCCCGTCTGCAACAGAGGTGGAAAAGCAGCTCTGGATTGAAGACAAGGTCAAGGACGATCTCGACCGCGCTCTGGGCCGTCTGGTGACGCAGTGGGCGACTGACGTGGCGCGTCTCCGGCCTTTTCAGATCGAATACGGAATGACGACGATTTCGGGCGCGTCTCCGAGAAAGTCGGTCGACCAGGACACCACCACGGCTTTCGGTCTCATCACAGCGATCTTGCCAGCACTGGTCGAGGCGGAAGTTTCTACGAGGTCGCAGGCCGCTGCCGATGCCCTGGTCGCGGCCTTGGAGAATGGTGTCCCCGATCACGGACATTTCTTTGAAGCATTGCGGATTCTTTCAGAAGATGAAGCCATGCTTGACGCCGTGGAGAGGATCTTGGGGAGTCTCTTTGCACCACGGACATATCACTCACCAGGGGGGCACCGACGCGCTAGTCTTTTTGCGGAAAGAAGTCGCACAACCTCCCTCAAATGGCAAGAACCTATTATTTTCACCACCCCGATTCCCTGGACCAACTCGACCATTCCGGGATCACAGGCCCCTGCCGGTGCATCGGGAGATGCCATCCCTTTGTTCGCACCATCCACTAGACCATCGGCACGTCGGGTTTCAACCGACTTTGGTGTATCTGCACCGTTCGCGAATATCAGGGAGCACAAGCCGTCAGGCTTGATAGGTTCTCCCATGGACTCGGCAACCCCTAGTCCGACGACGGGGACGTATGAGGGTCGTGAGTCCGATGTCATCTCAACCCCGTCGTCCGTGACCACAGCCGACCTGAATGGTGACGATATTGGTGCTGCTGCTCCCCAAGGCTCCTCCGCGGAAGTGGATCCTTGCGTTACCTCCATCGACCTCAGTGAGAAGGGGTCTTTTGATGAAATGCGAGAGGCCTCCGACTACGGCCAGCGCAGGTCTTCCGGCCGAGCTCGCAAACCAACGGCCAAAGCCCAGGCATTGGTGGGCACCAAACTTTACCCGACTGGTTCTTCGAAGTTGTTCGAGAGTATTCACGCCCACGATACGACCTCTACGGACCCAGCCACTTGTTCGAATGAACAACCTGAATCATCTCGCTTCGCTGAACCTTCTCCCCCCAGCAAAGCTCCCGAGGCCGAACCGAATTCGACTGAGCCGTCTGCTGATGATCCCGTGAACAGTCCCTGCGGTCCAAGCAGCGGACATGATCTTGAGGAAGAAGCTCCTGTCCGCCGTGTCTCGCAGAGAGAGAGGAAGCCCACGACCAAAGCTCTCTCATCGGATCCTCCGGTTCCTTCTCCTCGGAAACGGTCGGCCTCGTCTGGCAGAGGATATCCCCGCAAATCAGCAAGAATTTCTTATAGTGGTGCTCAGGTACCATCTAAATTGCGCTTCTTGATCTCACCTGCCGAAGATGCGACCCAAGATGGGACGATCATAGATGGAGACCATGGCGCCGTCGCTCCAAATCCTCCCAAGTCATTAAACCTCCGTTCATTCCCCTCCGTGGTTGATCTAACCATGGAGAAAGACTTTTCTTCAGATATCTCCTCTCCACATCTTCCTGCTGCAATGCCGCATGACCCGGTCACGGGGTCGAAGCAGAACAACTGTACATTGCTCTGTCTGAGTCCCTCATCCAGGCTGTTGGCCTTTGCCCAGATCGCGCTCGAGTCGCCAGATTCTGACGATGAAGAAGACCAACACCAACGTCGACGCCAACGCCAACGCCAACGCCAACAACAACAACAGCAGCAGCAACAACAACAACAACAACACTGGCTGGATGCCGCGCGACATCGTTTTTGTGTCTGCAAAGAGGCGCAAGAACGGTGTGTTCCAGTTACAGACGACGCCGAATTGGCGCAGGCGTTGTTGCCCAATGCTGTCTACGAAAGGCCTGTTCAAGCCTTGTCGAATATGTCACCGCATCCACAGATGTCTCTGCCTCTGGAGAATACCATCATGACCACTTCGCACGCCGAGCAACGGTTCAGTAGCATAGCCCAGGAAGACGCACGACTCGCAGCAGGGGATCAAGGCGATTGTGGTGGTCCGAATGTTTCAGCAGTCCTACAGCCGCAATCCCACCGGCAAATGCATGCAAAGCCGTCGAAGAGAACCTACGAGGATCGGATCAAAGATGATTTTGAGGCCTTGAGCCAGATCCGCAACAAAGCGTCTGCCAGGGGCTTGCGTTGGACGTATGATATGAATTATGACAGGATTCGCACTCTCATTTCCCAGCACGATGCATGACATGGTCCGGTCCAGAACTGTCCGGCCCCCAGCGGCAGTCATCAAGATGCTCGGCGCCTGTCGGAGAACAATCCATTCAGCGTTCTTCAGTGATGGTAGAAAGCGACCGAGTCCTGACACAGAACAACAGGATCCAGCAGCTCTTTCAGAACGCATCAAGTCCGACCACGCAGGGAGATGACTGGTTGTTTCAAGCAGAACCGTGTCAGATTCAAGTCGATCCTAGAGGCCTAAGGAGAGTCTCCTGGTGGTGGGACCATCATCAGCATCGATAACTCGTGAGGTCGTCGAAGACGGATGGGCCACAAAATTAGACTGCGTGATGGCGGCAAGCCCAGTTGAGGAGCACTGGTTCCAACAACCCCACCGGTGCATTGATTCTGCCAGGCGTTTGGATGGATCAAAAGTGTCCAGATAATATAAGATTCCATTTTTTGATGGATCAAGAACGAAATTTGGAAGGCTTGAAATCATTCTTGAACTCATTGTACTTTAGTTCGGCATTGCGAAACAACTGATGAGAATGTCTGGTGAGAAGCCACCATGGACGCGGATCGTTCTCCACACATCAGATGCGTGCGGAACGTGGCCAACCTCTCTTTTGTTGCGCCACTTATGATGTAAGATCCGAAACCTCGCCGACCACTGGTAGCATGGCCCGATCAGCTTGCGCTCTAATACGGAACACCTCCAGCCCATGCTTGTAGCCAGCTAGATAGACCTGTTCGGAGTGCGTTGATGCTTCCTGGTTCCTGCCAGAAATGGCCTGCTTCCACTTGCACGACTGTGAATTTGGACCCAGCTCGATGCCGGAGATCATTGGTCCATTTTTGGAGCCGGCTGTGAGAAGTAAACACGTCTTTGCTTCCGTAGATGCAGCAGCAAGGGTGGTCCACCAGCTGGGCGAACATACGGCCGCTTTCACTGTAAGCATCAGATTGGCGAGAGTGGGGCCTGGCTCTCGTAAACCGAGGCGTCGAGAACATCGTCGTGAAGCTGGCAATGGGTGGAAGAAGTGGTGAGATGAGGAGATAGGCCAATCTTAGGGAGGACAGGGCCAGGGCAGCGGGTTCGTGATGTTCAGATTCCTGTCCTGGGGCTTCCCGTTCACTCGTAATCCTCGACTTCAGCTTTTGCCGGACGCGTTCGATGTTGTCCCGCAACTTTTCTCCGTCCAAGCTTCTCCGTGAGGACTCGCGACCGATTCGGCGACTTGCCGTTGAGGACTCATAGCCTCCCATTACCACACTACGGGACGGCGGCGTGGTCGAGTCCTCGCCGCTTTGTCCTTGTCCAAATAGCGGGCCGTCCGTATGCACCTCGAAGTGAGCTTTCAGATCTCTGGACAGATGTTGCGCTCGGAGTTTGATCTCACTCTCGGCCGAACCCGGTGTCGGTGACTGGACCAATTTGACAACGGTGTCGACCGAAGGCAAGTGTGAAGCAATCATCGATCCGTAGGAATATCCTCCTAGAAGCAGGAGAGGCCGGCCAGTGTCAGGCTGGCCCAGTTCCTCTTCCCTGGAGCTTGAGACGGCACCAACGCAGCAGAGCATAAAAGCATAGAACGACACATAGTCGGCCAGTTCCGCCTGGCCGGTCCAAGACGTTCGCCCGGCCGAATTACCTGCACCCCTATCTGGATGATGAGTGGAGGAAGAGGACCCTGTGGTGGGGCCAACGTCTCACTCACCTGAAGTTGAATGTCCCTAAAGTGAAGCCGTGCTGAAGGAGAAGAGCACCGACAACCGCGAGCACAGGATCGTCATAAGTGCCTCCCAGAGATGCGTAAGGATGGGCTAGAATGGCAAATCCCTTGCCAAATATGGGTGCATTCTTCTCTGTCCATTGAGGATAGTACAAACGACAGTCAAGCTCGATGTCATTGTGCACACTTGGGATGGTGAAGGAGCAGTTTGCGGTTGGCAGAGTCATGGTCACACTTTGTCGACGTGTGCATCAAGCCGCCATCAACACATACTGCAATGCTTGGGCATTTCGTGACCAGAGTTATTGGACATTACAATCATTCGGCGTGTGAATGAGTGATGCATTGGTGTGGAGTGGCATGCCAAGATCCCTAAATCTGCCCAGGCTCACCCTCCTTTGGCGTCGCGGTGTCGCTGCTTTTCACTCCCTTCGACCCTTCTGAGCTCTCTTAACTTGATGGTGTGGCTGACGTTGGGTCAAGACGACCACGGACGGACCAAACCGTCAGTGACCACCTCGACCTCGTTCCGTCGCGCAGTCATCCCTCCGATGTTGACGACCATCCCACGATGTGCCCTTGTCCATCTCCAGATCAGCCTACGTGACCTTGACCCTCCTCTTTCTCCCTCTGGCCAATTCAGCATGGCCGGCCGTGTCGCTTCGGCTTTAACAGCGAAACTCCAGCAAAGACCCTCCATGTGGACGAGTTCAGCCCCAATCCTACTCAGGCATCGTCGCCATGTTGGCCGATCCGACGCGCCGTATATGAATGCTACTTGCCACTGACGAGAAGAGAAGAGCAGGAGTTGAGCCAAATAATCTCTTTGGAGAAGTCAGATCACCGATATAGAGGACTGGGTAACAGAATTGATGAATATAACCCGAACACTGCGCGGGATGCGCTATCTCTAAAACTGTACAGGCCGCTTCGACAGCCTCAATTATACATTTTTACAAGGACGTCAAATTCTCTAGACCTGAATCTGATTTGACATGCAAAGAAACCAGGATGCTGCAACCTAATATTACTGAGCAGCCCAGCAAGCACGATCAAAGCGTTATTCCAGCCCAATCACTTGTTCGTGTCCACAAGAGGACACAGCTCGATTCTGACCTTGGAAAGCATCGCCCACTCAAAACCCGGGTACGTCTTGAACAAATCGTGCCCAGGAACTTTCAAAAGATCCTGGATGGTCACGTCGTGAGCGCAGTATCTCTCCAAATACATGCACGTCGCCCGACCCTCTATCAACGCCCGCCTTCTGAGCCACCACGGCCTGGTGCAGATCTTGGAGTACAGTACACCATAACGAGAAGGGCGCGGGGATCCTTATTCCGCACTAGACGGCCGAATTCATTCTGCATGCAACTGTTGAACGCGTAGAACAGTGTAATCGCTGACAATGAGCATTTGATGTTCCATGGGGCGAATATGCTGGTGACAGGAATAGCGTACGGACTGCTCTCTGCAGAGAGCCCATCAAGTTGGTATAGTTTCATAAATCCCGGCGGCACATTCTCCAGTGAGAATTCAACGGTCGGGACAGCTGAGAGTAGGGTGTGGAAAATGCTGTCTGGTCGATCTGGCTTGACAACTCGCCAGAGTGCAGATTTCCCGTGGCCCATTTTGAGCCATTCCGGCTCAGTCATGGACGGAGCGAGTGGCCAGATTTCCTCGGGTGTCGGGACGTCGATGGAAGCAAAGGAGATCATCCTAGCATGGAAGCCGCAACCCAGATTGCATCGCGATCAGCCGGGTGTAGTGGGGCCGAGAGTTTCTTGTTAAAGAGAGCCACGCCTTTGGTCTAGTGATGAATTTCTTCGATTGTCCGCCGACCCGGTATTGGTGATCTAATAGTCGATGTCAGGATGGTATGCTCAAAGTTGAGGATCAGGGTTGTGCTTTGCAGCAATGTAGGAGTGAACGTCGTGTCAGAGCTCTGGAACCATGACTCAAAGATATCAAGGAAATCTCTCAATGCATACAAATATCGGTCATGTATTGACGTGAGGGTTTGCGCGAAATGCATCAAAAATGGGTGCTAGGAACTCAAATATTAGCAGTCTCTACAAAGACAGCAAGTCAGCAGTCTCACCCTGAGCATCAATCGATACGCTCCATTCTCATAAATCTGCCTCAACTCAGGAGGCCCCAGCGACAACACCGTTCTTATTTGGAATCTCTCTAAGCGGCTGAGATTTCCCTCAGTCCACTCCAACTTCGATTCCTCGACAGAAGTGAGATCCGTCACGAAGGCCTTGCAAGTCTGCATTTTGCCATTGAGCTTCCGGCTGATCGCGTATTGAGGCTGGAGGTCAGGAATTCTGATGTCATAGTTGCAACAGACGCCATAAGACAGGCATTTACTGCGCTCTGGGAATCCTTCGTCACACTAAACAGCGTCATGAGTAATTGAACCCTAGCCAGGCATAAAGGAGGCGAGGACATACCTTTACCCTGCGAAGCTTACGATTGGCGCATCCCGATCGTGATTTTCGATGCGCTCTGCGTTGGCGAGCATTTTCGCTGGCGTTGGGTGATTGTTGCGAGGCGGCCACGCTGAATGATTTGCCCGAGCAAAAAAGTATGTTCTAAAGCGAGTTTCAAATTGGAAATGTCTAGCCGACGAGCTATTGTCGACCTCGATGATGGGATGATTACAAGTCATCAACCCGGGGGATCCAGAAAGAGGTCGTCCACCGGCAACGGGGCTGAGTAGAGCATAGTAACAAAAAGTACGGAAGGAAGGAATGATGAAAGAGAAGACCGACTGAAAGCCAAGTCCATCAGCCCGAGAATATGGGCATTGGGGCAATCTTAGATATGGCAGTGCACAGGCGGATCCTGCGGCCTTGATCCTTAACCCCGCTCCCCACAGTTCCTGCTAACCTCTGCTCGTATTCTTAATAACCACTAGCCTAGATTAGTATTAGCCTCGCCAGAGCGATTAATCAATCTAGATACTTCCTTTTATGGCCAGATGTAGTGCACAGGGTAGATCCTACAGCCATAAAAGATCTAGCATAAGATCCTTGAGCCTACCTGCCTAAACCTATGCTCGTACTCTTGATCGCCGCTAGCCCAGATTAGTGTTGGCCTCTCCAAAGTTGTCAAACCTTGGGATGCTTCAAAGAAAAATCCAGCATAATCGTCACGAGCCGCCTTTTCATCTGAGCATCACTAACTGGCCTGGGCTATATAAGGGCAGTCGTTTCCCCCTTACACCCACCGTCCTTATCAACGCTCTTGTATATCTGTACCTCGATAGCCACTCGCTGTACTGTGTCATCTCTCCACCATCACCTGAGCCCAGTCCCTATAATTATGGTACAGCTCGACGTCGTTCGGGCCTGCAACAAGGCCCTGGTCAAGAGGCCGCCTGTTACGGCCGTCTTTGTAGGCGGCACCTCGGGCATCGGGGAATACGCTACTCGCGCGCTGGCGTCTACACACGGCACTTCTGGTCGGGGCCTGCGGCTGTACATTGTCGGCCGGAACGGGGCAGCCGCGAATACCATCATCGCTGAGTGCAGAGAGGCATGTTCTGCGGGCGAATTTCATTTCGTGCGTGCCAGTGATCTCTCGTCCCTCAGAGAGGTCGACCGCGTCTGCAAAGAGATTGTCCATGCAGAGGAAGCCAGTGCAGGAAAATCGGCCTGTATTGACTTGCTTGTCATGAGCCAGGCTGTTTTCGCCTTTGGGGGACGATTGGAACGACAAGGTACACACGTCTGCCCAAATATCACTTCGTTGATGCAACATTGCTGACTCGCACGGAACAGAGACCAGCGAAGGCCTGAAAAAGTCCTTGTCTCTGCTCTACTACTCGCGCATGCGCTTCATCACCCAGCTTCTCCCACTGCTTCTTGCTTCTCCGCTTTCGGGACGCGTTGTCTCTGTCTTTGGTCCCGGCCGTGACAGCAAGCTCGTTCTGGATGATCTTTCCCTCCGCAACCCGCAGAATTTCGGCTTCGGCAATTTGGGCTCCCACGCCGCATACATGACCACCTTTTTCTTCGAGAAGCTGGCCGCCAGCCACCCAGGGAAGCTGTCGTTGTCCCATTATTTCCCCAGTCTCGTCATTACCCCCGCCTTCAAGAGCGACGGCGTCCCCGCCTGGTTCAAGGGTGTCTACACCGTTACAAGCCCTCTATTCCGACTTCTCAGTATCCCCGCAAAGGAATGTGGGGAGCGCGTGCTCTTTCACACTTCACCTCGATTTCCAGCGCGGTCGTCGGACGCTGACGCGAAGTCGCCAGCCAAACTTGAAAACCTCACGGTCGCATCGTCTTCAGATGGAATCCTTGGAGGGGGGCCTGCAGAACAAACTGGAATGCAGGTCGTTCCTTTAGGAAAGGGATACAAACAGCTCCGCAAGGACGAAGTCAGGGAAAAGGTGTGGGACCACACAATGAAAGTTTCCAAGAGATCTCGGCTGGTGGCCACTTTTCTGGATGATTCACATCAATTTTAAGGCGGCATAATACAATGCTTATTTAGGGATCCAAATTAAAATAGTTCATCCCTCCGCTGAGACAGGAGTAGAGAAACATATGCATGACCAAGGAGAATTCTGTAGAAACTGACTGCGAAAACACTGAATTCGCGACTAGGCCATGCACCAAAAAACACGCATATCTCTCGGTATGAGCCTGGGTTCAACATCGGAACTGGGCGTGATATAAATCCTGACAGATCCTTTGGGGGTTTAAATGGTTATGTCAAGAATGAGAAGAGGATATGGAAGGAACTCGTGTGAAGATTCAGTCTATGGAGGGAAATGAAGGTCTTTAAGTACATGCAGGAGGCAGGAGTTCTAGCTACATAAAACAGCAAGGTTTCAACTTTGACACCCCCCAGCTAGAAGACCTGCCCCATCTTCATCTTGATATCTGTTTAGAAGCTCGATCCTGCGTGCCTGGTCTGTGGGAGCAGCTCGTCTTCTGAGTGAGACAAGCATGTCATGTGCAGTTTCGCATCCAAAGGTATAGGTCAGGTAAGTGCGTGACACTGTCTCTTGGATGTGCACGGCGAGGGCACCCAACGCAGCTTTGGACCGATCAAATTGAGCGAGACGACGCTTGTGGATGAATCTGAGGAAGCTAAGTTCCTCACGCTCGTCCGGAGTGAGCTCTGCTATCCGCGTCTTGTCAGGGTTGACATCTGAAGCCATTGGTACATCTGGTTCTTTGAGCTCTGGCAGATCGTCCTTGGCCGTTGATGGGTCAACAAACGGCCAGATCTCAGCTCCATTGGCATTCGTTTTGAGGATCTCGAGCCATTCTTCCCAATCGGATTGGCTAGTGAGAATGATGCTCGTCTTCAGAGGAGTTGACATTGTCAGGGTTGCAATTTCTTGGTTGATATGCCTAGACGGTGGTGCTCAATGGGTGTTCTGCCCATGTCTCAAAGCGTGTGTCAACAACAGGCACAATGGTCTCATCAGGGCTGTATCGGTCAAGCAAGGCAGTGGCAGTCACCCGGGCTCATAACTGTCAGATTGTGAAAATCAGGAGTCAAGTGTCCTCCCTCCATTCCTGGAATCTAGAGATCTTTATATACATACAATTTATGAGCGAGATACAACAGGCTGAAACACTGTTCCCTAGGCAACCAGTTGACCCAAACATATGAGTCCGTGCTCTTTATGGAGGGGACAGGTTAAGATGCCACCACGAACCAACTTCTGCATTTAAGTCACACAAAGGTGGTTCTGTTGGCATTCGTTAAACCGGTGCAGCTGGCTGGCTCAGCAAAACACCTGAGCTCTCAAGTGGAGGTGGAATGGTGGCAGACACAGCAGCCAATCACAACGCTGGGCGGCGGCCTATTCACCAGCTGATTTCCGCGATGATCCATTTGGGTGAATGACCGTGCCAAGCACATTCTCCACCTTTGGTGCATACATCCACTCATTCATCCACACACTTCCGCCCTGTCTTGTCATCCACCCTTGTATCACGTGACCATTCAATCCTCGGCTCAACACATGCTCTTGAGGCAGGAACGTGTTACGTTGTATTCCAGGATTATCAGTTGACTTCGACTCCAGGAGGCTCCGTCTCTAAAGGAGTCTCTACGCCTCGGCTGTATGGACCTGACACTCGAGTTTAGCGTGCTCCACCAAACTCGGAACTGAAAGCTAAGACAGATATGGACAGGTGCAGCGACAGCGTGGCTGTGAAGCTCGCTCAGCCTCACCATTCGAGTTGTGCAGGCGACGCTCAGGCTGACTGATTCCTCACAATATCGACGTGAATGCATGCTCTACCGTCTCCTGCCTTCGACCTGACTTGGTCCCAATCTACCGGCTATGAAGCCAGCGAGCCTGTCCCTACCCCGTCGTTCTCACGCTCTCCATAATGGAAGCCCTTGCCGCCATCAGCCTTATCGGAAATGTCGTTCAGTTTGTGGACTTCAGCTCTAAGCTGGTCTCTGGGTCGGTCCAGCTCTACAGATCTGCCCAAGGCGCACTCGAGGACAACATCGACACCGAGACCGCGACAAAGCATCTGCTTCTATTGAATCACGGGCTTCAAGATTCTGCTACATCTGCTGGCGATGGACCACTCAAGAGTCTCTGCGGATCGTGCCATGCCGTCGCGACGGAATTGCTCGAGGCATTGGCTAAACTTAAGGTGCAGGGCAAAAAACAGAAATTGAAGAGCATAAAGATGGCGCTGCAGAACCTGTGGAGCAAGGAGCATATTGCGCGGTTGGAAGGGCGACTGGCAAAGATCCGGGAAGAATTGAATTTGCATATTACCGTGAGTCTCAGGTAGGCCGCACCATGAGTGTTGGCGCCACGTAAGACTTATCTACTACAGGGAAGATATCTCTCGCTTCAAGCTAGAGCATTCAGACCTTTTCAAGAACATCGACTCAAGAATCCAGCTCATTATCGATTCCATCATCGACCAAAAGGACCTTTCTCAGCTCACTAAGACTCTGCATGGAGAGACTATAAATGCCATTAAAGACATTCACAAAATAATTCAAGAAAATAGGGTAAGACTTCCATTTACTCTGACTCACCATTTAACTGTCCCTAGCAACATGAGCTAGAACCACACACAACCACCGCCCGCAAAGCCTGCTGGTCTGTTCCTCTCACCAGGAATAAGCTGTTCGTTGGCCGCAGCCGTCAACTTGACAAACTCGAGGCGAAGCTTTTCTCAGATGGATACTCTGCCAGAGTTGCAGTCACCGGCCTTGGAGGCGTTGGCAAGACCCAAGTTGTGCTAGAACTGGCCTACCGAACAAGAGACAATCGTCCAGACTGCTCAGTCTTTTGGGTGCCTGCCGCCAGTGTTGAAAATATACAGCAAGCCTATTTGGAAATTAGCCGGCAGCTGCAGATCCAGACAGAGAAAAAGGAGGACGTGATCAAACTCCTGCAAGACACTTTGAGTCAGGACAGCGCTGGGCAATGGCTGCTCATATTCGACAATGCGGACGATATCGACATGTGGTTGGATACCATTGACATTAGCCCCAGGTCCACTCGCCTCATCGACTGTCTTCCAAGGAGCAACAAAGGATCTATTGTCTTCACCACCCGGACTCGGAAAGCTGCCGTCAAATTTGCCCCTGCCATCCTTCACGTGCCTGAGAAAGACGAGGATGTCGCGACCCAGATCCTGAAGAATTCGCTCAATAACCAGGAGATCTTGAATGACGACCCGGCCGTGTGGGACTTCCTAAGCAAGCTGGCTTTTCTCCCTCTGGCAATCGTCCAGGCGGCCGCTTATATCAACGAGAATGATATCTCGCTTTGGGAATACTTGTCCTTGTGGGATGATACTGAGGAGAACATTATCGAAGTTCTTAGCGAAGACTTTGAAGATGAGGGGAGATATCGGAATCAGAAGAATCCCGTCGCAACAACATGGCTTATTTCATTTGAGCAAATCCAGCAGCGAGATGCTTTAGCAGCCGAGTACTTGTCTTTTATGTCATGCCTCGACCCAAAAATGATTCCAGAATCTCTTTTACCACCAGGACAAAATAAAAAGAAAGCACTTGATGCAATCGGGACCCTTACTGCCTACTCATTCATTACCAAGCAGCAGGATCGGACCTTCGATCTCCATCGGCTAGTACACCTTGCGACTCGGAGTTGGCTGAAAGAGCAGGGTTCTTCAAATGAGTGGATTAAAAAAGCTATAGCACGATTGGCCGACGTTTTTCCAGATAATGATCATCAGAACAGGGCCTTGTGGAGAGCATACTTACCCCATGCACGTTGTCTTCTATCATCTAGCCTCAAAGATGACGTTGATGGAAGGCTCCTGTTGCTTGAAAGATTCGGACTATGTCTAATGAGTGATGGAAGATATATTGAAGCTGAAGGGCCATTTACACAAGTGATGGAGGCGAGGAAGAGAGTGCTGGGGCCCGAGCACCCGTCCAGCCTGACCAGCATGGCCAACTTGGCCTCGACCTACTGGAATCAGGGACGGTGGCAGGAGGCGGAAGAGCTGCATACTCAGGTGATGGAGGCGAGGAAGAGAGTGCTGGGGCCCGAGCACCCGTCCAGCCTGAGCAGCATGGCCAACTTGGCCGCGACCTACTGGAATCAGGGACGGTGGCAGGAGGCGGAAGAGCTGCATACTCAGGTGATGGAGGCGAGGAAGAGAGTGCTGGGGCCCGAGCACCCGGACAGCCTGACCAGCATGGCCAACTTGGCCACGACCTACCGGGATCAGGGACGATGGCAGGAGGCGGAAGAGCTGCAAGTTCAGGTGATGGAGGCGAGGAAGAGAGTGCTGGGGCCCGAGCACCCGTCCAGCCTGAGCAGCATGGCCAGCTTGGCCGCGACCTACCGGAATCAGGGACGGTGGCAGGAGGCGGAAGAGCTGGAAGTTCAGGTGATGGAGGCGAGGAAGAGAGTGCTGGGGCCCGAGCACCCGTCCAGCCTGACCGGCATGGCCAACTTGGCCACGACCTACTGGAATCAGGGACGGTGGCAGGAGGCGGAAGAGCTGCAAGTTCAGGTGATGGAGGCGACGAAGAGAGTGCTGGGGCCCGAGCACCCGGACAGCCTGACCAGCATGGCCAGCTTGGCCGCGACCTACTGGAATCAGGGACGGTGGCAGGAGGCGGAAGAGCTGGAAGTACAGGTGATGGAGGCGAGGAAGAGAGTGCTGGGGCCCGAGCACCCGTCCAGCCTGACCGGCATGGCCAACTTGGCCGCGACCTACTGGAATCAGGAACGGTGGCAGGAGGCGGAAGAGCTGCAAACTCAGGTGATGGAGGCGACGAAGAGAGTGCTGGGGCCCGAGCACCCGGACAGCCTGACCAGCATGGCCAACTTGGCCTATACGTGGAATTCCTATGGCCGTGAAACGGAAGCTTTGGAGTTGATGGAAGAATGTTATCAGCTACGAAAACAAAAATTGGGAACCGATCATCCTGACACAGTGTCTTCACTTGATGCATTAAACAGGTGGAAATTAGCGAGCTTATCACTAGACACCTAGTAATCGGCAGCCTGAACAGATAGCCCTGCGGAGATATTGTTGCTTTATTCTCAACTTTCTGAGCAAGGGTCCAGGGGAGAGCCAATATTTATAAAATGTGAACTGCCACCGGCGGCTTCTAGAACCTTCCAGGCCATATCAACTGCTAGGACATGTGCCACGAACCACACACCAGGATGTGTTCAGTGCGAGCTGTCTCAATCTTCCTGGTTATCTTTGTATTGACCTCTGGATGTCTGCAGAAATCGGCAGATCCAGTTGTTGCCAACGTGGCCATCTCCGCACGAGAACTATCTGATCTTGCTTGCAGATTCTTGTAGGTGACGGTGTGTAGGTGCATGGCCACGCCTCTCTTGTCCAAGGATTGTTCCACAAGCATATCTTCTTGCTTAGATGTCGAAGTCGAGAGCTGTCAACCTCTGGGAGGAGGGTGGATGGAACTCGTGTGAAGATTGAGTCTAGCTGTATGCAGAACAGCTTATTCCAGGCTGACAAGAGCCTGTCCGACCCTATGTGGTGTTGACACCGCCACAGACGTGTCAAGCGAGTGTTGTGCAATAGGCCGTATGGACACATCTGTCTGTGATTAAGAGGAGATTTGGAGCCGCTTAGAGCACTGTTGCCAGTGTATATGAGTTGGTAAGAGGTGAACCCTCATCATCAGTGTTGTCACTTGGCGGCTCCCAGAAGGTATGGATGTGTGCAGGGTCTGCTGCTTTCTCCTTCCCTTTTCCCTTTTCTCCCTCTAAGAACAGGACTTGTGGGCTGTCGGCGATGGATTCCATCAATATTTCTGGAGCCACAAGTCCCGCCTCCTTGAGCAAAAGTATGACCCAGGCTCCTGGTTGCAGGCCCGTCACTGTGTCCACCGGTATGACGCCTTTGTAGGAGAAATTGACCAATCCACAAGTAGGCCATTCAATTTCTTGGATGCAACTATCCGCATCAGGAATTATGGCCGGCTGGGAGACAACTTGGCCCTGGCTGACAAACGCTGTCACCTCGACCAGGACATTTCGATTCTGATTGTTGGGGATTGAACAAGTTCCCACAACGACACCACGGTTGCAGAAAATGGCCGAGAGCCAGGCTTGTGAGGCAGGTCAAGAGAAAGTTGGATATGAAGGCCTTCTGGGGTAGGGCGAAGTTGGCCATCTGGGTCTGACCAAAGATTATAGTGAGATCTCGTGACCCTGGAATGACAAGCTGTTCTCTCACAATGTATATGTCGTTCTCGCTCGCATTCCGAGGTCGAACAGTGAGAGGAGGTGAATGAGGACTCTCCATAGTGAGGTCAACAATATCGTCGTGTCTGCCAGGCGACGGAATGCGGTCGGCGGTGAGCAGGTCAGCTGTCTGAGCAGGGGCTACAGCCGCAGGAAGAGGCCTTGCCATGTTCTTGGTGATGTATGAATGGGATTTGGATCAGGCTTTTGGAAGAGGGCTGTGGTACAGATGTTGAAAGCGAGCTGAGTGATTGACTGATTTTATCTACAAGGCAGCCTGTGGAGGCGTTGTAGGAGTGACAGAGGCAAGACGATCATGTGACATACTGCCTGTGTTCCCCCCTATGGAGAGCGTCTTGCATGACCACCTTGGTACCTGTCCACTGATTCTTCCAGTGCTCCAGTCCTTGGACCACATATCTCAGTGTTGTACGATACACGAGCAAAATGAATTTCTAGAGCATACTTGTCTAGCCACACAATCTCAAGTTGTAACCGCGCGGTTCGGCCCTTCAGCTGCCCAGCCAGTCACACCGCATGCCTCCAGCTCCCCAGCCGTCTACGGCTGCGATCCTACCAGGTGATGCCTCCAAGACGGTGGTGCCTCCCGGCCTGCCTCCAATTCTGCCATCCCTCCAGGTCTAGCATTCCTGACCCCAGACTGGTGGGAGTTGCAGTCCGAGGTGGCTCCTCGCCGCTTTTGACGTCGCTACCTTCTCGGCGTCAACTTACACCTCCCTTCCTTACCCATATGGCACCGCATCCGACATCTTCAAGCCAGCGGGCATCCTAGTCCTTGTAGTCTTGTTCAATGGCGCTAGAAGGCGGGAGATGCAAGGCACCTAGCTACAGGAGCAAGGGTTCGTCTTCTGGAGCCAATCTGGAGGGTACACGAGTCAACGGCCCAGCCCAACAGTCAGCCTGACAGTCAGCCTGAGAGTCAGCCTGATGAACACCACTAACTTTGCTTCGATCGCTGCAACAATCAGAAAAGGTGGCGAGAAATGCCAGGAAGTAGGCTCCTCGTGGCATACGTAAATCAGATCTTTTGTTCTGGAGAGTGCGCCTTCAAGTTTGGTTCTTCTATCTTGTCTTCAAAATGGTCTCGCTGTATCGACAACTCCCAAGCAATCAATTTCGCCTGCTGGTAAAAGTTGCAGGAGCACACGACCGTGACCTGCGCTTCCGATTTATGCATGCTGTCCCGGGTCAGACGCCTCCGTTCACAGCAGTGTCCTACACCTGGGGAGATGACCCGAAAAGCGAGATCATATACGTCGATGACAAGCCTTTCATGGTCAGGCCAAATCTTTGGGCTTGCCTCCACTGTTTGCGGCGAGGGTGGCAACTCATATGGGCTGACGCAGTTTGCATCAATCAAGATGACATTGCCGAGAGAAACAAGCAGGTTCGCATGATGGGACGCATTTACGCGGAAGCTGCAGTTGTCACTGCATGGCTGGGCCTCGTACCTTTACCAGCGTGGCTCAACTATGAAGGCCGCATTGTCACGCTGGAGGTCGACGACTTCGATTGGGCAGAATCGATGGAGGAAATAGCAAGCCGGCCATACTGGTCAAGAAGCTGGGTTATCCAAGAGTTCCTGCTGGCTCGTGAGGTGCACATATACTGCAGCAACGTTCGAGTTGACGACCAGTTCTTTCGAGATTTGCTAGCGAGAGCAGCAGACATGGACCTTCTCTCGGTAGAGATGGCAGACCTAGTGCAAAAGCCGGATCTCATGCGCAGGTGGCCAGCTCTGCCGCTCGTTATCGAACGGCACTGTGACCGGTATCCAGACCTATACCAGCCGCTTTATGATCTCCTTGCAGGTCATGCTTATGCGCAAAGCACGGACCCAAGAGACAAGGTGTTTGCGCTGCTTGGACTGCTGCCATTGGAAGAGCGTGCCCTTCTCGGGAGAAACTTTCCAGATTATACTTTGAGCGAAGAGCAAGTCAACGTGGTAACCCTTGCGCATCTGAAATTCTTTGCGGGGGATCGGCCTTGTGAACCGATTTTCAGGGCATTGCACATCGACGAAACTGGAGAGATTTGCAGGCTGCTGCGGATTGTTGAGAGTCTCGATTACATTGGTACGGAAAACCCCGCCGAAGCAGAATATTGGCATATGGATATCGAGCACGATTCGGGGTCACCAGCAGCACAGCAGACGCGCAACAGTGTGTTAACTCCCAACGCCACACTAAACAGTATACTTGACCAGACACATCACCGTCAAATGAGTAACTTTAGCTGGATCTGGAAATTTGTGGGATTTGTCGTGGGTGTTGTCCTGTTTTCCCGAGGCGCAGTATACATATTGTCATGACGACAATCCGCGGCAGTCATGGGCTAGGAGCAGTGCATTTCAGGAGGAGGGGCAGGAGCGCAAACCTGCACATGTACTCATCGTCCACGCCCCTGGGTGGTGGAGGAGGCAAGTGTAGAGTCTTGTATGCTAGACGCCAGATTGTTAGCCGAACACAGAGAAGCGTCGCCCTGTCTGATCGCTCATTGCTTGCCTGACCTGACCGTCTGACACATATGGAGATAATGACGGCGAGAGTTGGATCATTAGAACTGCTCATTAGCAGCGGCGCCTTCCAACCAGGGGCGGAATTTATTACATCGCTGAATTTGGCCCTGGAACTTTGGCATCGAGGGGAGGACATCGCCTAAAGCGGCGGGCGCCGCCCTCCCAATTCGGCGGAGATTCTCCCTGCAACCTGAGTTTGGGAGTAAATATAAACTACTCTAGCCAATAAATCTCTTTAACTTCTAGGTTTGTAAACCATGCGGTCACGGCATCTCCTGTCACTAGCTGCCAGGGTGCCAGTTTTAACAACCTGATTCTCGCGATTTTGGCAACCCCCCAACTGTGCGCCAGGGTGCCAGTGTAGCACCCGGCTCCTCGATTGTGGCACCAATTCTACCTCCCTAAGAGTTGGGTATTCTTGTCCTTGCTTTCCTCAGGGATGTTCCCCTCAAGGCCCTTTGGCCGTAACCTAACTCATCCTTAGGGGATGTTCTCCTTATACTAACGTTCTTTTCCGACATCCCGTTCCCTACAGTTATTTTTCCCCTGGGAGTTCGCCACATAGGAAGTGTCGACGTAGACGGTCAGGTACTCACCCTCCATGTAGTATGCTGGCCACCTAGCGCCGATCCCACGGGTGCTCCCATCCCCCTGCCCAAAGCGTGATTTTTCCATATTTGGGCCTTTGGCGAAGGGGAATAGAAAGTAATATCCGACACGATGGTGTACGACATGGACTGTATGCCTCCTGTGCTGACGCCTTAGCAGGTGCGGCCGGCAAGCAACTGGCTAATATCTTTCGAGGTGCAACATATAATCGTGCTTGCTGTGAATATGAGCAATGAGGCTAAGAGCAATTCACAGCGGCTCAAGATATCCGAGACGGCTCCGATGAATGGAACGAAGGCTCTCTTCAAGGCCTCAGTTTTACTCGTGTCATTATAGCTACTTGTAGGTGTTGGTGAGAATACGATTTTGGAAGTCTCAGCTCGTTGCACAATCTCGTCAATTTTCACTCAAAGCTATCAGAGCCGTCACTATCCTCTGTCCGAATACTGATGTTGAATGTCCAGCTTCCGTCTTGCAAACTCAGCCAGACTCCTCTTTAGTGTCTCGAAAGATGTAATGTGCAAATGCTGCAGGGGTGTGACTACCAGCAAGCTCGTTCGTCTCCCCAAAGGCTCTGATCTCGGCTTCTTCTTCATCAGTGAGAGAGACATCAAGGGCAGCCCAGTTTTCATCCAAGTACTTGAGCTTTTTCGTGCTGGAATGGGAAAGATGTCATCACCCTGCTTTAGAAGCCATGCGAGCGCGAGTTGGGATACGGTACAGCCCTTCTTGTCAGCTAGTGCCTGGAACTGGCTAACGACCTTGACATTTTGGTCCCAGTTGGCTTCCTGGAAACGAGGCTGAACATGTGGGCGCAAATCTTTGCTGTCACCCACAGATTCACCCTTACTGAAAGTGGATGTGAGCAAGCCTCGCCCCAGGGGAGCTGCTACAACAAACGCCACTCCGAGTTCGCGGCAGGTCGCCAGGAGGTCGTGGCCAGCAGGGCCCTCGATGTCACGTGTGAATACTGAGTACTCCATTTGGACGGCAGCGACGGGTGCGATCTTGCATGCTCGGCGAAGTGTGGTGGAGGAAATTGCGGACAGTCCAATATGCTTTATCTTGCCCTCCCTAGAATACCCTCGTTAGTAAAGGCGCCAAACACAGCTCGACACTGCAAGGGTCTAAATACTGACGCTTTCAGTTCTGCCAAGGCTCGCGTTGTCTCCTCAATAGGCGTCTCTGGATTGGCGTTATGCAGGTAGCTAGGCGATCAGTAGTCAGTAACCCTAACAGACAGAGCGTGATCCCAAACATTGTGTCGCTGGCCGAGAGCTACAGCAGTACAAAGCTGTCGTAGCTCACAATGGCAGTATGCATAATCAGAGAGCTCTAATCTTCCCTCGGGCTTTGGGAGGGCTTACAGAGGTCAATCGAGCTAATGCTGAGAAGCCTAAGACTCTCTGCACAAGCCTTCTTACAATATGCGGCAGAGCTGTCGACGTCGTAAGTGGGGCTGCCTTTGACAAACCCGAACTTGGTCGCCAGGAATTGATCCATAGGTCAGATAGGACATGACCATCAAGCCAAAGCCTAGGGCCGGTATGCGTGGGCCATTCTTGCCCAGTGTACGGAGCGGGACAGGCTTGGCAGGCATGTTGATTGATGCGAAAGTGGATGTGAGACTGGATGGAGGAGTAAGTCAAGAGACGATCTTGTGGTGATACGTGTCTGAAAATTCTTAGCTAGGAGAAGAGGGAGCGCGGATTTATAGTTGTCGCTCTCGCTAGTGGGTCCAATTCCTTGGGTTGGCAACGGCATAATTATCTCAAAATCAATCCTATCTCCGTCTACTTCCACTGATACTTTCATTAAAGTCCGTGAAATGTGCAAAGGGCTTGACACTGAGGAAAGTCTTGGTGCGATCCCGACCCTCCATGCTGAATCCTGTGAGTCGATCGAGTTAGCCAATCAACGTGTAGAGTTTCCGAGCAGACCAATCATCTGGCATCCAATCGGAGAAATGGTCCTATACCTCCGTAGTGCCGGCGGATTTGGTTTGGTGGGGCGCTTGGGCCGCCCCGTCCGTGCGCTGTGCCCCGCGCTGCGGGTCGGTACGTAGCCCGCATAAAATTACCGCTAGGCCCTGAACGGGGTTAGCTCGCAATAACGTTGTATTATATGCAGGAGCCTAAATTTCTTCCCCCTACCAATGTTGTTCCTCCACCAGTGCCTCATCGAATTAGTGCTATGGCAATTTACAATGGCACATACTAACGGAAGCAGCGCAGAGCGATCGTCTCCCAACGGTGATTCTTTCTCCCAATTCGAAACAAGTTCTACTCTACCACCGCAGTCTCCAAAATTACAAACGGCGGAGGCGTGGAACGCTGTGCACGGGCTCGAGAGGCAAATGGTTAGGTTCTAGGAATGATTCCAGAATGAAAAACGAAATGGATTCACAAGGGATATTGTCAGCTTCCATGATGTCCCTGTGTTGTGACCTAGTTGTCTTGCAGCGTGCTTCCTTGTGACCGTATTGTTGGCATTTGAAGTATCTTCTTGCCAGGCTCCGGCGCTTGACATAGGCCATCTGTCCTCCAATGTCCATAATACCCGCTTGGAGCAGTGCTTGCGCATCCTTGGGATCAGTGAGGTGTATCACCACCGAACCGTATTCCTTGTCTGACCATCTGATTCGCAGGCACGACACCTTCTCCTCGGCTACCGCTTGGGCGGCGTTCCGAGCGATATTCCAAGCCAACCGCGGGAATGAAACTCATTGATTAACTTTAATCAAGCCCATAACCCACTCCAGGGCAGCCTTGCAATTGTCGTTCCATATCAAAGTCGAGATGTTGATGGCCGACGGCGACTTCTGCAACTTGGCCAACCGCTGCGTGAAGCGTTGCTCGAAAAAGTCCTGTGCGCGCGGGAACTGGTTGTCCGGCACTGAGCCCGCGGCCATGGACTTGAAGGCCCCGCGCATGTTCCGTTGGTCCTGCAGATAGCGGTCATCCTTGTTGAGTAGCCAGCCGCAGAAGATGAGCAGGCCGGCCAGGCCGGAGGCGGCGGCGGTTGCGACGGAGCTGCCAGACTCGTACGAAATGATCTTGCCCTCGTTGTTGGCAAAGGGCACGTTCTTACCGGGTAGGAGAAAGTCGACCTTCTTGGCGTTGACCCAGGCCAGCGCCTCGCCCGTGTCGGTTGCGCTGCCGATCTTGATGCAGCCGTCAAAGTCGCCCGGGTAGCAGTCGTCCTTGGTGCTGTTACCCTGGTCGCTCGTCGAGCAGAACATGAGAATTCCCCTTCCGGCGGCCTTGGCCACGGCATTCTTGAGGCCCTCCATGTCTTCGTTGCCTGCCACAGGCGTCTCGATCGTCCAGCTCATCGAGATGATGTCGACGCCACAGTCCGTCGCCCAACGGATGGCCTGCGTACTCATTAGTTCTGGAAGCTCCCGCGACTCCGTTGGTCGAGGAGAAAACATACGTCTGCCGCCGACTTGGCGGTCACCTGTCGATGGCTGCTCCCAACGGTCGTTCGCTCGTCGAGCCTGGCAAGGTAAAGGCTCACCTCGGGGCAGACCTTGCCGATCAGAGTCGCCATGCACGTCCCGTGATTGCCTGACGGGATGTAGTACGGGCTCATCAGGTCGGTCGAGTTGGCGTACGGGCAGAACGACTTCCCGATGGCGATCTTGCCGTCGAGGCTAATCAGCGACGCGTCCACGCCGTCGTCGATGATGGCGATCTTGACGGGGCCGATGTGGCGGGCGCCGGGAGTGGTGCACAGGAGCTGGGAAAAGTTGACCAAGCACTCGATCCACGGGTTTTCCCTGGCGTTTGGTTAGCGGTCTCATCGCCATATTGAGCGCAGGAAACGGACGGTTGCAGGGCTCCTTCGCTGCTCTTGAACTCGGACGCGTAGCTCACATCCTTGTTGTCCAGGATGTCATGCACCTTGACCCTGTCGTTCGTTTCGGCTTGAATGGTCTTCTTGAAGTGGTCGATATATGTCATTAACTGCTCGTGGTCCTCTTGACCCTACATGCGGTCAGTGTCGGAACTGGCATCGAGATCAACAATCTCACAGGGGTGGCATGGTCGTACCTCTCGGATATATAGATTCACTTTCTTGAGCTACCATGTGCCTGTCAGTACCGCGTCTTCGGAGACGGGTGCGTCTTCAGGCTCCTTACATCGCGGAACTTTTTCTCGTTTGGCAATCCCTGCGGACTGGCCCACCCCATCAGGACGGCGTTGTTTCCCGTGGAGTACAGTGAGATCTCCCTGACAACGTCTGTTGAGTGAGAAATCACCTCGGTGCTCAGGTCGAGCCTCTTCCAGTCCCAGATCTCGACGCGAAAACCCTTCAGCGCTTCCTCGATACTGGCGTCCGCGTGGGACGGATCGCCGTCATCGATGACATGACCTTGACAATCCTTTCGACGTGATTTCTGCGCAACCAGTTGAACACCGCCACGAGATCGGACAGGCCGCGCCTATGGGGTGGTTGCTCGCTGCAAACATATGGTTAACCCTCCTGGCCGCACCGGATTGTTCTTTGCTGTACTTACCCCTTTTTCTTCTTCCGAACGACCGTGGGAGACTCTATTGTGAGTCTGGGCAACGCCACATATTTGAGAATGCTCTCGAATCGCAGATGCTTTGATAATCGATCAAGATAGTCTTCGGAGATGGTCGGATGCGGCAACCCTCCCAGGTCGAATTCAATATGTTGTTCTGGATTGCTCTTAGTAAGAACGCGGCCTGACAGGAATGTAGAAACGTACCCTGGCCAGGGTGGGAAAGACACGTCATGATCTTGTCCCGTGGAAAATTTCTCACGCAGTAAGATCTGATGTAAGAGGCGACCGGGTCCTTGGACACGATCCTCCGGACAGCTGCCTCACGTGCGGCGGCCTTTTCATCGTCGGGAGCGGCCTGTTCGGCCTTTGTCAGCTCGGCACCGACGTGGTCCAACAGTTGTAGCTGATGGATTCTCTCTTGGTAGGGGGTTCGATTTTCCGTGTTGTAGCTCGTCAGGACCGAGTCGTGCTTCTGGACGAGCAGCTCGACTACCCGCCGAACCGAGTACGACACGTCCTCGCGAGCCGCGGGGACCATGATGGACAGTTGCTGCAGCGGAAGGGTATGACTTGGCCGACGCTGCGTTGTGGTGGGCGACTTCAACTCCACGTGAGTCGGCTTGCGTTTCACCGTGCCGGTATCGACCGGAATCCAGCCCAAGTTCTTCGCATCTTGGACGTGGTCTTGCTCCTCCGCTGCCTCCGTCTCGCGGTCCTGGTCATCCTCGTCGCCCTCGTCCGACTCGCTCTCGGCCTCGCTCTCCTCCCTGTCTATGTCCATCGACATGCAGGCGTGCAGCGGCGTGTTCCCGTCCGCACCCTGGTCCTGGGCGATCATCTGGGCGCACTTGTCGACCATCAGCTTGATCAGGTCGATGTCTAGCCGGTGCTTGATCGCGAGGTGGAGCGAGTTGCCGTGAGGGCAGGCCTCGGACAGCACCTTGCCGAGGTTCATTAGCTTACGGTTCTGCAGCACCGCGTCGACGAAGACGGTATGGCGGTGCATGGGCGCCAGGTGGAGCGGCGTGTAGTTATATTCGTTCTTGTTCTCCAGGAGGTCGTGGTGGCTCTCTAGGATCCAGTCGAGGAACTGCCGGAGCTTCTGGTTGTCGTCCGACCAACTCGTGCCATCGGGCCAGTCCTCAGGCTTCGCCAGAACATGGAGGATCCGGTTGCCGGGTTTGCACAAGAAATTCTGCTTGTGGTTTACTCAATTTTGGGCCTCGGCTTGCTTTGTGAAGTCAGTCTTCCAGGCCGCGCTGAGGATATCCTTCGGGCCTATCGGGGGTTTCTTTGGCAATTTGATTTTGCCCCCGCTCCTTCTCTCCTCCTTTGCCTTTTGTTTGTCCATCCCCGAGTCTTTTGGCGGTCCCATTTTGACCATCGCTTAGCGGTACCTTGAATGCGCAAGTAGAAGCCACTCAAGCGTGGTGAGACGAAGTCGACGGTCGCACCACACTCCACCAACAAGGCGATACGCTGGTCCGTGTATGGAATATCCCAACACACTCGCTGCTCAATCAGTTCGGCTAGCGGGTGAAAGCCGTCGGTGATTTCAAAGGACGATGACTGATGCTGGGGGAGGAGACAGAAAGTTGGTGACGGTGAGAGGCATACCCAGAGCATTGAGAATGCTTCTGTCCAGAGCCTCGAGACTCGTGCGGATCTGCGAGTGGATGGAATGGCAGCGGTCGACATGGTGCGGATGCGGCTCCTGCAGCTCTCCACCCGTATTCACACCCGTTGGGGGCCATTCCTGCCCAACCAAGAGCGGAGGAATGGGAGGGGCATCCTCGAGCGATAGGAGACGTGGGTGGAAACGATTGGCTGCTGTAGCCTGTGTGGATGTTCTTGTGTACATCAGGACCTCGCTGGAGAGACGCCCCGCACATATATCACGAGCTGCGTGGAACATTCTCGCGTTCTTGTCTGGAAGCTCGGCAGGATTCACGGTCGACGCGTGGTAGTGCTCACGCGGACCAAACATGGAGTCGCGCGACATCCTCCTCCTCGAAGAAGGCGACCCCAACTCGGGGTTTCGCACCAAGAATGGGCCAGGTGAAAAGGCCCGGTCTGTCCTCATCGATCGCGGCGACGCTCTGGTCCTTCGGGCGGCCCTGGTCAGCATCACGCATGGAGATTTCACGGCGGACGGCGATCCGGCGACCCTCCTCGTCTTCGAGTTCACCTTCATGACCATGAAGGCCTCGCGGCGGTTCACCAGCGGCAAAATCATATTGACTTTTGACGACGCCAGCGGGAACGTCAAGAACCGCCCGGAGGTCGTCTCAATCTCGCCGGCGGGGAGCTTCGCGATCAACAAGACCACCTCGACCAGGGACGTCAAGCAATCCGCCCATGCCACCCTCAAGGCGAGGTCGCCGGCGTCGGCGGCGATCTCGGCTACATCTGGGAGACGTCGAAAGTGGAGGAGACGCAACATGCAACCACCCTGGTCGGCGTGAAGCGCCTCTTTGCCGACGGGGGCAAGGACAACAGCGTCATCTGGAACCTGGAGGAGGACCAGGTCAACAAGCAGGGAATCCCGAGCTTCCTGCGGGCGGCTGTGCTCCTTCGGCGGCGGGACGACGTCCCCTTCTGCTTTACCATCGCCGTGGAAACGGGCGTCGACTTTGGGGGCCAGGTGCGGCGGCTGCTGGGTCTCGAGAAGCGGGATCCGGTCGACCCGGTCGAGCTGGACAACGAGACGGATTTGGAGGAGCTGAGCATCACCAGCCTCGATCCCGCGACGGTGGATGTGAAGAACATGCGGGTCATGGACATTGGAAAGCACGCTGACGTGGTGCTGACGACTCTGCTCCAGGTCCCTGCTTGAGAAGCTGAGCTTCCTCTGCTGCTGCGCACTGCTTAAGCTCGGGCCAACTTGCAGGCGCTGGATGCAACAGAGAACCAATGCAATGTATCGCTGGCGTCCAATCGCCTTCGCATGAGCTGAACATGCCGCTCAGAGGCTGTTCTCCAAGCCGTGGGATTTGGTAAGGACAGGGCGGGCAAAGGATGTAATTTTTGTATTACTTTGTATTCCCATAAGGCTGCCAAGGTTGTAGCTTGGGTTCTTGAGTGGGGCTGTGGTGTTCACGTGCACGGGGTAAAGCTTGGCGCTTGGAGTTACGATTCCTGACGTATAAAAGACCAAAGTAGATACAACTAGTTCCGCAATCACAGCGCCACCATCCCTGTCTGCCTTACGCAGCGGGGTGGATCTATAGATCACAGTTCCATGAGGCGACCGAGCCCACAGGCAAAACCCTCGACGGCCCTTCCCGGCAAGTTCCCGAACAAACGTTGCAGAGTAGTAGAGGCATTTGTCGTTGCGATTGATCAGGTAGTTGCGACAATCGCGACGACGTGATGGACAACAAAAATTTCCAGTAAGTGACGGCCTTCGCATCCCGTTTGCGCTCGCTGACATCAAATCACAGCCTGGTGCTCGCTCACGGCATCGGGGATGGGTCTTCTGCCCGGCGAGAGGCCAGCGAGTTCTGGTCAACTCGGTTCCCCGGAGCTCTGGTGACAGACTTTGCATTTCTTGCCGAGGGCGACAGCTGGGGGAATGGAGGCTTCTTGGAACGAGCAGAATTTCTCTTGGACACGGTCCTGAATGATAGAAAGCGCTCGGTGAGTTCATCGACACAGGTCCGTGTGGGCGCGATGTGGGCTGACCTTCGAATATAGGCCGGTTCCGTTCGGCCTGACGAGTATCTGCCGTGTGTCATTCTCTGCCACGACTTGGGCGGCTCTCTTGTCAAGCAGGTTGGACTCGAGTGAGCGAAGAAGTCATCCAGCGAGAGCTGACGGAGCCGTAGGCGCTTGTACTTGCGTCACAGGACAAGAAATACGGCCGCCTTACTAGCGACGCCGCCGTTCTTGTAAGAATGGCTCGCAGAGGATTGCCAGCCTGGCTGGGGCATGACTGATTTCATGTACATCAACGCAGATATTCTGCGACACACCCAACGCGGTAGAGGACTTGTCTTCTTGGGAGCATGAAGTCTTCCGCATCTTGTCTGGAGCAGATCTGGGTTCCTGCTCCCCCATCGAGCTGCTCCAAGAGCTTCCAGACGCACTGGAGGAACTCTATTGGGCGTTTGCTGGGATACAGAGGCACCACGCCATTGTCGACGTCAGGAGCAAGGGAGAGGCGACCGATGCGCCGACGGTAAGCCTTTGGCGATTTTGCTCCATCTGGTCTCCTCTGGTCCCGGAGGATATAAGACTGCTCGTCGAAAAATCTGACGGCGGTAGAATACGAAACCAAGATTCTCGTCTCGTAGCCCAATGGTCCTCACCTCGACAAGCGATGAGGACGAGCTGTGGCATTTTGTCCCCGGACAACCGACGACGGAGGAGATTTTCGAACTCATTGGTCAAGCCATAACGCAAGAACTGCAACGTCAGTCGAGACAAAAGACTCTGATTGAAGCCAGCTGACAATGATCCGTCGTCCAGCCACGTCCAAGGAGTTCCGCCGCTTCATACAGACTTTGTCGAAGATCGACTCCAGCAACCACCAACTCCGGTTGGCCCGGCCGTTTCCTGGCTCACTTGACTGGATCACCAAACACCCATCATACTGCGAGTGGCAGGACCAGGGTCCCAAAGCGCCCAACATCCTCTACTTCTCCGGACCTCCTGGATCTGGCACCGCGGTCATCGCATCCCACCTTAGCACGACTCTGCGGAATGCGGTTCCGACGTCGGTCGTCATCAGCTATTCCTTCAGCAGGCAGGATTTGAGGACTCAACCCATCGCGACCTTTTACGTCTCCTTGATCCGCCAGCTCCTCCTGAGTCGACCGTCGCTGTTCCGCCGCGTGTCCTCCATCTGCGACTGGATCCAGGAAGAGGAAATCTTCAGCTTCGAGATCTTACGGAGCATCTTTCTCTCTCTGCTGAAAGGATCTTCTCCCGACCCTGTTTTCTGTGTCATCCACGGGCCCGACGAATGCGAATCCTTCCCCTTCGACCGTGTGGTTGATCTGCTCCACGAGTACCAGCGCTCGTCTGCCGGCGTCTGTAAATTCATGGTGCTCGGCGAAGATCCTCGACATGGGGCTTTCCGCCACGCGGCCGGGATCTGTCGGGACATTGACCTTGCCGATGAGAGCTGGCGAGCCGCCTCCGTGGGAGCGTACGTTCAATCAAGGATCGAAAAACTGGCGGACGAGCATCGAGAATGGGAACAGGGCAAGGACGACATCGTCAAGAAGCTGAGTGATCCACCGACCCTCTTCCTCCAGGCAGCGCTCGGGATGAGGCTCGTGGAGACGGCAGAGATTCCTTCCACCCGGGGCGCTGTCGTCGAACTCGCCGAGAAACTCCCGTCCTCGCTCGACACGATGTACAAAATGGCATGGCAACGCGGCCAGAGAAAATGTCCAATCCCCCTGCCACCGTTGCTGCCGTGGGTTCTTCATTCTGTCCGGCCCTTGGATGTGAATGAGCTGGCCGTTGTGGCAGCTCTCGCGTCTCCCGGGACCATTTCCATAGACCACCTAAAGATGCACCGGCCTTTATGCATTGCGCAAGACCTTCGGGGCGTCGAGGGGATTTTCATCAAGTTGATCGGTAGGCAAGTGTATCCGATTCATCGAACCATGGGGCCCATCTTGGCCGGGCAGTGGCGTCTTGCAAACGAGGACCCGGACAGTATGATACTGATCAGAATTCTGGACTACCTTGAAACGATTCTCGGGTACACCGCTACGGTCCACAATGATCCGGTCGCCGATCCAGATCCAAGCGCCAAGGACGGTGCCGACCTCGATGCATCCTCCATGGACGGTGCCGAATTTGGCCTCATGAGCTACACAGTGACGCACTGGCCGGAGCACTACAAGAGGGCCCGCGATCGGCCTCAAATCAAGGATCGACTACTCGAGATTTTTGGCAAGAAAGAAAAGGCCACGGCGTGGTCAAAACTCTACCAGAAATATGCTGGCGTCTCGACCGAAAAGTACTCGGTTTTGGACAATCCATTGAAGATTGCCAGCCGATTTGGACTTGCCGACATGGCCAAAGACACGATTCAGCAAGCGAAGTCATCCGAGGAGTTCAACAAAGAGAGCTTCGACAAGGCTCTCTCAGACGCTCTGGATCTCGCTGTTGGCCACGGCCACGAAGAAACTGTGACTTTACTCCTCGAAGAAGGGGCGCAATCAACCGAGGCGATGTGTCTTGCGGCCAACGGCGGCTTCGTGAGCATCCTCGAGAAGCTGGTCAATGCAAAGCCGGACATGATCAACGAGGAAGACCAGTTCGGGAGACCCCCTTTCACACGCGCAGCCCTGAACGGCCACGTCGAGGCGGTGGATTACCTCCTGAAGCACGGCGCAAACGGCAAGGTTGTTGTGGGACATGATCGTACAGCACTGCATTGTGTCGCGATCACCGGCCAGACCAAGATCCTCCGTTCGTTAATCGCCGCCGGGGTCGATGTAAACGCGCGCAGTGAGACGGGTTCTGACGCGCTCCGAGAAGCGGCCGAGGGAGGGTTCGATGAGATCGTGACGCTTCTATTGAACCAAGGAGCGGAATTAAATGGCCAAAACTCGGACGGATTCACGGCGCTTCTCCTTGCCATTAACCATGGACACGACTCGACATGCGATGTTCTATTCGCGGCTGGAGCCGACGTCCAAGTCCTGACAGAGGAGGGCCTGTCGCCGATCCACCTGGCAGCGAGGGAAGGAAATCTCGGGATCCTGCGGAAACTTCTCCAGCGATCCAAGGATGCCGTCGACGACGAGGAAGTCACCGAGGGTCAACAGGAGGCCGGTCTGCCGGTGGTATTCGACGCCTCCAACGGCGTGCTGTCGCCTCTACACCTGGCCGCTTCGCATGGGCACCTCGAGATTGTTCGAGAGCTGCTCAAGTATGCACGGTACAAATCCCAGAGAGGCCGCGCTACTGCACTCCTCCTGGCGGCTGCAGGCGGCTACGCCGACCTTGTCGAGGAGTTTCTCAAGTCCGAAATCACCACGCTGGTTCAGGATCCCGAGGGGAACACCGCTCTTCATCTGGCCACTCAAAAACAACACGCGGACATCGTGGCCCAGTTGCTGAACTTCAAGTCAGGCTCGTCGTGAATTTTTGATGTCCACGCAACGAACAATTCACACTGGACTCCCTTACACGTGGCCGCAAGATCCGGTAGGCTGCTGACGCTTCAGATCCTCCTCGAGCATGGAGCCAGGGTAGATGCCGTGACGAATACCGGTCAGACGGCACTTCATATCGCCGCCTCGCATGGACATCTTTATGTCCTCAACGAGCTATTCCGACGCCTCGACATCGACCAAGCACAAGAGCCTGATAGCAGCCTCCGTCAAGACAACGATGGCCACACTCCGTTTACTCTGGCACTGCGGAGCGACCACATCAACATCGCCCGAGCGCTCCTTCAGAGGGCCGCGGGACGATTCCCCGCTCAGGAACTCCAAGGGGAAAAGGACGCCTTGTGCATGGCTGTCGAAAACGGCAGCGAAGACTGCATTCCCTTGCTGTTCGAGAAGGGCTGGGACTGCAGTACCGGAAGCGGACCGCGGGTCACCGCGCTACATCTGGCTGCCGAGAAGGGCCACGTTTCGATGATCGAGCTTCTTTGCTAACACGGAGCAGACATCGAGGCCGCGGAGGAGGACGGGGAGAGGCCACTCCATCGGGCGGTCAAGAAGAGATCGGCCGCGGCGGTGAAGGTTCTCCTGGAACTAGGCGCCGAGGTCAATGCTCGAGATGAAGCCGGGGTCACGCCGCTGTGGCAGGCGGCCTACGGCGGCGGGGGTGAATTGGTCGAGGAGCTCCTCAAGTGGTCACCGGACCTCGATGCTCGGCAGACAAAGACCAATTGGACCGCACTCCACGCGGCGTACGATGACCCCGACATCGAAAATGCTCCTTGACGCCGGCGTCGATCCGAAGGCCTGGGATAACGACGGGTATCCTGCATTCTTCTTGGCCGCCGATCATGGGAGAGGAACCGAAACAATCCAGCACCATCTGGACGCAGGAATGGACCCTGACATGAGAAATGAGAAGGGATTGACCGCCCTGCACATCGCCGCCGCGGGAGGATCGTCGAGTTTTTGGCGACACGCGGGGCCAATGTCAATGCAAAACAAGAAGATGGTATCGCTCCAATCCATCTGGCCGCGAGACGCGGCCATACGGAGATTGTCAAATACCTTCTGGGACACAAGGTGGATCTGGAAGTCGACTGTGCGCTCTGCGGAACTCCACTGATGGCAGCCACAGCATGCGGCCAAAAAGAGACCGTCGAGGCCCTCTTAGACGGAGGAGCCAGGGCTGACGCGACCAGCAAGAACTTCCCATATCATACGGCTCTTCAGGCCGCTGCATGGCAGGAATCGGAGGAGACCCTCCGGGTGCTCTTGGATCACGGGGCGGAGGTCAACATGACCGGCGGCACGTTTGGCAGCGCTCTATGTGCTGCCATCTCAGAGGGTAGCATGGATTGCACAAACCTGTTGCTCAACGCAGGTGCTGACATCAACTACGGCGGCCCGAGGGGGACAGCCCTGGAGCTTGCCATCGGGGATGGCTCTTGGTCGTTCGTTGACCTCCTCCTCGAACAAGCAATCGACGTGAACGCGGTCAGCAACGGGAGACATGGCACCGCTTGATCGCGGCGATAGATAGCGGCCGCTTGGAATACGTCAAGAAGCTTCTGGAACTCGGTGCCAACCCCAATCTCGAGCCGGAGAACGGCGAGACGCCGGCCCAAGTCGCCGTCAAGAAGGGCGGGCTACACATCCTCGAGGTCCTCGTACAGCACGGCGCGCAGCTCTCCTACAAGGACCGGGTCGGACGGGGCGTGCTATCCCACGCCATCGTGTGGAAGAGCGTCGACCTGATCTCGTACCTGTGGACACGGCCGGAAATTGACATTGACGAGCAGGACCTCTCCGGACAGACGCCTCTGATGCAGGCAGCCATCCAGGGCAGCGACGTGGTCGAGGAGCTGCTGGCGCGGAAGGCACAGGCCGACATGCAGGACCAGTGGGAGAAGACGGCGCTCATCCACGCCGTCAGCCGTGACTACCCGTACATCGTCTCGAAGCTCCTCGACGCCGGCGCCAATCCTCTCACTCGGGACGTGCGAGGACGGGACGCGCTGTACTGGGCCGCCCGAGGGTCGAGCCCCGAGACATTCGACTTGATCCTGAAGGCAATGCAGACGCGCCGGGCCGCCCAGTCGCGCTTCCAACTGGCCATCAATGCCGCCGCCGCGGCGAACAGGGCAGATTTCGTTGAGAAGCTGCTCGGACAGATCCATTACGACCATGAGCTGGCCGACGAGGACAACTGGCGGCCGGCTTATGCTGCCATGAGATACAACCGCGCCAGCATCTTGTCGCTGATTCACGACGCCGCTGGAAGTCATACAATCACCGCGCGTGAGGCAAAGAGCCCTCACGAATCCCGCCGACAAGAGACCACCCCTCCGACGAAGATTCCGACTGGATGGCACCCGCTGGACCATTCGACCCCCCTGCTTCGCCAGCCAGATGCCCGGTCTATCACGGTTGGAAGTGCGTAGCCGCCTCCCCCATTTCTCACACCTCGCTAGGATGTCCCAAGACTGGTCTCGCTGACGAGTAAATCTCATTACAGCTCAAGGCGTCGTCAACCCAGATGACAATGGCATGGCGCGGGCGAACCACCCAATGGTCCCCGGAAAAGACGGCATATACTACTTTGAAGTCGAGATCGTCAACGGAGGGGACGGCTCGAGGTAGGTAGCTCGTGTAGAAAGGCGACAGACTCTTTCGCGGATCTTCACTGACGTCAAACTGCAGCATTTTCGTCGTTGGTTTCTGTGAGGAGAATACGCCGATGAACATCATGCTGGGCTGGAGACAGGGATCTTGGGGATACCACGGCGACGACGGGTCCGCCTTCAACTCCGGCCAAAACGCCGACACGGGGGATCCCTTTGGCGAGAAGTATGACGAGGGCGATGTCATCGGCTGCGGCGTCAACTTCAACGAGGAGACGGCCTTCTATACGAAGAACGAAAAGATCATCGGTACGTTCCGTTCCGTTCCCGTCCAGAACCGAATGCTGAACGAAATCATAGGCCGAGCATTCCGTAACGTACGTGGAAAGCTTTACCCGGCCATTAGTGTTGAAACGGGGATGGCGGGCTGCACAATGTCGGTCAAGTTTTGGGATTATGAGCTCAATGGAAACCCGGACTTTCTGTTCAAAGGGATCCTGCCACACTCCAGGATTCCAAGAGAGCCAACGAGAAGGGTGGATCGGATGCCGACAGAGATTCTGACAGCAGCTCAGAGAGTTGAAATTCTGCAGGCTTTGTTGGAAATGAAATGATCCAGAATGCTAGCCAGGAGTTTAGCATCTACCAGTCAACTGGCGGATCGCGGATCAACAGATCATCGGGCCAACGGATCCGGATCTTGTCTAGAGGGATCCGGATCAGTGGGGCAGATCAGTGGGTCCATTTGTGAGAGCTAATTTGCTTATTTGATATAATATAGGCCTTGGCTAGAGAATCCTTTCCCAAGATAGGATGGATGTATGTATTCTGACTAATCAAGTTCACAGATCCGCCCCACAGATCTGGATCTTACGGATCACCGACACGCCAGTTGGCAACGCTGCGTCGAGGTGGTATTCTGACGCGCCCCGTTCGGAGGAATCGACTGAGAGGCTGGTTCTCTACACGACGCCCTAGTGAGGAGACAGTATAGAAGGTGAAGTTTTGCTGTAGCTTTAGCCAAGTTTTGAATTGCATTGCCCTAGGGAGAATGTAAACACGGTTTTGGGTTGCTGGGCAACTAATCAGCACGTGATTCTAATTGCGGCCAAGACTTGCAGCCTTGCCTTGTTCTTAAATAGAGCTATCTTTCCTGCCAAGGAATGGGGCGGTGGAATGGGCCGGTCCGAGGCAAACTATGACCCTGAAGATCGTCCATGGCGTGGAAAGGGTCCTGTTTGAGACCCGGCGGCCACAAGCCTATGAGTGCCAAAGATGGTTGGTTTGTCCCTGAAAAGACATCCACGATATCTGGGGGGTGGATCCTTTTGATGCTTGAACCCAGATTGGTTTCCGCAGACCATTAATAGGCTTCCAGGAATCTGACTGCCGCCTCATTAAGGGAGGCCAAAACACTCTGACAAGGCCAACGTTCTGTGGGTAAGGCGCCCTTGATTCTGAGATTGAGATCGCCTGGAAGCGGTGCATTGTATGAAACATTGATTGCATAGCGAGTATATATTTGGAGATAATTCCCGACCAATGAGAGGGATCCACTGATTCGATTCGATTCTCGATTCATGACCTAAGGAATCGGGAATCGGGGAATCGAGATCTGCTAGTTGGCAACGCTTGTCTCAACGCCTATGTCGAAATCTCCGAGAGTCTTCCTTGAGCCTGGATATGTCGGCCTGTATTGGTAAGTAACAGGAAACCTATGACGTAGGAGAAGTCATCTCACAGCATCTAGCAGTTCTGCTGCTTCAATTAGATATCCTTTCTTGCCGTCCTAGATCAGCTTTTAGCAATTGTTTATTTGTTTTGAATCCGACATCCTTGCCTTAACATATTGCTGTACCGATACCCATTCCCCAAACGTCGCGTTCTCTTGATGATACTTTATTGCATCCCAAGATATTCCTTCACTTGGGAGGAACATTTTCTTTGTGTGTGCTCGGGTTGTATTGGCTTCAGCACGAATGTTTTCGCTCGGTTGCAACGGAGCCCGCGAAATTGCCACGGTGCCGTCCCTGCCAGACAAATCATCACTTCGACGAAGCGGACCTTCAAGCATCTTCGAAACAGGAGAAGTCCCCACCATGCCTGGGTAGCTGTGCTCTCTTTGTGACGAGCTCTGGGGTGGTTGGTAAGATGCTGAGGTACTAGTATACTTCGCTCTCATTTGAGATTCATGCCTCGTCGGACGGGTATTCTGAGGGGATAAATCGTCATGCTCCCTCTCGCGAGAATTGAAGGTCGCGCTGGTGGCTCTAGGTGGGTCCGGTTCAACTTGGAATGAGCTGAACACCGTCAGCACCATCGCAGTACAACTTCACCGATATCTTACTTGTTGACGGTCCCATTGTAGACGGGAGCGCTGAATGTTTGGCCACCTTGGTAGACGGGAGCGTGGTATGTTTGGCCACCATGGTAGACGGGAGCGTTGAATGTTTGGCTACCCGCTTGGTTTTGAACATGTCCGTAGTTGTTAAAGGTGCTCATGGCGTCCAGGATCGGAAGCAGGCTCTCTTTTCAATGATACAGAGCAACTCGTCTTTCACCTGGAGAACAAGGGTCGGGTAGAACAATTGTTGGGGAGAACGAGTGTCCTGGTCCGGAGCCTCACCCCGCCATGACCCCGCCATGACCCCGCCACTGCAATAAGGCTCATCTTGACTGTCGCTCTTGTCGAAAAAATGTTTTGGGAGAATGAAAGCATTGGTGCCTGCGACAATTGCGGGGCAGCCGGACTCAGAAAGCAGGTGTGGCTGACTGGAAAACTCGTTTCCGTCTGGAACACCTCGAAAATCCTGGAATGTCAGGTAGAGCAATTTGCCCAGCGCAATCCCTTCAAGAGAAATCATGTGTCTGGCGGGATCGGTCGCATAGACGCTCTTGTATGATTGAGGAGAGAGACAGTCTCGAAGAGACTGATGGAACCATCCTTGATAGATGGGCACCAATAGCGGACAGCGTCAACACTGCAGACTGTTAGACAGGCGTTCTATCAGGGAATCTCGCTCACGTTGGCACGTATTAACAACAGAATACCAACAATAAACAGTCACCCTCCTTGGTCACTGGGCAGCTGCAAGGAATATCAATATGTTCATCCTTGATTGTAGCACACAGAGTGTACCGGCATCTGGACTCCTGCGATGAAGATCAGGGGAAGGTAAGGACAATGGAACAATAATGCCAAGGAATGGGGCGGTGGAATGGGGAGCAAACTCTAACCATCTTGGTTGGACAGTGCGATTCATCACAACTGGACGTTACCCTCATTTTCAAATCCATCTGCCTTGCCGTAGATAGTTGGAGAATAACACCTCCACAATCTGAATCCATAATCGTCGTGGGCGGATATTACATGGAGTAGTCTCCTTTTCTCTTGCTGTGTGGGTTTAGATGATAGGGTAGGTGAGTGTAGTCGTTCTTATAACAGATGCGAGATTTCCAGCGTTTGCACTGCCAATGAGCGATTGTTTAAAAAGGGAGGTAAGAAAATAGGCCCGTTCCAAAAATCGTTCTGACCTCATCACTCAGACTCATTAATTCTTGACCCGCTCCTCAAATCGGACAAACATCGAATCCTGGACAAATAGGCCGTTCCTGTTGACACTGTTGAATGGGTGGTCTGGATTCACAATGGAAATGTCAAACCGTCTCACGACCTCGGCGATGGCCTTGCGCATCTCGATCCACGCGACCGGTTTTCCGAGACAGGCGTTCTTGCCCCATCCAAAGACCAAGTCGAACGAGTTGTTCATATCGGCTAACTTGGCCTTGTCTGTCACCTCCAGCCAGCGCTCAGGTCGATAGGTGTCGGCATCTGAGCCGAAGACTTCCTTCTTCCGGTGCACGCCCCACGCGCAATAGCCGATGTTGGTCCCCCCGGGGACGAAGAAGCCGTTCAACGTGTCGCCGGCCGGCGGCACCGTTTTACTCATGAGACCCAGGACCGGAGGCCACATCCGGAGGCCTTCTTTGACGCATGCTTCAAGGTAGTCCATCCTCTGCGTTTCGGCGTATTGGATGACCGGGAAGGACAAGATGCCCTCCTGCTCGGCCTGATCGATCTCTTTCTTGAGCTTGTCGTACACGACCGGGTGGGTCGCGACGAAGAAAACTGCGTGTGGCAGGCAGGGATCAGTTTCAGCTAAGGCAAAAGAAGCTTCTCCGTTGAGGACTCACGAGTCATGCGGATGGCGGTGGCCGTGGTATCAGACCCCGCTATTCTAGCCAGCTGTGAGCACGTGAATGAAGGGGAGGAATCTCTAGCACGTGGCTGTCACCCACATCTGCAGGACGGCCTCCATCTCCGCTTCCGGTTCGGAGAGACCGTGTTCGAGAAAGGAGCCCAACATATCCCTTTGCTTCTGCGTACGCCGATGGGCCACCACCGTCTTCGCGAAGCTGTCGTTACCCATTAGCACAGCACACTCTGACCGACGGTTCGTCCATACCCCAGCAAACGTCCCACTCCGGTCTCGTCGGTGGGCTTTGGCATCATCCTTTTGCTGATCCACTTGGTGCGCAAGAATCGCTCGAGGCTGGGGAGGGTGGAGAGCCACTCAAAGACAGGCAGCATTTTCACTTGGTTGGCAAGATACCCTTGGACATCTTGATCGTGGGCTAAGAAGCCCATTGCTTCGCCAAAAGCGACGGTATGAATAACGTCGAGGGTAAAGAATGAGCTGATTCGCGCAAGGTCGACCGGCCGTTGCTCGGATGTGGTCGAGGTATACTTCCTGTGAATCAAATTGCACAAGTCGATAATCCGGTCGTCAATCCGCTTTTCGAGATCATCATTATCTCTGCCCGAGTACTACGCTTGCCGTCAGCTTCAAAACCGTGGCCGGCGGTCGAGTTGGCGTGAACGTACACCGGGAATGAGTTTGTTCCGCAGTTCATTGTGGCGACGCTCGTCCGTCTCGCAAAAGGCATGATTCAACTCATGACTGAACGCTGTGGCATTGTACCAGTCCGATCGGACATAGGGACTCCGAAGAGCGTTCATCCGCCTCAGAATGTCGGCATCATCCGTCACCAGGTCGTTCGGCCCAATGCGGACCAGAGAGCCCGGAGGAACGTCAGTCAGCGTCTCGCGGGGACGCTCTGCCAACATTTACCATATTTCTTGCACGCGTCGGCCAGCTTCAGGTGCATCTGCCCACTGGCCGTCGCTTGAATCATCCAGAGTTTGGAAAAGCCGGCCCCCGATGGGCCGGGGATGTGGCACAATCGGCGATCGCTGACAAAAGAGCGGTACAGCAATGCCACAGCCGCGCCGATGCTGAGGATCCAGGCGAGGAGAGAGAGCGAGCCTGTCGCTAAGAGCGTTGGGAAGTAACCTCCCATCGTGATCAATATTGCCCACCTGGGTAACAGTTGTCAATCGGATGGGACAAGAGGGAACGACTTTATTCCAACAACACGTGGCAGATATCCCACCACTAGATCGTCACTGCTTCCAGGCGACGCGATTGGGCCGAGCATCAGTTTCTCGGTGGAGGGTGAATGGGCACGGCCCCGACATGGTGCAGGAGGGCTTGGAGAAGACTGATTGGCTGCTGTTATCGCCGCTATTCGCTACTACCCCCCCAATGGGCCGTTCTGGTTAGGTCTCCTATTTTCACTGTTTCATCGGCTGGGTCGGGCCCTTCCGGCCTGCCCCATGACCACCCAGGCTGGTCTCAAAACACCGTCAAAGCTTATCATTCCACATCCCCCCCCGACAGCAGTTGTGCCAGTTCTTCGCGCAGACCCTCTGTCAGCCAGATGATATATCCTCCCTGCTTGTCTTCCAGCAGCACGTCATAATGGCCGACCACGGGGATCCCGCAACATGCTTGGAAGTTGACGAGGACGACCCCACCCTCGGAGACGAGATTGCCAGTTCCACTCAGTCTCTGCAGTCCAGTCTCCTCAAGTTTGAGTTTGAAAACGGCCGCCGTTACCACGCTTTCCAGTCCGGCCGCTACGCGTTCCCCAATGACGAAGACGAGCTAGAGCGAATGGACTTGGAACATCAGATCTTCCTCATGCTCCTCGACGGCCAACTGCATCTGGCTCCGCTGACTTCTCCCCAGCGCATCCTAGACTTGGGCACGGGCACCGGCGTGTGGGCCGTGGACATGGCCGACAAATATCCCTCCGCGACCGTACTCGGGACTGACCTGTCGCCGGTCCAGCCTCGTGTGGTGCCGCCAAACGCCCAGTTTCAGGTCGATGACTTTGAGCTCGAGTGGACGTTCCGGGAGAACTCGTTTGATATGATTCACTGGCGGCTCCTCCTGGCCAGCGTGTCGGATTATCCGACCCTCGTTCGGAACGCCTTCAATCATCTCAAGCCGGGCGGATATCTGGAAATCCACGATCTGGATCCCGGCTTCTACAGCGACGACAACTCTATCCCTGAAGGTTCTAGCGCGCTCCATTGGTCCGAGTGCTTCTACCAAGGATGTGCCAAGGCAGGAAGGACCATCCCGCCCATCGAACAGTACCGCACATTTTTGGAGGACGCCGGATTCGAGAACATTCATGTCGTGCTCCTGAAGCGCCCCCAGAACGTGTGGCCCAAAGACAGGAGGCTCAAGCGGATTGGTATGGTAATAGAAGCCGACAACCGATTCATGTCCCGGGAATAGTCTGACCAAAGGCAGTACACGTTGGTCAATCACCTGAATGGCTTGCATGGCTTCACCGTCGGCCTGTTCACGCGGGTGCTTGGCTGGTCACCGGAGGAGGTTGACGTCTTGATCTCCAAGTGTCGCACGGAGTGGAAGGATCCGGCCATTCATGGCTATCAGAAAGTGTACGTACTAATTTGTCTTCGATCCTGTCATTCTCTAACGTGTCCAGGATTGCTCTATATGGGCAAAAATCAGCTCTTCTAGCACCGACCTGATCGCTTGCCCATGAATTCGCTACTGGGAAAGAGCCAACGCCGACTGCTAGAGTGTTTCGCGTCCCTAAAGTCTATCGATATTTTGATCTGGGAAATGCTCATCTCCTGTTCTTCGACCCTGTGGGTGGCTCTGTCGAGGGCGCACCGGTCAGGCGAGATCCTGACTGGCATCAACAATTGTGGCCGAGAATTTTCCGCCTCTTTAACAGCGATCCGACATCTGCTTCCAATCTATGTGCTCTCGCACGGTACGAGTCTGTACAGTCCAGTCTGTACGGTCCAGTCTGTACGTGTGTCCTGTTGGACATCCACTGACGACCCCGATGTCGTCTCTTGGGGTCGATTGCGACATCTGGACTCGAGATCGGTGGGAAGTGCCGTGGCCCCATCGATGAGCTTCTTCTTCGCGACATTGTGGAGATGTGTTAGCAACTCAAAAGGATCATCCGAGAGCCTAGAACCGCTTTGAAGGGATTTTCCTCCAAGAGGAGGTAATCTGTTCATCGGCCGCGAGCAGACAGACCTCATCAATGAGCTGATCCCCCGTGTAGTCTTCCAAGCGCTGGCGTGATCTACAGTCCGAATGCGGGACATGGCGAGGAGACATGAGAAGGAAGGTGGGAGAGGAGGGCGGCATGCGAGGATTCAGTAGGCCGATGGTGTCTGCTGCCGTGGTCCTTGTCAGTGATGACGATGCCGTTAGAAGGGGCAGCGCGCCTAGGCAGCGGTAGCAATGCAGGCCTTGCTGGCCACCCTCGTCATGGTCTTATCTGGCTCTCCTGTAGCGGAGAGTTCCGCATCTCGTTGCTTTGCGCAACCCCGAGATTTCCCAGAGAGACATCTCCTATTACCCAACTCACGTCACATGTTCTCTCAATGAGATCTGCCACCGTCCACGTCGCGCCTGCCGGGCACAGAGCAGTGGTGTTGATCTGCCAACCTGGTGCCCGGAATTTTGCAAACCAAAGAAGGGTGTGCCCCGTGATGTCTCCCTGCCCTGCCGACGGATTTCCATTTGCTGCTTTCGGTTCGGAACTGGAAATTGCTCTGCAGTCTGTGTCGTACTAGATTCCACAACACTCTCAGGCGAGGGTGATCGGGCCTATCCTCCGTGCTCGTCACTTTTGGTGACGGCTTCGCCGGCAAAATACTTTCGTTGATCCCATGTCAGCCAAATATGCCGGCAAGCTAGAATCGTCCTTGTTACCAATCCCACAGCTGTATTTCCAGGACCTGTGGGAGTTCCTTCCCGCCGAGTGGTCAAAATCGGCAAGGGCTTGTTGCCAATTCCGACCGTCCCCCTCTCAGGCCATCTTGTGAGGGATTTCTGCCATTGCAAATTAACAGTTCCCGAATCCTTGACAGAAGTGATAATCATGGCCTAGAAGGTTCGAGAATCCATTCGTCATAATCCACTAGTATAAATGTTTACCTTGCCCTGGACCCTCGCTTAGAAAGTTATTTAAAAAAATTATATTAATGCTTCACTAACCTACCAAGTTAACATCAAAATACAAAAAGGAGATTCGACCAGATGCCTGCCCTAAGACAAGAACATTGTCTTGAAAAGCCGAACTGACTGCTCGGTACTCAGGAGGGAGCCAAAGGAGATTCTCCATATCTCGACTCACCCAACGCTCTTTCACAAATATATCACATACTGGTTCCGGCTGTACAGGAAAGATATGAGTGCTTTGAATCTTCAGTAATCCTCTGTCTGACTCTAGATATGGTCCATATCTAGAGAAAGACAGTCTTTCAATCCATGTGTCAACGTTGAGTGACTGCTGCACGGCTCCCTTGGCCGTGTCCCAGAGCTTGACTGTGCTGTCCTCAGAGCCAGACGCCACCAGCTTGCCGTCCGGTGAGAATACGACCGTGTAGACCGACCCTGTATGGCCCGCGAGCGTCTGCTGCTCGGCTCCCGTGGCCGTGTCCCAGAGCTTGACTGTGCTGTCCTCAGAGCCAGACG
>Ga0255336_100491_pt1 | contig 59665 bp, 66 predicted proteins | sample MeOH1_35cm_T3_17_FD_189102 | JGI IMG/M metagenome (GOLD analysis project Ga0255336, IMG submission 189102) | Sandy soil microbial communities from University of British Columbia, Vancouver, Canada - MeOH1_35cm_T3_179 | ecosystem: Engineered > Artificial ecosystem > Sand microcosm > Unclassified ... | reverse complement strand
ACACGAGGAAAAGATCTTCGTGTGCTCCCTCTACTCAATGGCTAATTAATAATGTAATATAGGGTAATGTAGATTAATATGCACTAATTTGTTGAAAACTATCGTATTAGTATCGAGGAGGAAGAAATAGTCAATGGAAGAAACACGCTCAGAAATAGCTCAACGTGAAGGATTCTCCAGCAGTATTGGGGTAATCGCCGCTACATTGGGCTCAGCAGTGGGCCTGGGTAACATTTGGAAGTTCCCTTACGTTACCGGCCAAAATGGGGGAGCAGCATTTATCTTGATCTATCTGATTGCTGTTCTTCTCGGCAGTTTGCCAGTCATGATATCCGAATTGATGATTGGACGGAAAACCAATGCGAATGCAGTGGGCGCTTTTAAAAAATTAACAAAGCGTGAACCCTGGTTTTTAGTCGGAGTATCTGGGGTTTTAAGTGCTTTCCTGATTATGGCGTTTTACACGACCGTAGCTGGTTGGGTCTTTTCGTATATCTTCAAAGCGGCTACAGGAACGATTCACTCTACGAATCCTGAACAAACTTCGGCGGTTTTTCAGGGATTGGTTAGTGGAGTAGGGGAACCGCTTTTTTGGCAAATCCTAGTTCTTGGAATTACGGGCGTTATCATTATGGCCGGGGTAGCCAAAGGAATTGAGCGGGTGACTAAAATCTTGATGCCCATTTTATTTGTGCTACTCGTTATCGTAGATATCCGGTCTTTGACGTTACCGGGTGCTGCGGAAGGGTTAAAGTTTTTATTTCTGCCAGATTTTAGCAAGATTAGTTTTGGGGTGGTGTTAGCCGCCTTAGGCTTAGCGTTCTTTAAATTAAGTGTCGGGATGGGGACGATGACGACCTACGGAAGTTATATGGGTAAGGAGGAGGATCTCCCCCGAACAGCGCTTAAAGTCATGTTAGCGGATACTCTCGTTTCCATTATGGCTGGGGTCGCGATCTTCCCCGCTGTTTTCGCTTTTGGCTTCGAGCCTAAGTCTGGGCCATCTCTTTTATTTATCACGATCCCCACAGTATTTGCTTCGATGCCCTTTGGACGTTTCTTTATGGTTCTGTTCTTTATTCTAGTAGCAGTTGCAGCAACGGGAGCCATGCTTTCCTTGCTTGAAGTCCCAGTAGCCTATCTTGTTGAAGAGCACAAACTCACGCGACGAGTAGCGACGTTATTAACGATTGTGGCGATCGCTTTAGTGGGTTCCACTGCAACCTTGTCTACTAGTTTGCTTTCGCAACACCTGTTTTTTGGCAAGAATCTTTTTGATCTCTATGATTTTGTGACTTCTAACATTTTGTTGCCCTTAGGAGGTATCTTTTTTGCCCTCTTTGTTGGCTGGCGCTGGGGATATAAAGGAATGCTCGTGGAGTTCAGCAATGATGGACGTTTAAGAAATGAGGGAGTCGCTAAGATCTTTTTCATTCTCGTTAAGTTTGTTGCTCCCATTGCCATAACACTTGTCCTTCTAGCCGGGTTAGGAGTTTTTTAATCTCCATTAAGACGGATGGAGATCGATCAATTATCTGAGCATCTGCGCGTTGGCAGCTAAAAACGCATCAGCTAGTGTAATGTTCAAGAGTTTAGATGTAAAATAGAAGAGAGGAGCAGGGGGTGTGGTAGATGACAGCAAAGTCACTAACTAATCTAGATTTATTTAAGGTAATCGATGAAAGCGCGCAGCAAACCTATTATGGCTGTAATCAAATATGGTACCCTACAAAGTGGCAACGTCTTTCGGGATGTGGCCCTACGGCGGCTTCAAATATCTTCTTTTATTTAAGTCATACCCAGTCTCCTCTCGAGTTAGAGCCGAGTTCCAACAGCAAGAAAAATTGGGTATCATTGATGGAGGAAATGTGGAAGTATATCACTCCCTCAATCCGAGGGGTCAATACAACGAAGATGTTTTATGAACCCATGCTTGCTTATACGAAATCAAAGGGAATAGATGTCGGATATTGTGTTTGTGACGTGCCTAAAGATAAGTCCCAACGCCCTGCGCTGAAAGAGACATTAGATTTTTTAGAAGAAGCTTTGTCCAAAGATGCACCCGTAGCATTCTTGAATTTATGTAACGGCGAGGAGAAAAACCTTGATCGCTGGCATTGGGTTACCATTATTTCACTTGATTATTCTGAGGATAGAAACGGTGCCTTTGTAAATATTCTAGATGAAGGGCTGATTAAGAAAATTAACCTTGCGTTATGGTACAATACAACAAAGCTGGGCGGTGGATTTGTATATTTTACGAGATGAATCGATAAACCCAAATATCTGCACTTCTTCGTCATGGTGGCTTGCTTCAGTCGGCTTACTTTGTAACAATCTCCGTGATCACGATGGAGACATAGAAAATGGTCGTAAAACTTTGCTTTTGCTTATCTAAGGTTAGTTGGACTCGTCATAGCACTCCATAAGAAAGCGGGGGAATAATCATGTTAAATATCGGTTGCCATCTGTCCGTTGCCAAGGGCTTTAAGGCGATGGGGAAAGAGGCCTTGAAAATTAACGCCAATACTTTTCAATTCTTTACCCGAAATCCAAGGGGAAGTAAAGCCAAGGCAATTGATCCAAAGGATGTAGAGGGATTGCTTGAGCTCGTAAAGGAAAATCAATTCGCTACGCTTTTGGCTCATGCTCCGTATACCCTCAACGCCTGCTCAGCTGACGAAAAAACGCGAGCGTTTGCGACTCAAGTCATGGCAGACGATTTGCTTCGGATGGAGTATTTACCTAACAACCTCTATAATTTTCACCCCGGCAGTCATGTTGGTCAAGGTGCAGAAGCAGGCATTCAGCAGATTACTTCGTTGCTTAACATGCTCTTAAAGCCTGAGCAGACCACCACTGTCTTGCTTGAAACGATGGCAGGTAAGGGCACGGAAGTTGGTCGTACCTTTGAAGAATTGAAACAGATCTTAGACGGTGTAACCCTATCCGAAAAGATGGGCGTCTGTCTGGATACCTGCCACATTTATGATGGTGGTTATGATATAGTTAATGACCTAGACGGGGTGCTTGAGCAGTTTGATAACGTCATCGGATTGGATAGGCTCCGTGCGATCCACCTCAATGACGACATGAACCCGATGAGTAGTCATAAGGATCGTCATGCCAAAATTGGTGAAGGCTCCCTTGGTTTAGAAGCCATCACTAAAATCATCAATCACCCCAAACTTCGTCACCTACCCTTCTTCCTCGAAACCCCTAACGACCTCTCAGGCTATGCTCAGGAAATTGCTTTACTCAGAGGTGTTTACAAGGAATAAGAAGGGGGCTTGTTAGAGGGAATAACGCTCTTGAATAAAGCGTGGTTTGGTCAGTGATGACCTAACCACGCTTGTTTTATAGCTCAAACCCACCAATCGCTACCATTTATTGAACACGGACTCGTGTTGGATAGCCCATTTGTCTTAATTGTTGTAATATATCACTTTCTGTATAGTAATTATGAATATTGATAAGCGATATTTTGAAAGACAGATTGACGGTGACATGGTTATAATAAGGAGAGTGAAATAGGTTAGATTGGAATTACTGAAAACGGAAGTGCGAAATGGTGAAGCAAAATGCAAACGGTTAAAACAAAATTCTTTGATTATAGCCAAAAAGAAGTAGATTATCTAAAAAGTGCGGATGAAACACTGGGGACAGCGATGGAGCGAATGGGGAGAGTTGAGCGCGTTATCATCCCAGACTTATTCGCTACCCTCATTTATGCAATTGTGGGGCAGCTTATTTCGGTAAAGGCTGTTCATACGATTTGGGATCGGATGCAGGAGCGCTTCGGCGAAATCATGCCCGTCAATATTTCAAGCCGTTCAGCAGATGAAATCCAAGGCTGTGGAATCACGATGCGAAAAGCGGTATGTATCAAAGATATTGCCAAAAATGTGGCGCAGGGTGAGTTTAATCTGAATGAGCTCTATGTGTTGTCCGATGAGGATATCATTAAGAGATTATCTTCTCTCAAGGGGATCGGAAAATGGACGGCTGAAATGTTGTTACTTAATTCTATGGAACGCCCCGATGTGATCAGTTGGGGCGACATTGCAATCCGGCGCGGTATCATGAAACTTTACGGTTTAACTGATCTAACGAAGGAACAGTTTGACGAATATAGAAAACGATATTCCCCTTATGGTTCTGTTGCTTCCATATATCTGTGGAAGCTATCGTTTGAAAAATAACAATTAAGTAAGGATAGCTAGAACGAGATACCTAAAGGAAGGGGGTAATTCAAAGTTATGTGTCTGATCCTTTTGGCGTATGATTGTCATCCGCAATACAAATTTGTGATAGCGGCTAATCGAGACGAGTTTTACAAACGACCAACCTTACCCGCGAATTTCTGGCCGGATAATCCTGATATTTTAGCTGGAAGAGATTTGGAACAAGGGGGAACTTGGATGGGGATAACCACGGCCGGCCGTTTTGCTGCGTTGACGAATTATCGGGATCCCTTTCAGGAAAAGCCACAGGCTCCTTCACGTGGGTACTTGGTGCGGGATTACCTAAACAGTGATCTTTCTCCGGAATCCTACTTAAAGGACCTGCGTGCTGGGAGAGTGGAGTATAATGGGTTTAATCTGCTGACAGGAACGACTCAAACGCTTTATTACTACTCCAACCAGGAAAAGGCTATTCGACGAGTTGAAAAGGGCTTTCACGGCCTTAGTAACAGTTTGCTCGATGTCGCTTGGCCTAAAGTGAGGAAAGGAGTAAAAGCTCTCGAAGGTTGTCTGCAGGAGCAGAATATTGAGGTGGAGCAGTTATTTGAAATCATGACTGATCAGGAACGACCAAGTGACTCTGAGTTGCCACATACCGGAGTAAGTTTGGAATTGGAACGCAAGCTCTCATCCTTATATATCGTGAGCCCTGATTATGGTACGCGGTCAACGACGATTTTGCTCGTGAACCATCATAATCGGGTTCAGTTTTAGGAACGCCGTTCTCCCTTGAAAAAATTGGAGAGGGGAAACGAAGTTTCCTATGAATTTAGTATAATTGATTGATGGGAAGGGCTGAGCTCAATTTCTCTAAATCATTTTATGATATTGCTGAAAAGAGGAATGTTTCATGAAGATTGTTGTCTTAGATGGCTACACGCTTAATCCGGGTGATATCACCTGGAAAGGCTTAGAAAAACTAGGTGAGTTAACTGTTTACGAGCGTACGACCTATGATCGAAGCGGGGAAAGATTAATCATCGAAAGAGCAAAGGATGCGGAAGCAGTATTCACCAACAAAACACCCTTATCAAGAGAGGTCTTAGATCAACTGCCTCGCTTGAAATTTATTGGAGTTCTGGCGACAGGTTATAATGTCGTTGATATCGAAGCGGCCAAAGAAAAAGGAATTGTTGTTACGAACGTTCCTACCTATGGTACGGATTCCGTTGGCCAAATGGCCATCGCTCTTTTGTTGGAAATGTGCCATCATGTGGGGGCGCATAGTGATTCAGTTAAAAGAGGAGAATGGGCAAATAATGCGGACTGGTGCTACTGGAATTATCCCTTGATTGAGCTTTCAGGAAAGACCATGGGGATTATCGGCTATGGGAGAATTGGCCAATCTACAGGTAGAATTGCCCAAGCTCTCGGGATGAAGGTACTCGCTTTTGATTCTCATCCAAATAAAGGGTTAGAAAGCGAAACGATGAAATATGTAGACTTAGATGCCTTATTTACTCATTCAGATGTTATTTCTCTACACTGTCCTCTTCTTGGAAGTTCAAAAGGCATTATCAATAAAAAAACAATCGCCAAAATGAAGGATGGCGTGATGATCATCAATAACTCAAGGGGACCTTTAGTTGTGGAAGAAGATTTAGCTGAAGCCCTGAATCGTGGAAAAGTAGGGGGAGCTGCTTTAGATGTTGTTTCCTGCGAACCGATCAAAGCAGATAACCCACTACTTACTGCAAAGAACTGTCTTATAACGCCCCATATATCTTGGGCACCGGTAGAGTCGAGACAGAGATTGATGGATATCGCAGTTGATAATTTAGAGAAATTCCTAGAGGGGAATCCGGTGAATGTTGTAAATCAATGACGTGAGTAAACTACGTCCAAATCCTGATCCCTCTGGGTATAAGAGAAAAATGTACGGGAGTACATCCGGGTTGTTCCCCATCGAGGTCGAGGAGTCCGAGGGGATCTGATATAATTGTAATCTCCTTCCCACGATGGACGGAAACACCGGGAACATTAAGGTGATTTCCTTGATAAATTTTGGGTAAATGATGCAGGAGTTCCAGTGTAGTAAAGTCCCCCAGAATGATAATATCAAAGAGACCATCGGTAAGATTAGCATCTGGGGCGATCATCATCCCTCCGCCGATAAAGCGGCCGTTGGCAACCATGATACTGTTGATTCGGTCGTTCACAACGACCTTCCCATCAATGACGCATTTCATGCGTTTGTTCTTGTAAGCCAAGATACTCACCAGACTTCCGAATAGAAAAGATAGCTTTCCACCCAAGAATTTACTATGTCGATTAACTCTGGTTACAGTTTCCCCACCTAATCCCACATCCGCGACATTGAGAAAATAACGGTGATGTAGGGCACTGAGAGAATCCAAATATTGAACGTGGCCACAATCGACTGGAATAATTCGTTCGCGGCGAAGGACCTCAAGAAAAGAAGCAATTCCTCGTTCAAGGTTTAAGGAGCGGAGAAAGTCTCCTCTGGTTCCATTTGATAAAATTCCGAGACTTGCTTCTGGGTTAATGGGTTGCTGGTTTTCGAAGAATCCGTTCACAACTTCATTGAGTGTACCATCTCCTCCGACGGATAAAATCTGAGTATAATCCCTTAATGCTTGTCGAGTCAGCAAGGTGGCTTGTCCAGGAGAGTTCGTCAAGGCATAATCAATATTCACATTATTTTCAACCAGAAGTTTATGGATTTTGGGCCACTCTTTCTTTGTTCGTCCGTTGCCAGATACGGGATTTACGATGGCAAACCAGGGACTTTTATTCATGTTGACATTCTCCTGTATTTCATGTAAAAACTTTTAGTGATTTTGTGGGAATAGGATGATATTCTACATTCTGAGGGTAGAAACCTGTTACCTGTTACCTGTTACAAAAGAAAAACGATTAATTAATAGAATAATAGAATCAGGGAGGATTTTATATGAAGTGGGAATTCATTAATCACATGGAAGAGATTTACGCTCTTTTGCGTGATTTGGAACAGGAAAAGTTGGAGCGGGATTATCCGATTTCTTGGGAACGAGTCCATGCCACGAGTTGCGCACAAATCGGGAGATTACTTGCGAAAAAGCGGGGAGTAGATATGGAGCTGGCTGCGCTTGCTTGCTCGCTGCATGATATCGGTCGATGGTATACGGGACGTCAGGCCGATCATGCCCGTCATGGTGAAGAACCAGTACGCCGCTTTTTAGAGAAGAATTCTCTGTCTGCAGAAACGAAAGAAGAAGTCATTCAGGCTGTGATTCATCACTCGGAAAAAGAAAAAGTGGGTTCTCCTTTAGAGGAAATTGTCAAGGATGCGGATATCCTTGATTGCTATCTCCATGGGGATGAAGTCAAGAAATCATTTCATGTCGCGCGGCTGGAGAATCTGCTTAAATAGTGGGTATTGGGTCATCAACAATAATGATCAGAACAATCTATACAAATGATCTTATTTAATGCTATAATTATCAAGAATTGAATATCTGGACATGAGTGATTTTTCCTGAGGGAAAAATTTAAAAGGGAAGTCAGTGCAAGCTGACGCGGTACCCGCCACTGTAAAAGGGAGTTAACTTACATAGTGTCACTGGGGATATACTCGGGAAGACGTGAGTTAATGAAGATCTTGAGCCAGGAGACCTGCTCATACCAAACAGTACGACTACCTACGGGATGTTAGGGAGGTGAATGCTTGTATCTTTGGTCTTCTTTCCGGATACTGGTTATGAACTCTGAACCCTTCTGTTAGTGAAGGGTTTTTTATTTTACTAACGGAAAGTATAAATTTCGGGCAGATAGTATAAGTGCAACCAACGGCTTTCGTTTTCCTACGATGCAAGTGGTTAAGTGTGGCAGGATAAGTGTAACTAAGCCATCGATTGCGCTAGCGCTTGCCGATAGCAAGTTTTCTATATCGCTATGGCTCGGCGAAAGCCGGGTTTTCTTTATAGGAGGTTAACACGAATGATCATTCTTTTGGGAGAAACGGCTGCGGCACGTGAGGTTAGTGAACGTCTTAAAAACAGGGGGATTGAGTATAAACGGATACAAACTTGGTCGGAAAATGGCTATATGCCAACGCCTTCTGTCATTCTTGATGTTAGCCATCCTTCCTGTGGTGTTAAGTTTGCCTCGTTAAGCCAATGGTGCGAACAACAAGGCATTCCTTATCTCCGGCTCGAAAGACCTGAGACTAAAATTCCTACCAGTTCCTTAATCTCTCCAGTACATAATTGGGAGGAAGCTTTGCTGCAGTTGGAACAATGCGTCGACACGTTGTATCTCAAGAAAGGGCGATCGGTAACCATTTTTGTTACAACAGGCAGCCATCAACTCGAAAGTATTGTGGACAGTTCCTTTGCCAGCTCTGTTCGTTTGGTTGTGCGTGTTCTTCCGGAAGGACGTATCGTACATAAATGTCAGGATATGGGTATTCCCCCTAAAGATATTGTAGCGATGCAAGGGCCATTCTCTAAAGAGCTAAATCGGGTACTATTTAAGTTTTATGGAGCAGATATTCTTTTAACTCGCGATAGTGGTCATGCCGGTGGGACGGATACGAAAATATCTGCCGCCTTAGAACTGGGGTTGAACGTTGTGCTTATCACAAAAACTAAAGTTAGCACCGGGTTGACTGTGTATAGTATTAATGAATTGCTGGAATGGTTAGATAAGTATCAACAAGCGGGATGGACTCAAAGGGATTAGAAAATAAAGGGGATCATCAAAATGGAGAGAGTAAGAAGCATATTACTTGCTTTAGTTTACTGTTTATCCGTATTTGTCATCTTTCCGAATAGCGTTTATGCCATGCATATTGCCGAAGGATTTCTACCTATGAACTGGGCTGCTTTCTGGTGGATTGTCATGCTTCCCTTTCTCATTGTGGGGTTGCGCTCAATCAAGAAAACGGTTAAAGATAATGTTAACCTCAAAATGTTGCTGGCGATGGCGGGTGCTTTTGCTTTCGTTCTTTCGGCCTTGAAAATTCCTTCGGTCACCGGAAGTAGTTCCCACCCTACAGGTGTAGGCTTAGGTGCTATTCTTTTTGGACCCACGGCGATGAGCGTGCTCGGGGTCATCGTCTTAATCTTTCAGGCGGTCCTCTTGGCCCATGGCGGGATAACTACTCTTGGGGCGAACACTTTTTCCATGGCTATAGTGGGGCCTTTCGTTTCTTACGGTATATATATGGGCCTCCAAAAGTTAGGTGCTTCAAGAGGTGTATGTGTTTTTTTTGCTGCAGCTTTAGGAGATCTTATGACTTATATAACGACGGCGTTTCAACTTGCCTTGGCTTTTCCATCCGCTCAGGGAGGGGTTATGGCCTCGGCCGTTAAGTTTATGGGTATCTTTGCCGTGACTCAGATTCCGCTGGCGATCAGTGAGGGCTTACTGACAGTTCTGGTGTTTAATCTCTTGACTACATACAGTAGTAAGGAGTTAAAACAACTTGCCGTCTTTGGAAACAAAAAAGATGTAGAACTTGAGGTGAAATAATGAAGCCGGTTGTAAAAAATAGCGTGTTGGCGGTTTGTGTTGTCGTTTTAGCGCTTACGCCGTTATTCATCTCTAAAGGAAAATTTAGCGGTGCTGATGACCTGTCGACAGCTACAATCACGAGCATTAACCCAAATTACAAACCTTGGTTTGCCCATATTTATCAACCGGCAAGCAGCGAGGTTGAATCTTTTTTGTTCGCGACACAAGCAGCACTGGGAAGTGGAATTGTCTGTTTCTATTTAGGCTACAAAAAAGGGCAACAAAAAAAGAGACAGGAAGAACTCCATCATGATTAATATTGATCAGTATGTTTATGCGAACAAGCTTTTAGCGGTTCATCCTGCCGAGAAATCTTTCTTGGCCCTAGCAACCATGGTTGCCTGCTTGATTTCAACTTCAATCTACACGCCCATAATTGCCATGGTTTTAATGGCGGGTTTGATTATCTTTAAGGCGGGTATTCCCGTCAAGTTCTTTAGCCATCTGATGTTGTTACCCATTACTTTTCTGGTCATTGGCGAACTCACCATTGCTTTTTCAATATCGGATCAGCCCGGAGGTTTCTTATATCATTTTGCTGTGGGTGGCACCCTTATCGGGGTTACTGCTCAGGATTTAAATAAGGCAGCTCTTCTTTTTAGCAGGTCTTTAGGCGCTGTTTCTTGTCTCTATTTCCTTGCTCTTACGACACCTATGTTGGAAATCATCTCCGTGCTCCGCAGACTCAAAGTTCCCGCCCTTTTTCTCGAACTGATGAGTCTTATTTACAGATTTATTTTCATTCTGCTGGATTCGGCAGCATCTATTCATACATCACAGAGTTCTCGGCTCGGTTACGTGACCCTGAAAAGTTCTTTTCGTTCAACGAGTCAGTTGTTTTACGCTTTATTCATAAGATCCTTTCAACGATCTCAAGCGGTTGCTACTGCTCTCGAAGCCCGCTGCTATCAGGGGGAGATTAGGGTTTTAGAGAAAAAATTTCCACGTTCAATGCGTAATTATGTTTTCGTAATCGTTGTCGAAATGACCCTGGTTTTGTTCAATCTGTACTTAGGGGGAGGCAAGTTTTTTGGCTGAAACGATCTTAGAAGCAGAAGACATAGAATACTCTTATGCCGATGGTACAAAAGCGTTAAGAAAGGTCAATATGGCGGTGCATCGAGGCGAAAAAATAGCAGTGCTCGGCTCAAACGGAGCAGGCAAGACGACCTTGTTTTTGCATTTTAACGGTATTTTACAGCCCGAAAGGGGCCGCGTTCGCTTCAGAGGACAGGATATTTCTTACAAAGGCGCTAAACTGATGGAACTGCGCCGAAAGATAGGCATCGTCTTTCAAGATCCGGATAGTCAGTTGTTTTCCGCGAGTGTCTTACAGGAAGTCTCTTTTGGACCGATGAACTTAGGCTTGTCAGAGGCAGAAGTGCGCCGTTGTGTAGATAAGGCTCTTCAAGCTACGGAAACCAGTGACCTGATCGATAGACCGACCCATATGCTGAGTTTCGGGCAAAAGAAAAGGGTTTCCATTGCGGATATCTTGGCGATGGAACCAGAAGTGATCATTTTTGATGAACCGACAGCTTGGCTGGATCCCAGACATGCCCGTGAATTTATGCAAATCCTCGATGAACTGAGTCAACAGGGGAAAACGATCATTATTTCCACTCATGACGTTGATTTAGCCTATTCCTGGGCAGACAAGCTATTTGTTATGAAACAGGGACAGGTGCTTACAGAAGGCAAACCAGAAGAAGTGTTTTGCCGCCAAGATGTGATTAGGGCAGCTGACCTTAATCTTCCTTGGCTTGTGGAAACACATTTCGAATTTATTCGTATCGGGTTATTACCACCGAGTAGTTGTTTGCCGAGAACCAAAGAGGAATTATATGAAAGTCTGGATAGAGTCCAAAGAAATATCGGTTAAGACTGCTACTGGAGGTATCCACATCAGGTGTTCTGGATAAAAATGCTTTCGTTAACGAATATGATTAGGCAGACCTTGATGAAGGCCCAAAAGTTTGGCGAATCTCGATTGCGAGAAAGCAGAAGCTTTCAACGATTTTGTTGAAAGCTTTTTCGCGCTCAGTTTGGCACAAACTGTCACGGTATGGTATAGTAATGTTGGATAGAAAGGGGTTTTTTTATGCCAAAAATCCTAATTCTCGATGGAAACAGCCTGGCTAATCGGGCTTTTTATGCGTTACCTATACTTACCACAACGGATGGTAAGCCAACGAATGTTTTACATGGCTTTATGACGATGCTGCTTCGACTCCTCGCCGAACAAAAACCGGATTATTGGGTCGTCGCTTTTGATAAGACTAAAGCTACGGTACGGATTGAGCAATATGCGGAGTATAAAGGAACGCGGAAAGAAACCCCCGAGGCCTTAAAACCTCAGTTTGATTATTTAAAAGAAGTGCTTACAGCTTTTGCGGTGCCGATCATCGAATGCGCAGGGTATGAAGCAGATGATTTGATTGCTGCCGTAACGACGCAAGCGGAAGCGCGCGCTTGGGAGGTCCAAATCTACACGGGGGATAAAGATGCACTTCAACTTATCTCTCCTCAAACGACGGTCTATTTAACGCGTAAGGGAATCAGCGAGGTTGATGCCTATAATGAAGAAGCACTTTATGAGAAGTATCAACTCCGTCCCGCTCAAATTATCGATTTGAAAGGGTTGATGGGGGATGCCTCAGATAATATCCCAGGGGTACCAGGTGTGGGGGAAAAAACCGCGTTGAAACTCCTTTGGGAATTTGAGACGGTTGAAAATGTGTTGGCAAACACAACCCAGATTTCGGGGAAGAAACTTCAAGAAAAACTAAGTACCTATGCTGACCAAGCCCTATTGAGCAAAAAGTTAGCGACGATGCTGCACGAGGTTCCCCTGGAAATGGATCTGGATACGTTTGTCTATCGTCGTCCTGAGGAGACTACCTTTGCGACTGTTCTTGATAAATATACCTTAAAAAATGTTGCTCGACTTTGGCAGCAAAATCATGCGCAAAGCGCAGATTTGAAAACCCCAACCGGTGGAGTTGAAAAAGCAAGTGAGCAAGAGAAGCCAAACGGCGAAGCAAAGCAACTTGTTCTAGAAGTCTGGCCTGTTCAAGAGTTAGGAACTGAGGAATGGCTTCGTCAGATTGAGGATTGGCGCAAGATGAAATTCCCAGTTACCCTTGTCTGCAAGATCACGAAAGGAAATCCCCACTGGGCGCGCGTGACTGAATGGGGAATTGCCATCCAGGGGAAAGCGTTCAACCTAATGTGGGAGGATTTAGACCTGACAGTGAAACAAGCCATGGCATCCTTCTTAGAAGATCAGCAGGCACCTAAGACGGTGCTGGATAGCAAAACCTTAAATGGCGTTTTAATGAATGAAGGAATGACTTTACAGGGAGTCAGCCTAGATTTAAGCTTAGCTGCTTACTTGATTAATCCCTCCCAGACTAAATTTGAAGGGGTGGAATTGGTCCGTGAATATGTACCAGGACATCCTGAGTTCGGAGGATTAGCGGAAGAAGCTTCGGCTCTCGCTCAAGTTGCAGCGCATTACACGGAAGATCTGGAAAAATTGGGCTTAACTGCGTTACTTCATGAAGTGGAGGAACCGTTGAGCGCTGTTTTAGCATGCATGGAGCGAATCGGGATTGGCGTGGATGCCTCACAACTTGAAGCGTTTGGTCAGAAGTTAACGGGGGAACTTCAAGGTTTAGAACAGAAGATCTATTTTCTGGCTGGAGAAATTTTCAATCTCAATTCTCCTCACCAACTGGGGCATGTTCTTTTTGAAGTCCTCGGCTTACCTCCCGTAAAAAAGACGAAAACAGGTTATTCGACTGATGCGGAAACCCTTGAAGAACTGCGTCCCTCACATCCGATTGTGGAAGAAGTTCTGGTTTATCGTCAATTAAGTAAGCTGATGTCAACCTATGTGAATGGCTTGCTCGCGCAAATCCGGGAGGGTAAAATCCATACGACCTTCCAACAAACGGTGACCGCGACTGGACGTTTATCGAGCACGGAACCGAATCTTCAAAATATCCCAATTCGCCTGGAACAGGGTCGTTTGCTGCGGAAGGTTTTCCAAGCCCCGCATAAGGGCTGGGTGCTACTTTCGGCTGACTATTCGCAGATTGAACTTCGGATTTTAGCCCATTATTCTAAGGATGAACTCCTTTCTGAATCGTTTGCCCTTAATCAAGATGTGCACACGCGGACAGCTTCGGAAGTCTTTGGGGTACCGATGGATCAAGTCACTAAGGATATGCGCCGTAAAGCGAAAGCGGTTAATTTCGGCTTGGTGTATGGGCTAACAGATTTTGGACTTTCCCGGGATGTAGGAATTCCACGGAAAGAAGCGAAGTATTATATTGAAACCTATTTTGCTCGGTATGCTGGAGTGAAACGTTACTTAGATGAGGTTGTGATCCAGGCGAAGGAGCAAGGAGAAGTCCGGACTCTTCTTAATCGGTTAAGACGGATTCCTGAGCTTCGTCATCCGAATCATAATCGAAGACAGTTTGGGGAGCGGATCGCGATGAATTCCCCGATTCAGGGAACGGCTGCCGACATTATGAAGCTCGCGATGCTGGGTGTCGCGCAAGCCTTGAAGCCCTACCAGGCAGATGTCCTTTTGCAGGTTCATGACGAACTGGTGCTTCAGGCAGCTCCAGAGGAACTCGATCAGGTCGCCAGGATCGTCAGTGAGGAAATGGAAAATGCCTTCCCTCTATCCGTTCCTTTGACGGTGGAATGCAAGACAGGACTCAATTGGTATGAGATGCAACCCTTATTTTTTGAACGAAACAATTAGTTTTATTAAATTTACTATCTTAAGTGAGATGAAATATTATGCCTGAATTACCCGAAGTTGAAACGATTCGAAGATCGTTATGCCAACATGTTCTCCACCAAACGATTGAAGATGTTGAACTGCGCTGGTCTGGGGCGGTCAAAGGATGGGACATATTCCCGTTTGAACAAGAAGTCAGAGGGCGGCGCATTGAAAGTATAGAACGGCGGGGAAAGTATTTGCTGGTGACGCTCGATGAAGGTTGGTCTCTGATCGCTCATATGCGGATGACCGGACGATTGAATTTTTATAACGATGCTCATGAATCGGAAAAGCATACCCATGTTGTTTTTAAGTTATCGAATGGGGAACTGCATTTTACGGATACGCGCAAGTTCGGCAGGATTCTTCTCGTCCCGACAGCAGAACGTTTCAATCATCCCTCTCTACGGGTGCTCGGACCTGAGCCGCTCGAGGAGGATTTTACACCTAAAGTTCTCGGTTCGCGCTTAAAGAAAAGAGGCGTAGCTTTAAAATGCGCCTTACTGGATCAAAAGGTGGTTGCGGGCTTAGGAAATATTTATGTGGACGAGTCGTTATTCCGAGCGGGGCTATCTCCTGAACGGATAGCGAATTCCTTGAAACCCAAGGAGCTGAAGTCGTTACATTCTGCCATTCAATCTGTTTTGCAAGCCGGAATTGAGGCCCAAGGTACTTCTTTTCGTGATTACCGGGATGCCAATGGAGAAAAAGGAAGTTTTCAGAACGCGCTTCAGGTCTATGGCCGGGGTGGAGAAAAATGTACCCTATGTGGAAGATTACTTGTCCGTAAGCGCTTAGGTGGGAGGACGACGGTCTTTTGTTTACACTGCCAAAAGTAAACTGTAAATTGAAGAATGAGGAGTCTAGTCGAAGATGAGTATACTTTACTGCCGGAATTGCGGAGTTGATGTATCAGGTGAGGCTCTTTTCCGGCAAGTGACGTTTGGCATAGAACCGGGTGAAAAAGTGGGTCTGGTCGGTCCGAATGGTGCCGGTAAGACAACCTTACTGCGAGCGTGTCTGGGGGAACTCCGATTAGAGAGTGGACAGGTTCAAATTACGGGAACATATGGCTATCTGCCTCAAAATCCGCTCCTTGCTGAGACGGGCACGGTTTGGGATAGTATGCTGGAGGAGCGCGCGGAGATCATTCAGATGCGCGAACAGATGAAGGTACTTGAAGAACGCATGGCTGTTGATTCCGAGGAAAAGGTATTCGAACAATACAGCACCCTGACGGAGAGCTATGAACGTTCCGGTGGGTATGCTTTGGAAGCCCAAATTCGGAAGATCCTTTTCGGCTTAGGCCTGGAAAAGGAAACTAAAACTCCGGTCGAGCGCTTAAGTGGCGGACAAAAGACCCGTTTGGCCTTGAGTAAGCTCCTACTTAGTGCTCCCGAACTTTTAGTTTTGGATGAACCCACGAACCATCTTGACATGGAAGCGTTGGAATGGCTCGAGAGTTTCTTACGCGGGTACGCGGGAGCAATTCTCATGGTCTCCCATGATCGTTATTTTTTAGACCGAGTCGTGCAAAAGATTCTCCATTTAGAAAATGGAGAAATGAAAACGTACACAGGAAATTATTCTGAGTATGAGTTACAACGGGCGGTCGAAGCGACGACGCTTGCCCGGGAAACGGAAAAGCTGAATACCAAGATTAGCCGTCTGGAAGAATATATTCGCCGGAATAAGGCGGGTGTTAATGCCCGGCAAGCTCGGGGAAGAGAAATTCAGTTAAACAAGCTTAAACCGAATCAAACTTCGAAATCCTCAAAAGAAGTCCATTTTAATTTTCAAACGGGAGCCCGGAGCGGGGACAAAGTCCTGATGCTTGAGGCGGTAGGAATTCGTTTTTCCGAACGAACGCTTTTCAGCAATGTTCATTTGGACTTGCGACGTGGAGATCGAGTGGCCCTCTTGGGAAAGAATGGAGTCGGCAAGACAAGCCTTCTCAAGGCAATCTCGCAACAAGTTCCGTATCAAGGGGAAATTCGACTTGGTGCGAAGGTTCAGCTCGGCTATTATTCCCAGGAGCATGAAGACCTTCATCTGACGGGGACCATTATTGACGAAATCCGTAGTGACTCTGCGCTCAAAGATCCAGAGATCCGAAACCTCTTAGCTCGTTTTGGCTTCATAGGGGAAGAAGTCTTCAAACCGGTGAGTGTTTTAAGTGGAGGAGAAAAGAGCCGGTTGGAGCTAGCAAAGCTTTTTTTAGCGCAGGGTAATCTTCTCCTTTTGGACGAACCAACCAATCACTTGGATACTCAGATGCGTGACGTTTTGGAAGAGGCGTTGGCCGATTATGAAGGGACACTGCTCGTAGTTTCCCACGATCGTTATTTCTTGGATCGAGTAGTGAATAAAATTGCCCATTTAACGCCTTCCGGCCTTCAAGTTTACGAAGGAGATTATAGCGAGTATAAAGCCCAAGTTCAGGAGGAAGAAACGAAAGATTCGGCTACCGTAGATGCTGGGAATTCTTCGTCGATGTCTTCTTCTGCTTCGGAAAGAGGGATTCGGGATCGCGAGGCGCAAAAGAAGCAGAAACGTGTTCAGAGCCTTGAAAAACAAATCGCTGAACAGGAAACTCAATTGCAGGAAATTGAGAGTAAACTTGCTCAAACCGCAGCAAATTATGAGCGGGCGATGGAATTGCAGCAGGAATATGACACTATGAAAGAGAACTTAGATTCGACGATGACGGAATGGCTTGAGCTTACCGAAGAGTTAAGCTAACAGAGGGGTAGGGAAAAGCACCCCAACGCTTGGTAACCCATATATTATCCTGAACGTAAAGAGGAGGATGATTATGGGGACTGCAATTTTGCTAGCTGTAGCTTTAAGCCTGGATGGATTCGGTGTCGGAATGGCTTATGGTTTGAGGAGAATTCATATTCCCTGGACGTCGATGCTGATGATTGCCTTCTGTACGATTGTGGCGATGAGTTCGGCCGTATTATTTGGGGGCTGGTTTGTCCACTGGGTGAAGTTTCTCCCCCCAAATGTCCTGGGAGCAATAATCTTACTTAGCCTAGGCGTCTACCAAGTGGTTCATGCTTGGAGGCAAAGGAACGTTCCAGAGGTCGAAGCCTTAGAAGTTTCATCTTTGAGGGCAGTAGCTCGAGAACCCGTTATTAAGTTCCAGTTCGAGATCTTAGGGATTGTGATTCAAGTCCTTAGATACCCGGAACAAGCAGACTTAGATGGCTCAGGAATAATTACGATCAAGGAAAGTGCATTATTAGGGACAGCTTTATCCTTGGATGCGTTTGCCTCAGGTCTAGCGATTGGCCTTTCGGCAGGAATCATTCATTCGTTACCTGTCATCTTATTGGTGGCACTGACCCAGGTTCTGATATTGCGATTGGGTCAAAATGTTACGGGAATTGTACCGGGAGAGGTTCTAAAACGGATTGGGTTCTTGCCCGGAACCTTGCTAATTCTCATTGGATTTGGAAAGTTAATATGAGGTGGGAAAATGTGGGCTATTGGTTTAACTGGCGGAATAGGGAGTGGTAAGTCATCGGTAGCGAACTGGCTGAAGGAACACGGAATCCCGGTTCTAGATGCGGATCAAACGGTACATCAGTTACTTGCTGAGGATCAGACGACGATCCGTCGCGTGGCTCAAGCCTTTGGGGAAGATATTTTAGATACTCAGGGGAAAATCAATCGCAGAGCACTGGGAATCAAAGTTTTCAATAATGACGAAGCAAGAAAACGCCTGGAGGAAATCCTTCATCCCTTAGCCAGAGGAAAGATGTTCTCCGAACAAATTGCTCTGGCCGCATCTGGGGTGAAGCTTTGCTTTTGGGATGTGCCGCTTCTCTTTGAAGCCGGTTTCAGTACATCGATGAATGAAGTTTGGGTTGTTTGGGTCCCGCTTCAGATTCAACTTGAGCGGGTGATGAAGCGGGATTCTTTCACCTGTTCTGAGGCAGAACTTCGAATTTCAGCGCAATGGCCCTTAGACGATAAGAAAGAAATGGCAGAAGTCGTGATTGATAACTCAGGAACGTGGGAGTACACTGTGTCTCAATTGGAAGCACTTTTGGTTAGAATAAAAAATAGAATTTCCCTATAAATGTAGAATAGAAAACGGTAAAATAGAAACAGCAGGTTCCGAGAGCACTATATTGATTAAGACAGGAAGTTTGAATTGAGAAAGAGACGGTCAGGAATTAAAAGATTAAAAAGAAGGTTAATTACGCTTCTAATCATAATTATTGGGATAGGATTACTTCTGCAGATGCCGTCTGTACAGAAGATTTATTACCCTTATCCTTATCGCCCTGTAGTCGAAAAGTTTGCGATGCAGTACGGGGTTGATCCCTATTTAGTGATCGCTGTGATCCGTGCGGAGAGCAATTTTATGCCGCAGTCGGAGTCCCATAAAGGAGCCTTGGGACTAATGCAGCTTATGCCGAATACCGCGGAGGGGATTGCCCAGAGTATAGGTGATAAAAGCTTTACCCAAGAGGACTTGAAGGATCCTGAAAAAAACATTCAATATGGGACCTGGTATCTCGCTAATTTGCAGAAGGAATTTAAGAATACAACATTGACTATTGCCGCCTATAATGGTGGTCGGGGGCATGTGCAAGAGTGGATCAAATCCCAACAGTTGGATCCCAATAATTTACGGGTCGAGGACATTCCTTTCCAGGAAACACGCCAGTATGTGCAACGTGTTTGGCAGTTTTATGCTGAGTATAGGGCACTTTATGGCAACTAATTCAAAGATACCTTCCGTATTGCTCAAGGGTTAGGGAGAACTTGCAGAAAGTAGGAACATAAATGAATATGAATGATATTGATCCAGAGGAAACGCAAAAAATACAGATTCGTCTTAAAACTGTTAGAGGCCATGTTGCGGCTGTTGAAAGAATGATTGAAGAAGGAAAGGAGTGTGGTGAGGTTCTACATCAACTGGTTGCGATCCGTTCAGCGGTTCAGAAGGTTTCTGTTGTTATTGCTCAGCGATATGCGAATATCTGTCTGATTGAAGCATTGGAAAAGGGAGAGAATCAGCAGGAAGTTATGAATAAAGCGGTTGAAACGTTGATGAAATTAAATCAGTAAGCTGAGGGTTGATCGTTTGAATTTAAGAGGACGAAAATAGAGGTGCTTCATTTGAAGCACCTTTTTTATACTAACAGAAACTTCCATGAACCTGCCGATTCACAGGGAGGTATGAAAATGTAGTCCATTTTCGTAAGAAAGTATAAATTTTTGGCAGATAAACTCTAAGTGCAACCAGCGGTTTTCATTCTCCTACGATGCATGTATTTATGTCCGGCAGGATAAGGCAACTAGGGCTAGCACCTTCGCTAGGGCTTGGTACTAGCCAAGTTTTCTTTATCGCTAAAGCTCGGCGAAAGCCGGGTTTTCTTTATATATACGTTGATTTTGAGAAAAACATATTGACGCAGATAAAAATCGGAGGTATATTTGAATCGAAGAAAATACCCAGGGGGGGATAGGGGGGGTAGGATTGTTAGAATGTTCTCATTGCGGCGTACTCATCTCAGAATTTCGCCCAAAGTTCTTCATGGTTTTGGAGAAAATGGATCCTTTACCGCCTAATGTGAAAGAGATCCTATGTCCGAACTGTCACGCCCTTAACTATGCGATCAATTTGAACTACTGCTCCCAGTCTTGTGAATTTTATAACCCACTCATGAATCCGATGAATCCAACCCAAATTCTTAATTTGGGTTGTCGAGGCCAATGCCTGCAGGATTATTAAAAATTCTCCATCAGAGATCATTTTGTTTGTCCTATTTCTTATATATGTGGTTACTTGTGAAGCGATTAACGAGAGAAAATCGCGAATAAGGGAGGTGGAGCTTATGGCTAACAACTATAACAACTATTTAGAAGCGTATGGCAAGGAAACAAGCCGAGACGCGGGAGATCGCACTCTCAATTATTTTAGTGAACTCTTCAGTATGGAAATTCCGATGTCCCGAATGATGAAAATGATGCCGGGAATGGTCAAATTCATGATGGCCGGGAAAGGCGAACGGGATGATTTAATGAAGTTTATGCCTCAAATGATGCCCATGGTAAAGCAAGCCATTACGGGCAAGAAAGAGGAATAAGGGGGGGACCACGGTGCTCGAACAAACCAAAGACTGGGACGACGATTTTTACGAAAAATGGAAACCCATTGCGATGGGCTTCGTCAATGAAGCGCAAAAATGCTTGCAGTGCGGGAAGTGTACAGGACAATGTCCCGCGGCTGCTGTAACGCCGAGCTATAACCCACGTAAAATGATCCGGGATTTAGTCAATGGCAATATTAAACGGGTTTTGTCAAGTGTGGAGCTTTGGCAATGTTTCTTTTGTGGGGGATGCTATGCGGCATGTCCCATGGATATTAACTTTCAATTTTTTGTTTTCATGCTACGTTTAGCGGCGATGAATGAAGGGTATGGCTGGGAAGATGTTAAACAACTCGAAGGCTATGCGGAAAAAGATTATTTGAAAAATGGAGTTACTGTTTCGGATTTTGAAAGAAATCCCTTTGTCGTTGACACCCGTGGAGATATCAGCAAAATCCGTGAGGCTGCAGGATTAACGAGTAAACGCCAGGTTAGTGATCGCGCAATAGCCGAAATCAATATGCTCTCTGATTTAACAGGAATGACCTCTTTTATGAAAAAGATCGGTGGGGTTGAGCTTTTGGATTGCCGCACGTGTACTCCCGAACAGGAGAAAAAGTGCAAGCACAAACCGATGCCATCACGGGTCGGAAAAACGAAAACACATCTGCGTTTCTATAATTATGGGGAACCGGGAGGAAAAAAACATGCCGAGGCTTGATATTGTAGCGCAAATTCCTAAACCAAAACAGATCTTTTTATTTAGAAGCTGTGTTGCCAGTAATAAGTATCCTGGGACTGAAGCGTGCGGGAGGGAAACCCTCCAAATTCTTGGAGTTGAACCAGTTGAATCCGATGAACAGACCTGTTGTGGAGGTTTTGTGACCTTTGCTAATGTAGCCGCTCCGACCGCTTCGATGCCAGCTGTCGCGCGTAATCTCTCTCTCGCCGAGGAAAAGGGCTTAGATACATGTGTCCTTTGTAACGGATGTTGGACGTTTCTTAATGAATTCGGCCACTTTATGAATCATAACGAGGAAGTCAAAGCCAGTGTCAACATGATGATGAATATGATGGGCCGTGAGTACAAAGGAACGAGCAATGTTTATCATATCGCTGAGATGTTTTACCGACTTAAAGATGATATCGCTAAAAATGTGAAGCGACCGCTCACAGGAATTAAAATTGCCACTCACTATGGATGCCATTATCTCGCCGGAGGAAAGTATTCGGCCATCGATGATGCCCAAATGCCTTCTTATTTGGAAGAACTCATCGAACTGATGGGAGGGACGGTTGTCCCCTATACAGCGAATAGAGAATGTTGTGGTACCGGCTTTACCCAGATTATCAATGGCAAAGATTCATCCTTGGAGCACACTCAGCTTAAATTGGATTCTGTGAAAGAAGCAGATCCCGATCTCTTGGTTGTCCAATGCCCTTATTGTCATAGCCAGCTCGATCGGGTTCAACAACAGCTAAATTACCACAATGCAGGGGACTATCAAACTCCAGTCATTCACATAGCGCAACTTGTAGGTTTGGCCTTAGGGGTTGCAGTTCCGAAACTCGCTTTTGCTGCTCATATTAGTGGGCGTGAACGTTTGGAAAAGGTTCTCGACCGAGTCGGTCGCTAGAAAGGGGAAAGAACGTGAAAAAGACATTAGTCATCGGTGGAGGAATAGCAGGAATTACAGCTGCCGAAAAGATTGCCCAAAATGGAGCAGAAGTCATCCTCATTGAAAAAGAAAATGAATTGGGTGGAAATTTTGCTAAATTAACCTTTACCTTCCCTGTTCTCGGTGATGCTAAGGCGTTACTCAACAAAGAAATTGATGCCACTCAATCCCTGACAGGAATTGAGATCCTCAAGGGTACAACTTTAGAAAAAGTTAACGGCAGCGCGGGAAATTTCACTGTTGAACTGAGTACTCCCGCTGGTAAACGCACAGAAAATGTGGCCTCAATTATTGCTGCTCCGGGATTTCATTATATGGAGCCAACGGCCTACACCGAATATCTCTATGGTCACAGTTCTAAGGTTGTGACGAGCCTTGAGTTTGAAAAAATGGCAGCGGAAGGTCGCTTGCCCAAGGGCAAAGTCAATGTGGTTTTTGTGCACTGTGTCGGCTCTCGCGATAAAGCTAAAGGGTATCGCTATTGCTCAAAAATCTGTTGTTCTTACTCAGCGAAGCATGCCATTATGATGAAAAAAACGAATCCTGAATCGAAAAATTATGTATTCTATATTGATATCCGCGCTTTAGGTAAGGGGTATGAAGAATTTATCCGTTCGGCGATGGAAGAGTATAATGTTCGCTATATTCGGGGACGGGTTGCAAAAGTTCTTCCCGAAGGAGAAAAACTATTGGTTCGGGCGGAGGATTCCTTGATTGGTAATCCGATTGAAGTCGAAGCAGACTTAGTTGTTTTAGCGTCGGCCATGGAGCCACCCGTGGGTTCACGTGAGTTAGCTCAAGTTCTAGGGATTGAGACGGATGAGTATGGCTTTTTCCAAGAGATCGAAGCTAATGTTCGTCCCTGCCATTCCACTAAACCTGGGGTGTTCCTGGCCGGGAGTTGTACTCAGCCGATGGAAATTGCCAGTGCGGTAGGCATGGGAGGATTGGCGGCAACTGAAGCCTTGATCTTAGCCCGGTAAATTCCGAGAAGTTTTAAAGGATATTTAAGATTCACCGGACCTTGATGAACTTTTAGAGTGAGATAAGGAAGTGAAACCTGATGCGCTTACGTATTCATGAAGGCGGAATTCGGAATGTCGTAGAAGAGGGGATTCAAAGACCCCTGACCGCCTGCCTGCAATGTTCAAAGTGTGGAGGTGGCTGTGCTCATACCGAGGAGTTCGATCTTACCCCGCGTCAAGTTATTGAATCCTTACTGGATTGTCAGGATGAACGGGTTTTAGAGAGTCGGATGATTTGGCTGTGTGGTCGAAATTGTACTGGATGTCAGGCAGTCTGCCCGGTTGGGTTGCCCCTAAATGAAATCATGGCAGTGCTTAGGGAAGAGGCGGAGAAACAAGGCATAAAGCCGAAATATGAACAACCGTCTCTGATCTATCATAAATTTAACCACTGTGCGAAACACCGAAGAGAGGGTGAAGCGAGTGAAAGTATGGATGGACGAGAAGCATAGCTTCTTGGAAGAGGTTGAGGCCCGGAGCGGGCAGAAAGTTCAGGAATGTTACCAATGTAGTAAATGCTCGGGAGGGTGCCCGTTTTCCGGAATTATGGAATATGCGCCCAATTCCATTTTGGAAATGATTGTTTACAACATGAAAGATCAACTGTTATCGAGTAAGTCAATTCAAATGTGTATTCAATGTGGAACGTGTGGAGCTCAGTGCCCGGCGGGTTTTGAAATGTATGAAGTGATGAATGTCCTGAGGGCGATGGCAAAAGAAGAAGGATACATCTCAAATGAGAAAAAGATTCCTAAAATGAATGGTATTTTTCTTGGCGAAGTGAAGAATAACGGGCGCATGCATGAAGTGAACTTGATGCTTAAAAATATGCTGAATCAAGGGCAATTTGTTAAAGATGCCGCCTCGTTGATCCCGATTGGACCACCGATGTTCTTGAAAGGAATTATGGGACCTGGAGATATCTTGGCTCATAAAATTCAAGGGCAACAAGCTGTGGCAAAGATTTTTGAGAATGTCGAGAAAATGCAAGGGGGACATGCGAGATGAAAACTGGATACTTCCCGGGGTGTTCCCTTCATTCCACCGCCAAAAACTATGAATCATCAACTCAAGCTGTGCTTAAAACCTTGGGAGTTCAGTTAGAAGAGATCCCTGATTGGAATTGCTGTGGTTCGACACCTGCTCATCAAACGGACCATCTTTTAGCCTTGTCTTTATCTGCCCGAAATTTAGCCTTAGCAGAAAAGGCCGGAATGAAAGAAGTCATGGCCCCTTGTGCGGCTTGCTTTAACCATTTGCGTACAGCCGAGGTGGAGTGTGCCGAAGATAAAAAAAAGCATGAAGAAGTTCAAAAGGCGATTGAGATGAACTATAAAAATCAAGTTCACGTTCTCAATATCCTTGAACTATTAGTTGATCGAATTGGGATCCAGAATATCGCGAAAAAGGTTAAAAAACCGTTGAGAGGGTTAAGGGTTGCTCCCTATTACGGGTGTATGTTGACCCGTCCTGTGAAAATTGCTCAGTTTGACGATCCAATAAATCCGCAAAGTATGGATCGATTATTAGAAGCTTTGGGTGCAGAAGTTGTCTCTTGGGGAGCGAAAACAGACTGCTGTGGTGCAGCTCACGTCTTAACTCGGCAGGAGGTCGTCCTCGAACTGACCGGACGAATAGTCTACCAGGCTAAAGAAGCGCATGCGGATGCCATTGCCACGGCCTGCCCAATGTGTATGTCAAATCTGGATTTGCGCCAAGGTGCAATTGAAAAAGCCACTGGTAAGGAAACTAAGGTTCCTGTCATGTATATTACAGAACTTTTGGGGATGGCTTTAGGAATTCCAAATTCGGAGTTAGGAACCCGTAAACATGTGGTGAGTACCACGACGGTAACTTCTAAAATTAGCTAAAGTTTCGCATGAGAACAAAGGAGGAGTACCGTGATGTCCTTGAGTCGCGAGCTGAGGAAACATCAAGAACCTTTTATAGAAATCGGACAATATATCTATAAGTGTAGGGTCAACAGAAAAATGTCGCTGCAGATACTGAGTGTACGTTTAGGCGTGAATCCCTCCTACCTGCGTGAAGTCGAACGAGGAGAGCGGGTCCCAGACGATAAGTTTATTCGAAGTTTGACCGAGAACTGTGGACTTGATGAGAACTATATTTTTAGTTGTCTAGGTAAAGCTCCCTTGATTGCCCGTGAAGAGCTGGATCAGTATGCGCTCTTACAAGACACGCTCAAAGAGATGGGTATGTCGGCGTTATCGGAACAAGAGAAGGAAGAAATCTACCAAAATTTTAATTCAATTGTTAAAACTGCATTATTAAATCCAAATCAAGTTCTATAGAAGTATGAAGTCCCCTCTTTGAGAATTTGGGCAAATCCGGAGTTCTAAAGGTGCGAAAATTTTATAGCGAAACTTATCTTAAAAGATCAAATATTAAAAGCTGCGTTAGTAATGTTTTCACGTTACGCGCAGCTTTTCTTCGTGATTGAATGGGTAGAGCAAATCATCAAGTTATTGACAAAAAGAAAGGTATCATGTATATTATAGATATATTAAGTATACCCCCCGGGGGTTTATGGGACAATGCGCAAAGGGGCGAAGGAAAAATGAGTGATAAAATTTTATATTTATCTACTGAAGAATTTGATCAGGAATTAAAAAATCATCAAGGCATGTTAGTATTAGATTTCTTTTCTGAAGATTGTCCGCCATGTGCACAATTAGCTCCAATTTATGAGAGAATGGCTGAAAAGTTTCCTCAGGTCAAGTTTGTGAAGATGATGCGTCAATCTCATCGTCTATTAGCCGAGCGCTTCGGGGTAAAAGGTAGTCCTACTGTTCTCTTTTTTGAAAACGGACAAGAGGTTGGAGAACGCTTAGGTGGATATATTGCCAAATCGCAAATGCGGATAACTTTGGAAAATCTGCTGGGCATTGAAAGTGAGCAGATTGAAAAGGAAGCTTTGGAAGCGGATGTTCTTGTTTTGGGAGCAGGTCCTGCCGGTTTAACAACGGCGATTTACACCTCGCGGGCTAAACTTCGGACGATAGTGGTTGAGGAAGGTATTCCAGGCGGACAAGCGGCAACGACGTTTCATATAGCTAACTATCCTGGAACACCTGGAACTATTGGCGGTAAAGATCTCATGGATAACATGATTAGTCAGGCGAAAGGTTTTGGAGCTGATATTCATGACTTAAAAGAGGTCTTTAGCCTTGATTTGAGTCGTGAGATGAAAGAAATCATTACGGAAGATGCGATCTATCGTGCTCCAGTACTTGTTGTTGCGACGGGTGCAGAATCCCGCCGCCTTCCTGTAGAAAGGGAAGCTGATTTCCGAGGGAATGGTGTCCACTACTGTGCAACTTGCGATGGCGCTATGTATCAAGATGCTGAAAATGTCATTGTTGTCGGTGGTGGAAATTCTGCTGTGGAAGAAGCAGTTTTCCTGACCAAATTTGCCAAACATGTTACGATCGTTCATCAGTTTGATAATTTCCAAGCGTCAAAAACAGCTCAAGAAGAGGCTGCAATGAATGATAAGATTAGCGTAATCTGGGATTCTGAGGTGCGTACACTCGTCGGTGAAAAACACTTAACTGGTGTGGAAATTGAAAATGTTAAAACGCATCAAATGAGTGTAGTGGATGCTAACGGAGTATTTGTCTATATTGGCATGCAACCCCGCACGCAAATCCTGAAAGAACAGCTAAAGATCAACGACTGGGGATATATTGAAGCAGATGACGAGATGCGGACGAATATCAAAGGGGTCTTTGTTGCGGGCGATGTCCGGAGCAAAACCGTTCGTCAAGTTGCTACCGCAGTAGGTGATGGGGCTGCTGCAGCAGTTAACGTAGAGCGTTATCTAGCCTCTCGAGCTTCTCAAAAATAATTTATGAAAATGTTTGGTTTGAGTAAGATCGCAAAATATGGGAAAGCTTCTAACAGAAAATATCTGAGGAGGTTTTCCCCTATGAATATCGATTTAACTGAAGACGAAATTAATATCCTTTTAAAATCAGGAAGTAACTGTCTCACCACTTGCCGAGAAGGCGGACCTGCTCATCAATGTCCGGATTGTCAAAAGCTACAGAATGTGATGAGTAAACTTCAAGCTGGGGTGAGTCGATAATGTCTAAAACGTTTACTTTTAAATCTCATTATGAATTAGCAATTGTGGGCTGTGGAACTGCGGGAATGGCTGCAGCAATCAATGCCAAGATTAGAAATAAAAATTTTATCTTATTGGGATCAGAATTTTGTAGTCCTAAATTAGCGAAGGCTCCCCAAGTCGATAATTTCTTGGGGTTTCCCGAAATTGAAGGAGAAGAATTGCGGCAGCGGTTCTTCAACCATTTAAAAGAAATGGGAATTGAAATTGTACCCTGGAAAGTTACAAACATTTACCCGGGTCCGCCCTTCACCTTGGTCGGGAAGGATCAGTCCTTCGAAGCAGATGGTGTTATTTTAGCAACCGGAGTCTCAACTCAAAAGTTAGTTCCGGGAGAGGCAGAATTGCTGGGACGTGGCGTTGGCTATTGTGCGACGTGCGATGGGCCGCTCTATAAAGGAAAGACGGTGGCAATCATTGCCTATGATAGGGAAGGGGAGGCTGAAGCTAACTTTATGGCAGATATCTGCTCAGTAGTTTACTATATCCCCTTCTACAAAAAAATAGGACATCTCGATGAACGCATTATCCAAAAGAAAGATAAAATAAAAAGTATCAAGGGAAGCCAAAAGGTTGAGGCTCTCATTTTGGGAGCGGAAGAGCTCAAGGTTGATGGAGTCTTTCTCTTCCGGGAAAATTTGCCTGCGGAACAACTGGTTTTAGATCTCCGGATGGAGAAAGGGGCGATCGCCGTCAATCATCAATTAGAAACGAATATTCCTGGCTTGTATGCAGCGGGTGATTGCACGGGTCAGCCCTACCAACTCCTAAAAGCTGCTGGAGAAGGTGGAACTGCAGCTCTCAACGCGATAAAATATCTTGATACACTTCAAGAAAATAAGTAAAAAATAAAGAGTGTCCTTTTAAGAGGCGGGGAAATTGGAGGAAAATGTGTCTACTTTTGAGATTGTGAAAAGGTATACAGAGGAAGATAAAAACTCAAATTTAAGTTGCGGTGGAAATATTCAATATCTAGAGCTTAAGGAAGGGGAACGAGCCCTGGATTTGGGATGTGGTCGTGGCGGAGAAACGGTCGAAGCTGCCAAACAAGTAGGGTCTCAAGGGTTCGTCTGGGGTTTAGATTTGACCCCTCGAATGATCGATCTCGCTCAGGAACGATCACGAAATGAGCAGATTCTTAATGTGAAATTTATTTTAGGGTCTATGGATCAGATTCCCTTGAAGGATAACAGCCTTGATGCGGTTCTTAGCAATTGTGCGATTAACCATGTTGAGGATAAGCTTGCTGTCTACCGGGAAATGTATCGCGTGTTGAAACCTGGCGGACGTTTTGTTGTTTCCGATATCATGACTGAAACCCCCTTGCCTCAAGAAATTAAAGAGGATCCGGAAGCGGTGGCGGACTGTTTTGGTGGGGCAATCACGATTAGAGAATATGAAGAATCTCTAAGTCAAGCGGGTTTCTTTAAAGTAGAGGTTTTCAAGGAACGACGTTATTTGAAGAATGGCTATGAAATGATCAGCCGCACTTTTCAAGGATATAAAGAGAGCTGAGAAGTCGATCTTAGAAGAAATGGTAGATTTAATGATGGAAAGGAGGTGAGAGTGATGCGTCCAATTACCTCAACATCTTCGGCCTGCTGCAATACGAGTCTAGCACTCAACGTTGCCCAATGTTGTTCGAAGTCTTCCCAAATCGTCGCGGGTTGTCACGACTGATATGTTTGGCGGCAGAAAATTTCTGTCGCCTTTTGCCATGAATTGTTACCCTTCATTGGGAATTAAATAAATTAGATGAAGTTTAAAAAGAAATGGGTGGGGAAATGTACTTTAGTCAATATAACTTAATTTTACCGATGAAAGAAAATCCTAAGTTCCCGTATGCGATCTTGAATTCTCTCTCGGGAGGGTTTGATCTTGTCTCTCAAGAAGATTATGAAAAGCTGATGGCTTTAAAGAGTGGAGAAATAGTCGAGGATTCTGAGTTCCTGGCTAACTTGCAGAGTAGGGGGTATCTTTACCAGAATAAGGAGGATGAAAACCAACGTCTGCAAGAGCGCTGGCCAGAATTTAATCAAGCTCTTCATGAAACGTCTCCTCAGGTTCTCCTGGTACCCACGTATACTTGTAATTTGGCCTGCCCCTATTGCTATGAAAATGGGATTAAACATAAAAAGGATTTGATCACCAAGGACGTTGTCGATACTTTCTTTAAATATTTAGCTCAGCAATTTCCAGATCAAAAGCCGTTCATCACTTTATTTGGCGGGGAAGCTCTCCAAAATTCGGTGAGACAGAAGGAAATGATCGATTATATCGTCAAAGAAGCGGCCTCTGGAGGATACGCCATATCGGCTGTCTCGAATGGATATGATTTGAAAGAATATCTGGATATCTTACAACAAGCTGAGATCAAGGAAATTCAGGTTACGCTTGATGGCCCCAAGGTTGTCCAGGATCAACGTCGACCAACCGCAGGCGGACAAGGAACGTATGATAAGATTATGGAGGGGCTCGAAGAAGCAATTCAAAGAAAAGTCCCCATTAATCTGCGTGCAGTTGTCGATAAAACTAATTTTGAAGATTTAGTGATTTTAGCTGAAGATTTGGATAGCCGTGGTTGGCTTGACCTTCCACCGCAACGATTTAAAACGGCAATTGGTCGTAATTACGAATTATTTGAATGCTCGGCTACGCCTCAATACCTTCTGGGTCAGGCAGAGCATTGGGCAATGTTTATGGAGTTAGCTGAAAAACATCCGATCCTGAAGAAATTCCACACCCCAGAATTTAAAGGAATCAATCATCTCGTCCAGACGGGAGAGCTCTATTTGCCATCATACGATACTTGCCCAGCGTGTAAAACAGAATGGGTTTTTGATCTCTATGGAGATATCTATGGGTGTACGGCTTCTGCTGGACAGGATGAATTTAAACTGGGGACTTTTTATCCGGAGTACCAGCTTAAGGATCAAGAAGTTAAAGAATGGCAAGACCGTAGTGTCTTAACAATTCCGGAATGCAAGGATTGTGAGGTTAGTTTAATTTGTGGCGGCGGATGTGGGGCTATTGCTAAAGATCGAACAGGCCGTGTGCAAGGACCCAATTGTCGACCGATTAAAGAACTTCTCACGTTAGGGTTAAACTACTATGGCGATCAGATCCTAAAAATGGGATACTAGGAGGTAGAGGCTAAATGCCAAGCTATGATATGGTTTGCCAGGATTGTGGGCATAAGTTTTCAGTTTTCTGTAGTATTAGCCACAAGGATCAACAGATCTGTCCGGATTGTCAAAGTCCGAAGATTAATCAAAGATTTACGGCAGTTAATATTGCTGGAAGCAAACGCAGTACGGGTGCATCCGTAGCGCCTGTAAAAACTTCGAATTTTGGCTGAGCAGGTTGTTAAGGAGACCGTGAGTTTCCATAATCCTAATCAAGGAAGAGAGCGCTTGGGAAGAGGATGTTATAGGGGAGGATAAGAGATGTCGGCGTTTATCTTAGAAAAATTATGCCGTGGCTGTCAACGCTGTGTCCATGCCTGTCCACAAAATGCGATTCAAATGGTCGCTCATATGGCGATTGTTAATCCTGAACTGTGTATCGAATGTGAAGCGTGTATGGAAGTCTGTATGCAGGGAGCGATTACTTTCCGCGAGGACGGGGGGAAGGAAATTGTCCATGGATGAGAATCAAAGAAAAACTCAAGAGCTAAACCTGCAGAAATTGCAAGAGGAGTTGGCGGATCTTAAAGCCCGTTGGCCTGCTCACTCGGTTAAAACTGAAATGATCTTCAAATTGGACGACTTGGAAGAAGAAATTGCCGACCTGCAGAAACTTTTGGCTGAGTAGAGGAAGAAAAATGAATGCTAACCTTCAGATTGGTCCACTGGTACTCAGAATTCAATGGTTGGTCATAATTCTTTCAATATTCATTGGAAATTTAATGATCAGGTATCGCTTAAAGAGATTTGCAGATCTGGAAGATTCGATTAAGGATCAGATCATCGTATCGATTGAAGAAAGTGCTGTTATCGCAATTCTGACCTGGAAATTCAGCGTGGTTCTTTTTGATCCGATCCGTATCGTGACCAGCCCCTTAGCCATCCTTTATTATTCAGGGGGAGAGCGTGGAATCGGGTTAGCTCTAGTCGTCGTTCTTGTCTATTTTTATTACCATTCAAAAAAAGAGCATATCCCGATAGGGGTTTATGGAGATTTATTAGCTGCTGGCTTTTTGATCGGGATGGTAGCGTACTCCGTAATTGCTCTTTGGCTAAATCAACAAAGGGCCTGGATTTATGGGAGTGAAATTCTTTTAGCGCTGCTTCTTTATCAGCTCTACTTTAGGAATAGTAAGGGAACAGCTAGACTTAACAACTTGAATCAGGCGTTGACCTGGTTTAGCCTGGGGCAAGTGTTTGTTTCTTTTATAAGTCCATGGCGACAAAATTTTTGGTGGGGTTTTTCCCAATTGCAAATTGTCTTTTTGATCCTTGCTGCGTTCTGTATTATGATCGATTTTTTCACGGCGAAGAACAGTCTAATTAAGTGATCTGGGGAGGAATTAAATGGAGAATGTCACAGTACTATTTGCTTTTACGGCAGGGATGCTGTCCTTTCTATCCCCGTGTGTATTTCCCTTAATTCCGGCTTATGTAGCAAATCTAACGGGTTCGACGTTCGGAGATAATCGGATCGAGGTTTCTAAGCGGTTATTACTGACGCGTTCGCTCAGTTTCATCATTGGTTTTAGTCTAATCTTTGTGTTAATGGGGGCATCCGCCAGCGTGGTGGGTCATCTATTTACTCACAATCGTGATATCATCCAGAAGATCAGTGGAATTTTGATTATTATCTTTGGTTTACAAATGGCCGGAGTGCTTAAACTGCGTTTTCTCATGATGGAGAAACGCTGGGAAGGCAAACAAACGCAGGAAAATTCAGTTTGGCGTTCCTTGATTTTGGGGATCTCTTTTGGAGCGGGCTGGACTCCCTGTGTTGGCTTAGCCTTATCCTCTATTCTTTTACTGGCCGGATCGGCAAATACAGTTTATAGCGGAATGTTTATGCTATTAGTTTATTCCCTGGGTTTGGGAATCCCGTTTTTGGCAATTTCCTTAATCATCACGTATTCCTTTAAAATCGTCAAATCCATTAATCGGAGATTAGGTATCCTCTCGATCATCAGTGGGTGGATTTTGGTGGGGATGGGGCTATTATTGTACGCAGGCCAGTTACAGAAGATAAGTGCTTGGTTGTCCCAATTTACATACTTTGTAAACTAGAGGAGTAGTGAAAGAATGAGGAAATACTTAGCAGCTATTATTTTAATCGGTTTGGTTATTTGGGGATTCATAAGTGTCCAAAATAACAACTCCAATTCTGATTCAAATACGGTATCCTCTAAGGCGAACCAGTTAAAAGTGGGTCTTGAAGAAGGCAATTTGGCGCCAGATTTTGAGCTCCAAAGGGTAGATGGCAATTCGATAAAGCTTTCCAGTCTTCAAGGGAAAAAGATCATTCTGAATTTCTGGGCTAGTTGGTGTCCACCCTGTCGCCAAGAGATGCCTGATATGGAAAAACTCTATGTCGATCAAAAAGATAATGGGGTAGAAATCCTGGCAGTCAATCTAACCAATATAGAAAAGAGCAGGGCGGATGTCCCAAGTTTTATGAAAGCATATGATATTACATTTCCTGTGGCTCTAGATGAAAAAGGCAAGGTAAGTCAGCAGTACGATGTATCTTCAATACCAGCTAGCTTTATTATTGATTCGTGGGGAGTGATTCAACGAAAATTTGTTGGACCTATGACCTATGATTCAATGAAATCTATGTTAAAAAGTATCAAATAAGGTGGAGGTGTTTAAATTGGAAGACCTTGACAAGCTGAGTTTAGCCGATATTAAGCGGAGGATGCAGAAACTTGAAGAGGAACTTGAAGAATTAGAAGAGGAGAAAAACTACGTTCTTAGGCAAACAGGACTGCATATCGGCGCAGTCAAAGCGCAACGATATCAGTCAGAAACTGAGGCGTTAAGTTTGTCCATCGCCGAACTCAAAGCCGAATTGGCTAAGAGAGGATAAGCTCGATTGGACTTCAGACAGAGTAAAAAATTTGCAGATTGGAAGTGAGATTTTGGAAGAAGTTATTATGTACGTTGTTCCATTTTGACCACACTGTAAACGCGCAAAGCGGTTCCTTGAGGGTAAAGGAATTAAATGGGTTGAGAAAAATATCTTGATGCCAGAGGCTCGAAAAGAGATGCAAAAAGTAACGGATACGTTAACTGTGCCCGTCGTTCAAGTCGGAAATCGGGTTTTAGTCGGTTATTCCGCTCAAGAGTATGAGGAAGTATTCAAAGATTGGTCTTAGAAAATAAGCCTAATATGCATGGTAACAGGAAGAAAAGTGGCGAATTGAAAGGTTCACCTGATAGCAGAAACGTTTTGAGAGGTTGGGAGTGATGAATGGTGGAAAGTGGTATATCCAGTGAATACGCGATTGTGGCTTGTGGGACCATGATACCGGAACTAAACTATTTGAAAGAGACTGGTTTTTTGGAGGGAGTGATCATTTATACTGCCCCGGGCCTACACCAGGCCCTTGATGAATTAGAAAAGCAATTGCTCGAACAACTCAAAGTGGCTAAAGAACATGCCAAGAAAATCATTGTGGTGTACGGCGGAAAGTATTGTTATATCAATTTAAAAGATTCATATCGCACGATTGATTGTGTTATTGATGACGTACGTGAAGAAGGGTATTATATAGCTAGGACTGAAGTAGAAAATTGTTTAGACATGCTTGCAACTGTGGAAGATCGAGAAAAATTGGCCGAAGGGCAAAATGTATGGTTTTGTACCCCTGGATGGCTAAAATACCGCGATTTTGTCTTTAAAGGCTGGGATAAAGCGAATGCCAATGAAAATTTCCCGCAATATACTGGCGGAGGAATTATGCTTGACGGTTTAGGCTTTTTTGATAACTATGCCATGGAACATGTTGAGGAAATTTTGGATTTTTCCGATTGGGCCTCAATAGCTCTGGAAGCGCGTTCGATAAGCTTAAATCGTTTAAAGAATGTCTTACTTGAGGCAATGGAAAAGGAACCTAAATAATAGGAGGGATTTCTTATGAAAGATGTCATTATGTTTACAACGCAAACCTGACCGTATTGTACTATGGCGAAGAAGTTTCTTTCGCAGCACAATATATACTTTATTGAAAAGGATATCAACGTTGATGATCAAGCTCGATCCGAATTAATCCGCAGAAACATCAGTGGAGTACCTGCTTTTCTTATCGGTGACGAAGTCGTGGTTGGCTTTGATCAAGCTAAACTTATTGAACTTATTGACCATCGTGTCATCGAATGTGAAGAATGTCATGCCAAAATGCGTGTACCACTCGGTAAAGGAACAATCGCGGTCACGTGTCCAAAGTGTGACCATAGCTTCAATGTTACACCCAGCGAACTTTAATTGAGGTCAAGAAACCCGCATCCCAGATAATGGTTTGCGGGTTCCTGTTTTCTTGATTACTTTTTGATCGGTTCTGAGTTACCGTCACTGATTGAATTTTCTAGAGTCGCTTTGATTTGACTAAACTCGTAGCCTGGAACAGTTTTACTAATTTCTTTCATCATGGTTTCCGCGGGGACACTTTCAGGAATTTGAAACTTTTTATAGAATTCCTTGAGCTCGATATGGGTGGCTTCGGCTGCCTCATTAATCGTCATATACCCTTTTATCTCATCAAGATTTATCGTTTCTCCAGCTTTGAGCGGTTCAGGCAAAAGCTTATATAAACCTGAAACCTGGAAGGCAAAGATCGAACCGAAAAATACGACCAAGACGAGAGCAATGACGACAATTGGCTTTACCGCTTTCGAACCTTCCTTGCTTTCCAAGGCTCCAGCTTTAGGGCAATTCAAAACGCAGGACTGGCAATTGATACACTCAGCGCTCTTTACTTCCTTGACGTGCTGAACATCAATATTCATTGGACATACCTTGTTACACTTCCCACAATTGATACAAGAGTCTTCGTTTCTCACAACCTTAAATGGGCTGACTTTACCGAGAATTCCATAAAGTGCGCCCATTGGGCAGAGATATTTACAAAAGAACCGATCATAAAGTAGTGATCCGATTAAGGTTATGCCCAAGAGGATTAACCCAACTGCAGATTCTTCCCACACACTTCCTAAACCTTCCGGTAGATGGGCATATGCTGACCATGGGTCGTAGGAAGACATCCATAATCCAGCTGTTTTCCAGGCGTAAAATACAGTAAGGAGTAGAACCAGATATTTTAAATATCTTAAAGGTCGATCTATTTTCTGGGGCATAATCCATCTTTTTTTGAAAATCCTTTGACCGACGTTAGCAAAGAATTCCTGTATGGCACCAAAAGGACACAATAACCCGCAAAAGCTTCGTCTGAAAAGGAGGGCAAGTACGACTGTGATTCCAAACAGAATCAACGTTCCTGCAAATATTTTACTGATGAGGTTTCCCGTTGTGAATACTTGATAGAGACTCTCCAGTCCGCCGAAGGGACAAAGGGCGTGAATTGAGGGTGATATTCCGCCCCCTTGGGTAATATGTAGGTATGACTCAGTCGTTATAAATATTGTAATAAGGGCTAAAAGACTCCAACGTAAATATTTTACATATTTATTTCCTTTCAATTATCACCACTTCCCCTCTCTTTATGAAAAGAGCTACATACGGATAATTCATACCGTAATGCAGCCCTTTTTGGTAGATCCTTAGCTATCTAATTTACCCAGTGACCATAGCTCATTTTAAAGAGGTACCCTGAGCAGTACCTTGACTGCTACCCCGGCCGGAACCTAGCCCGCAACCATAGCCGTTTCCTAACCCTCCTCCACAACCGTAGCCTTGACCTTGCCCATAGCCTCTCATGCCATATCCTCTACCATTCGTACCATAAAGGGCCTGATTATTCTTGATTGCATTGTAGATGTCATCTGCTTGTTGTTGGGTTATTGCTTTTTCTTTGACCTGTTCGTCAAGAACTGCTTTTCTTTGTTCCAACATTTGAGTATTGAATTCATCCAACTTGCCAGCCTCTTTAGCAATTGTCCCATACGTTTTACCCGTTGTGGCTCGTTCTTCAATTACTGTATCCACTGATTTCCCCGTCACCTCAGATGCGATTTCGGAAGGGGTTTTGAGTGTTGCCGCATAAACAGTTCCTGCAGTTCCTAAGACTCCTAGTGCTGTAACTACGACGATGAGCTTTTTGATTTTTTTCATAATTTACACACTCCTTTTTAAATTTAGCTTTTTTGAATTCGCCTTGTGATATGAATTATAGACAAGAAATGTGGCAAAACTTTGGCAAAAGTTCGAAAGATTTTTGACATTCGCGACTAGATCCGTTTCTGTAACGAGTGTAATGTGCCATAATTATGACACACATAATTTTCATTTAGTGGTAGATTAATGCTAGGTAGCTCCAAGTAGAACTTAGAATGGGAGAAAACAGAAAAGAGATAAAGATAGCGATTGGAGGAAGCGTTCATGAATAAGTCAATCTTGATCGCCGACGATCATGAGGATATTCTCGAAATAATGCAACGCTATGTGAACAAGGAGGGCTATACGCCGATCCTTGCTCATGATGGAGAAGAAGCCATCTTGAAATTTATCGAATATACACCAAGTCTTCTGTTACTCGATGTGATGATGCCGAGAAAGAACGGCTTTGAGGTTTGTCGTCAGATTCGCGAAACCTCTACTGTACCGATCATCATGATTACGGCTAAAGGAGAAGACGGAGATCGAATCATGGGTCTTGATATTGGGGCAGATGATTATATTGTTAAACCGTTTAGTCCAGGAGAAGTTATGGCGCGGATACGCGCTGTCTTAAGACGGATTGATATTTCAGATGAAGAAAATAAGGATATTATTAAGTATCCGGGATTAGAGATAGATATTTCATCTTATGAAGTAAAAGTAAAGGGTCAAGCTATTAATCTGACCAAGAAGGAAATCGAAATTCTCTGGTTATTAGCAGGAAATCCGGGAAAGGTTTTTTCGCGCGATACCCTTCTCGATCGGGTCTGGGGTTATGATTATTTTGGAGATGCGCGTACAGTGGATACCCATATTAAAAGGCTCAGATCTAAAATAGACTTAGCCCAAACGTTAGATTGGGATATAAAGACCGTCTGGGGAGTGGGCTACAAATTTGAGGTTAAGCATGATTAAAAAAACGATTGCCTTTAAGTTAACATCAGGTTTCGTAGTCATCGTGCTCATAGCAATGTTGACGATCGGCTTGTTTTTTATCCAAATGTTTAGGCAGTATACATTCAATAGTAAAGAGCAAGTCCTACTCGAAAGAGCGCGCAGCATTTCTGAGTTGATCAGTGAGAATCAGCAAAGCAGTGGGCAGATGCAGAGATATGGTGGATTAATGAAAGCTCTAGGTACACTTGCCGAGGCGAAAGTCTGGCTAACTGATGACAAGGGTAATCCGGCGGTGATCTCTGGTATGGGAATGGGTAGAGGTATGGGTCTGGGCAATACTTTTAGTTCAGAGCCCTTGCCCGCAGAAGCTCAAAAGGTGATTACGAACGTTTTATCCGGGCAAGAATCAATAAGTCGAAATTTCAGCAGTGTGTATAACGAAGCGACGCTTACCGTGGGGGTTCCAATACGAGAGTCGGATCAAAAAGTAATAGGCGCGGTTCTCTTACATGCTCCTGTCACAGGCATAACAGAGACACTCGACAAAGCGACAAATATGTTAGCGATCAGTCTACTAGCTGCTCTTATGCTAGCTACAGGATTAGGCATATTCTACTCATTGCTATTTACGCGCCCGTTGAAAGCCATGAACCGTACCGCTATTGAAATGACGCGTGGAAATTATGCGACAAGAACAGGAATTAAGAGCGAGGATGAATTGGGTCAACTGGGAAGCTCCCTTGACCAACTCGCCTCTAAGCTTGGCTTCACTATTGATCAACTTTTTCAGGAAAAGGGAAAGATAAGCGATATCATCGCTAGCATTTCGGAAGGGATTGTTGCTTTTGACCTGGAACTCGTGCCCCTGAGTGTCAATGGCGCGCTTTCTGAGATCATGAATCAACCTCAGCTATACTCCAATGAAGCCTTAAAAAAGGATTTTGAAGATTTGGGCATTTACGGTTTGCTTGAAGGAATTATCAAAGACAAGAAATCGTTGCAAATCTTCAAAGATTGGAAGGGGAAAAAGCTTAAATTTACCTTATCCCCAATAATTGACAATCAAAATGAGGTTACGGGAAGTGTAGCCCTGGTTCAAGATATCAGTGAAAGTGAACGACTTGAACAACTTCGCAGAGATTTCGTAGCCAATGTATCCCATGAATTCAGAACTCCGCTCACCGTAATCAAAGGTTCGCTAGAAGCTTTAATGGATGGTACGATTGACCAAGCACAGGATGTTGAGCGCTATCACCAGAGAATGCTCTCAGAAACCAAGAGTCTGGAGAGACTGGTTGGAGATCTTCTCGAGCTCTCCCGTCTTCAATCTGGGAAAATTTCAATTCATAAGGAAGAAATCCATCTTCCGAGCCTTCTTTCAGATGTCATTAAGAGTCTTCAAACCCTTGCGGATAAAAAAGAAATAGAAATTGTCTATCAAGGTCTTTCCGATGCTCCGGCCCTGATCGCTGATTATGACCGTTTAAGACAGTTATTTGTGATCTTTCTTGATAATGCCGTGAAGTATTCTCCATCATCGACAGTGATAACGGTTGAAGCGACCTTAATCAAAGGAAACACGTTTGAAGTCAAAATTCAGGATCAGGGTTACGGCATTCCTGGAGAAGAACTACCCTATGTATGGGATCGTTTTTATAAATCGGACAAGTCACGTCAAAGCAAGGGTACCGGACTCGGGTTGGCAATCGCCAAACACTTGGTCCAGCTCCACAAGGGGCAGGTATCCTTAACCAGCGAATTGGGGAAAGGGACAGCTGTAATGGTACATCTTCCCTGGATATTAGGTAATTGACACAGACAAGGAGAAAGACTATTCTATGGTTATACCCTATGGGGGTAATAGAGAGTGTGCTTTATAGGCGCAATTTTAACCTAAGTTGCTTAGAAGAATAAAGAAACCGGAGGTCAAGAAAGTGATAAAAGTAACTGAGAAAGCAGCGGAAAAGCTCAAAGACGTCATCGCGAGACAAAAAAATCCACAATCGATGATGTTGAGAGTTTCTATGGGGGGATTTGGCTGAGGCGGTCCCAAGTTTAAATTAACTCTGGATGAGTTAAAACAGGAAAATGATATAGTGGTTGAATCACAAGGAATTACGGTCGTCTATTTGCTCGCTTTTGAAGAGTATATTACTGATTCTCTCATTGATTACTCAAATAACTTTTTGAATCGAGGTTTCTTTCTTAAAGGTGGAAGAGTATCGTCTTGCTAGGAGGAAGCGATGAGCCATAAAGTTAAAAACAAAATTCTTGAGGAGTAACAACAAGATCACACATTAGTTTTGATCTATAGACACCTAGGTGTCTATTTTTTACTAACAGAAACTTCCATGAACCTGCCGATTCACAGGGAGGTATGAAAATGTAGTCCATTTTCGTAAGAAAGTATAAAATTTTTGGCAGATAGCATAAGTGCAACCAGCGGTTTTCGCTTTCCTACGATGCAAGTAGTTAAGTCCGGCAGGATAAGGCGACTAAGGCCATCGCTTTGGCGCTGGCCAAGTCTTCTTTATCGCAAAGCTCGGCGAAAGCCGGGTTTTCTTTACTTTCTACCCCCCAAAGGTAGAGGGGAAATAGATAAGCACATCGAATAACTTAATGTTTAATTGTTGAGGATTCACAGTTTGCTCAAGGATGATACCATAAATCGAAAACTGGACCAAAGGAGATGGCAACATGGAGCAGGAGAACAATTCGGATTTTCTCAGTTCAAGTAGTTGCTGAGGAACTAAGGAAGGTGCTGGTCAGCACCAAGAAATTATCAACATGAATAATTGCCAGGTATGTGGCGGTGAATTAGAGTATTATACTGAAGGCAAAGAACTTACCTGCATAAGGTGTGGTAAGCAAGAAATCGGCAATATTAATTGCCCCAATGGGCATTATGTCTGTGATGAGTGTCATGGCAAAGATGTATTTGATCTAATCAAAGATTATGTATTGACAAGTTCTATGAAGAGCCCATTTGAAATAGCGGAAGTCTTAATGGAGTACCAAGATAAGGTTCCTATGCTTGGTTGTGAAAATGCTTGGATTGCCGCTGGTTCTTTAATTGCTTCGATAAGAAATGAAGGGACAATTAAAATAACCCAAGAACAAATTATCGAGGTATTGAACCGTACTCGCAGACAAGCCATAGGGGGTTATTGTGGTCTGACAGGTGTATGCGGCATAGCCCCGGCAATCGGTGCGTGCTTCAGTGTTATTTTAGGTGCGGCTTGCCCTAAAGATAAGGAAACGGCTATGACAATGAAAGTGGTTTCAAGAATTGTTAATGTTATTGCTGACCAGGCAGGGCCATGCTGTTGTAAATGTTTTGTCAGAGTTGCCCTAAAAGAGGGAGTAATACTTGCAAAACAGTATCTGAGTATAAATTTACCCGAGTCTAAATCAGATTTAAAAAATTGCACCTATGTCGCCAGACATCCCCATGGTTGTAGAAAAGAAAAATGCCCATTTTATTAATTTTTTTCATTGATTAAACAAATACAAATTGGACCAGTGCCATATAAAGAAAAGTTCCTCCCCCGATACTCAGAAGAACGTTATTTTTCCACAGATGAAGAAGGGTAATGCAGGCAATGGCGATTCCCTCGGGAAGACCGTGCGGTGCGGACAGGAGAGAGACGTTTTTTAGACAGTAAACAATGAGTAAGCCAATCGCGGCAAAGGGAAGGACGTTCCCCAGATAAAGAACAAATTTGGGGGTTTCCCGGGTCGGGGGGAAGAGGATAAAGGGCAGCCCTCTTGTCAAAAAGGTTCCCAAGACAATTATAGCAATTAGGATGAGTGATTGCTGGACGGTAAGTAACATTTCTCTGCCCCCTTTTCAAATGGTTTTCGATATCGGGTCAAGGCAATAATAATCAGAAACATCGCGGGAATAATGAAGTTCGCTGCCCCAAAAATCAATAAACAAACGACCGAGGAAGCGATGCCAATTAGGGCAGGAGTATGTTGTTTTTGGGATTTCCACTGGTTAAGAAAGATAACAACAAACAGGGCCGTCATGACGAAGTCAATACCCTTAGTATTAAAGGAGACTAAGGACCCTAAAATACCGCCAATGGCTGAGGCGATTATCCAATAGAGGTGATTAAGGAAGGTTATGAAGAACATGAACCAGCCTCTGTCGACTCCCCCAGGAGGTTCTGTTGCACAGAGAATGGAGAAGGTTTCATCAGTAAGTCCAAAAATCAAATAAGGCTTTTTCTTGCCGGCATCATCGAATTTTCCTAAAAGTGACAACCCGTAAAATAAATGTCTGGCGTTGACCATCAGCGTCATTAAGAAAGCATTCAACGGATCAAAGGCCACGCTTAGCAGGGTGATAGCGACATATTGCATCGAACCTGCAAAAATAATGATACTCATGAAAATCGCCCATACGAAAGAATAGCCTTTACTGTTGAGAAGTATGCCAAAGGCTACTCCTAGAAATAGATATCCAGTCATAACAGGAAGGGTATAAGGAAATGCTGCTTTTAAGGCCTTTATCTTTTCCTGCATCGTTCACGTTCTCCGATCTTTTTTCTCCCTGATTTATTGCATTTGTTCACCTCTTACTTTTCATCAAGGGGTATCGATAAAGTTCTTTTTTCAGTTTGGATGACAATACTTGTTTCCACCCGGTTTACGCCAGGGATCGCCATAAGGTAATCGATGATGAGGTCTCGATAATTAGACATGTCTTTGGCCACGACTTTTAAGAGATAATCTCGACTGCCAGTAATGGTATAGCACTCAAGCACGTTCGGAGTTTCATTAATCTTTTTCACAAAGGAATTAGCGATCTCTCGGGTGAGGGGGGATAAATTCACCATGGTAAACGCAATCGTTTCTATACCCAGCATTTTTTCATCGACGAACGTTGTAAATTGTTGGATGACTCCTAATTCTTTTAAATTTTTGGTTCTTGTGAGACAAGCTGAAGGGGATAATCCAATTAATTTCGATAAATCTAAGTTCGAAATCGACGAATCTTCCTGTAGTGCATGAATAATTGCTTTATCATAATGGTCAAGTGTTGTTTCCATAATATAATTCACCTTTCGCATAGAATTAGAAAATAATATTTCTACTTATCCCATATATACTATATATTATTTTATGGTGTCAAGATATTTTAAATATTTGTTTACGGTAGGGGGGTATAGAGGGTATAATTTTTCTAAAAGTCTTAGGAGGGGCCGAGTATGAAAGTTGGGCTAATTCGATGCATGCAAACTGAGGATATGTGTCCTGCTACAACAGATTTTAAGGTCATGAAGGAAAAGAAACTTGCTTTTGAAGACGTACAAGAGGAAATTGAAGTAATTGGGGTAAACACTTGTGGGGGGTGTCCAGGGAAAAAAGCCGTCACTCGAGCCGCGGAAATGGTTAAAAGAGGTGCTGATACTATCGTATTAGCGTCTTGTATTACGAGAGGAAATCCCATTGGTTTTGCCTGTCCTCACGCAGAACCAATGAAACAAGCAATTTCTAAAAAGATTGGCGATACTATCAGACTAATAGATTATACTCACTAAAGGAGATTGCCATCGTTGTAAGCATATTGAACAACATCTTCATTGTGCAGAATAGAAAAGTGTTCTTATTGACAAAGGTATCCATCATTAGGATACCTTTTGGTTTAACGTTGTGTATAAATAAAGAGGCAAGTCTTATTATATTTCAAGACTTGTCTCTTTAATATTGAACTTAAAAAAGATGTGCTCCAAGAGGGCTGATTTGCAGAGGGTAGGCCTGAGCACTTAAACCATGCTTCGTAAATGTCTGAATCATCCCATTGGCTACGGCATGGGTATGTTCAGAAGTAAGAAAGGCTAAAAGAGTAGGACCTGAGCCACTGAGAGCTGCTCCGTAGGCTCCATTGTCTAAGGCAGAGCTTAGGGCTTCCGAAAGTCCGGGAACGAGCGCTGCTCGTTGTTCTTGATGGAGATGATCTCTCATCCCTTCCTTGAGAAGTGTGAAATCTCCTCGGATGAACGCTTCAATCAGTAGTCCGGCATGAGCAATATTAAAGACTGCATCGGGGCGGGGAACTTGGGAAGAGAGAACCTTTCGGCTTTTCGACGTATTAAGCAGGAACTCAGGGATGACCACCAACACCTCTACGTGAGAATTCTCACGTAAGACTCGGGGGAGGATCCCGGTCGCGGTCTCGACGGCAAGCGTAACCCCTCCATATAAAGCAGGAGTGACGTTGTCTGGATGGCCTTCTAGTTCATTGGCCATTTGGAGAAGTTCGAGTTGAGAAAAAGGGGTTCCTGCGAGGGAATTGGCAATGACTAAACCTCCAACAATCGCAGCAGAACTGCTGCCTAATCCGCGTGCTGGAGGAATCTCATTTTCTAACGTTAACGTGATTTTCGGAGTCGGATAGTTGACTTTTTCCCAAAGATGAAGCATCGTTTGCCAGACCAGATTGCTTTCATCGATAGGCAAACCCATGTTATATTTTCCGGTTAGACGAATTTCCCAAGTCGAACTTTCCTCAACTGTAATCGTATTAAACAAATTAAGGGCCAGGCCCAGGCAGTCAAAGCCTGGACCGAGATTGGCCGAAGTAGCGGGTATTTTAGCGCATAACATTATTTTTCCTCCAGATTTATTTGCCTTCAAAACGAATAACATTATTGATGGTTAAAACTTTACTATAGGCTTTGACCGACTTAAGCGCTTCCCGAAGTTGAGCTTCGTAGATGGGGTGGGTCACAAGGACTATTTCGGCTTCTTCATTAGCCTTTTGCCTCTGTATAATAGAAGCAAAACTGACATTGGCCTCTGCAAAAAGAAGAGCGAGTGTGGCTAAGACACGAGGCTCATCCTTAACCCGCATCCGGATATAAAAGGCCGTATGAAAATCATCGGATTTCGTGAGCTGAAGATCATTATAACACGTGCAATTGATCGCTGAGGTCGAATGGGTTTCGATATTGCGGGTAACTTGGATGATATCTGAAACGACAGCGCTACCTGTTGGTAAAGATCCAGCTCCTCGTCCGAAAAACATGGTCTCACCGACTGCATCTCCGATCACATAGATGGCGTTAAAGACGCCACCGACGGAAGCTAAAGGATGGGATTTGGGCAGAATTGCCGGATGAACGCGAATTTCTAAGCCATCCGGTTGATGCTTGGCGATGGCGAGTAATTTTATGCAGGAATTAAGTTCGGAAGCGTAAGCAATATCATCTGCGGTGATCCGTGAAATTCCATCTACATAAACATCGTTGATGGTTACACGGGAATTAAAGGCGATTGAAGACAGAATCGCTAATTTTCGCGCAGCATCTAGGCCATCAACATCAGAGGAAGGGTCTGCTTCGGCATAGCCTAACGTTTGGGCTTCCTTTAATACTTCTTCATAATCGCGACCTTGCTCCGTCATCGAGGTTAGAATGTAGTTGGTAGTGCCGTTGATGATTCCTATGACAGTCGAAATTCGATTTGCTGCTAAGGATTGTTTGAGGGCGGCGATGATCGGAATTCCGCCCGCAACACTCGCCTCAAAATAGAGATCTTTGCCAGCTTCCTTCGCTACATCCAGAAGTTCATGTCCGTGGAGAGCCAGCAAATCTTTATTCGCGGTTACGACGTTCTTTCCCTGGTGTAGGGCTTCTAAGATATACGTCCGAGCCGGTTCAATCCCTCCCATAACTTCAACGATAATATCAATATCTGGATCCTGCAAGATATCTTCGGGTTTATCCGTGAGAACGAAATTTCCACTAACGGAGCGGGGAGTTTGTAAATTTCTTACGAGTACCTTCTTAATTTTAATATGACTATCAGTCCGGTTACTGATGTCGTCATCATTCTGGGTGAGAATTTGGATCACCCCGCTGCCCACTGTTCCGAGTCCTAATAAGCCAATCTGTATTTCTTGCAAAAAAACTCCTCCAATCCACCTCTTATAAACAATTGTTTTTGTATAGTGGACATTATAGTATGAAAGGATTTGTTTGACAAGAGAGCTGAATAAATTTTAACTTTCTCGGAATAATGGGTTGACACTCTAAGCTGTAACATATACACTAACAATAATAAATCAATGTATTATAACACAATCCAAAATACGATATCACGAAGGAAGTGTGCCTAGGGTTCCGGGGAGTTCCTGTCTGGACCGAGCGGCACAGAAATCCAGTAACCTGGATTTACACCGTGGGTAGAAAAAGCCCGAGCGGAAAGTTCCTCTGTCTGGGGACTTATGCTCAGGGCTTTTTATATCTTTATTAAGTTTTTAGGAAATCATTTAATTCCGGAGCTGCTTTACTTGGGTTATAATTAAATAAATTTATTTAAAAATAATTATTGCTTATTAAGAAGAGAGGGACAATAAGATGAACAGTGACACCCTTAAACAAGGCGTAGATCGAGCTCCCCAACGTGCTTTGCTTAAAGCTTTGGGTTTAACAAAACGGGAAATCGAAAAACCATTCATTGGCGTGGTCAACTCCTTCACGGAGATGGTTCCAGGACACATGCATTTGCGACAAGTGGCCGAGGCCGTAAAAGCCGGAATCCGGGAAAATGGGGGAACCCCTTTTGAATTCTCAACAATTGCTGTTTGTGATGGCTTGGCGATGGGACATGAGGGAATGCATTTTTCCTTAGCCAGTCGCGAATTGATCGCAGATTCGATTGAAGTTATGGCTAAGGCCCATCAACTGGATGCCTTAGTCTTGATTCCCAGCTGTGACAAAGTTGTGCCTGGGATGATAATGGCGGCGATGAGACTTAATCTACCCGCAATCATAGTGAGCGGTGGGCCGATGCTTGCAGGACGTTTTGAAGGCAAGGCAGTTACGCTGAGTACTCTTTTTGAAGCGGTGGGTCAGGTTCATGCGGGCAAAAAGGATGAAGAGTGGCTCCATGCCTTGGAGGCGAAAGGGTGTCCGACAGCTGGGTCTTGTGCGGGCATGTTTACTGCTAATTCCATGAATTGCCTAACCGAGGCCTTGGGACTTGCTTTACCGGGGAACGGGACAATTCCTGCCGTCTATTCTGAACGGTTAGTCTTGGCGAAGGAAACCGGTTATCAGGTGATGGAGCTTTTCCAGAAGAATATTCGTCCTCGGGATATCGTGACGATGACGTCGCTTAAAAACGGTGTTGCTCTCGATATGGCCCTGGGTTGTTCAACTAATACTATCCTCCATCTGCCAGCGATTGCGAATGAAGGAGATATTGCTTGGGATCTTCGTAAAGTCAATGAGGTGAGTGCTAAGACACCTCAGATTTGCAAACTGGCCCCTGCTGGAGAACACGTTCTCGCGGATTTGAATGAGGCAGGTGGAGTGAGTGCAGTCTTAAAGCAGCTTTTAGATAACGGCTTCATTGATGGAAGTCCATTGACGGTTTCCGGTGTCAGTCAAGCTGAACGCTTGAAGGATGCCAAAGTCGAAAACCCTGAGGTTATTCATCCGATGGGTCAACCGTACAGTATCCAAGGCGGATTAAAAGTTCTCTATGGTAATCTCGCGCCTGAAGGGGCAGTCATTAAGCAAGGAGCTCTAGCGGATCAAGAGTTGGTTTTTGAAGGAACGGCACAAGTGTTTGACGGTGAAGTTCCGGCTGCTGAAGCCATTCGCAATCGTCAAATCAAACCGGGTGATGTAGTGGTCATCCGTTATGAAGGGCCTAAGGGAGGACCGGGAATGCGAGAAATGCTCGGACCTACCTCAACCTTGGCAGGAATGGGCCTAGATGACGTAGTTGCCCTGATTACCGACGGACGATTCTCCGGAGCAAGCCGGGGTTTATCCATCGGTCATGTTTCCCCTGAAGCTGCTCTCGGCGGAGAAATTGCGCTTCTGAAGACAGGCGATAAGATCCGTATCGATTTAAAAGAAGGACGCCTAGATTGGGTGGCTCCTGATGAAGAAAAAAAAGCACGGCGCAAGCAATATGAACAGAATCCTGTTCAACTCGAAAACTTAAATCCTGAATTAAGAGCAGGATATCTTGGCCGATATTCAGATTATGTACAATCAGCATCACGGGGGGCGGCTTTTAGACGAACAAAATAGAAGAATAGAGGAGGAGTGGCGAGTGGGTAAAAGTAAGGCGAAAGAGCATGCGATTACTAGTGCTTCTGGTGCGGAACTCTTATTAAATTCTCTGATTAAAGAAGGCGTAAAAGTTATCTTTGGGTATCCTGGAGGGACAGTACTGCCAATTTATGACGCGCTTATTCATTCTCAAATCCGCCATGTGTTACCTCGACATGAGCAAGCGGCAGTGCATGCAGCCGATGCCTATGCTCGCGTCAGTGGGAAAGTGGGAGTTTGTTTAGCAACTTCCGGACCGGGAGCTACGAACTTGGTGACCGGTATTGCAAATGCCTATATGGATTCTATTCCCCTAGTGGTACTAACGGGACAGGTACAGACGACTTTGCTGGGAACAGACTCCTTCCAAGAAGTGGATATAACGGGGATTACGATTCCAATTACTAAACATTCCTATATTGTTAAAGATGCGCGACAAATTCCTCGCATCGTCAAAGAAGCGTTTTATATTGCTCGAACTGGACGTCCGGGACCAGTGCTTATTGATCTCCCAAAAGATATTCAAGCGGCCAAGGTCGAGCCCGAGTCAGATGAAATGAATCTCAAAAGCTATAAGTTTTTTAGCAAGGGAAATGCGGGGCAGATTGAAGAAGCGGCTCATGCTTTGGCTGAATGTGAACGTCCAATCTTGTATGCTGGAGGAGGGGTAATTACCTCTGGAGCGGGAGAGATTCTTCGTGAAATCGTTGAGAAAGAAAACCTCCCGGTTGTTACCACGTTAATGGGAATTGGCAGTTTACCGTCGACTCACCCGAATCTCTTAGGTATGGTGGGAATGCATGGCACAGTAACCGCTAATTATGCTGTTGATGATTGTGATTTGCTGATTGCTGTAGGTGTGCGTTTTGACGATCGTGTCACGAGCGGTCTTGGTCAACGGTTTGCGACTAAAGCTAAGGTTATTCATATCGATATCGATCCTGCGGAGATTGGTAAGGTTGTCCGGACCCATATTCCGATTGTCGGCGATGCGCGGTACGTGCTTGAAGATCTAGCCAAAGATCTGGTTCCGCCGAAGATTGATTCTTGGTGGGAACAAATTCATTTCTGGCAAAAGGAACAAGCCCAAAGGGAAGAATCCCGAGAAAATACCCAACAGTTAACTCCACAAGATGTGATTCGGATTCTTGGTGAAAAAGCAGATCCACAGGCTATCGTAACAACGGATGTCGGACAGCATCAAATGTGGGCTGCACAATGCTATCCTGTTACAGAAGCCCGTCACTTTATTACGAGCGGTGGCTTGGGGACGATGGGTTTTGGTTTACCGGCAGCTATTGGTGCGCAAGTAGCTCGACCTGAGGCTCAGGTTTTTCTGATTACAGGAGATGGCTCCTTACAAATGTGTATTCAGGAATTAGCAACGACGGTGCAATGTGAACTTCCGATTAAAATCATCTTGCTCAATAACGGAGTGTTAGGGATGGTAAGGCAGCTGCAAAAGCTCTTTTGCGATGAACGCTATAACCAGATTCAACTGCAGTCCAACCCAGACTTTGTCAAAATCGCGGAAGCTTATCATATCCTTGGAATTAGGGTAACGCGTTTAGAAGATGTGGCCGGAGCCATGGAGAAAGCGATTGTTTTTGATGGTCCAGTGCTTCTGGACTTTACAATTTCTGAAGACGAACTGGTTTATCCGATGGTTCCTTCAGGTAAAGAACTAACCGAAATGTTGGGGAGGTGAGGCGTATGTTACATACTTTAGCTGTACTCGTAGAGAATAATCCCGGAGTTTTAACCCGGGTTTCAGGACTCTTTGCCCGACGAGCTTATAATATCAACAGCCTTTCTGTTTGTTCGACAGAGAACCCTGGTATTTCTCGGATGACCATTATGGTTGACGGAGATGACGCTGTGATCGAACAGGTCACGAAACAGCTGATTAAATTGGTTGTTGTACATAAAGTAACCGATTTAACGGATGAAGAGATCGTCGATCGCGAACTCGCGCTCGTTCGCATTAAGGTTAGGGCGGATACCCGTCTTGAAATTCTTCAAATCGTCGATGTCTTCAGAGGCCGGGTCGTCGATATGGGCAGAAGCAACTTGACCGTAGAACTTACCGGTGATGCCGAAAAGATTGATGCTTTTGTTCGTACGATTCGCCCCTTCGGGTTGATGGAACTTGTCAGAACGGGTAATATTGCAATTACACGCCTCGACAGTTGAAAATTGACAATCCTTAAATTTTAAGATAAAAGGATAATAAAGTGAAATAAAAGGAGAGAAATTATTATGGCTAAAATGTATTATGATTCCGATGCAAATTTCGAATTACTCGCGAATAAAACGATTGCGATTATGGGTTATGGGAGTCAGGGACATGCACATGCTCAAAATCTTCATGATTCAGGGTTAAACGTCATCGTTGGCTTGCGTAAAGGTTCCCGTCGGTGGAAACAAGCAGAAGATGCAGGTTTAAAAGTGATGACCGTTCCCGAGGCTGCTGCAAAAGCAGATGTGATTATGATGCTTCTTCCGGATGAAAAACAAGCTGAAGTCTATGAAGCACAAATTAAACAATATATGACGGCTGGTAAAGCTCTTGCCTTTGCGCATGGTTTTAATATTCATTTTGGACAAATCGTTCCTCCAAGTGATGTTGATGTCTTCATGATTGCTCCGAAAGGCCCAGGACATATGGTCCGCAGAACCTACGAAGAAGGCGCCGGAGTTCCTGCACTGATCGCGGTGCACCAAGATGCAACGGGTAAAGCGCATGACCTAGGCATGGCTTATGCCAAAGGGATTGGTGCTACACGTGCCGGAGTTTTGGAAACAACCTTCAAAGAAGAAACCGAAACTGACCTTTTTGGTGAACAAGCCGTTCTTTGCGGTGGAGTTACCGAGCTTATGAAAGCTGGTTTTGAAACCTTAGTGAACGCAGGTTATCAACCGGAAAGTGCATATTTTGAGTGCCTGCACGAAATGAAGCTGATTGTTGATATGATCAATGAAGGTGGATTTAGCTGGATGCGCTATTCAGTTTCCGACACGGCTCAATACGGAGATCAGATGGTCGGAAAACGAATCATTACTGATGAAACACGTAAGGAAATGAAGAAAGTTCTCGAAGAAATCCAAGACGGAACCTTCGCGAAGAACTGGTTAATGGAAAACAAAGTGGGACGTCCACAATTCAACGCAATTGCTCGTCGTGAAGAAGATCAGCAACTCGAAAAAGTGGGTGCGGAAATTCGTAGCATGATGCCCTGGTTGAAAAAACGCGAATAGTTTCCGGAAAAAGTACGAGAGAATTGAGTTAGGGGCTAGCGAATAAAACCCCTGGGTAAGGTATCCTGAACTTCAGGTGGAGTCTAAAACTCTGCCTGAAGTCAGTTTTATCCGATGACTAAGCGCCACTAAGCTCCAGTTCCAAAAGCGAGAGTTAGGTGGCGCTTAGTCCATGGGATATAGCTTCCTTTATACCTTAGGATATGTTCCAAACGTCGAGTTGAGGAGGTTCATGGATGCGCCAAATAGATATTTTTGATACGACCTTAAGAGATGGGGAGCAGTCCCCAGGTGTGGCCTTAAATCCCGGAGAAAAGCTGCAAATCGCTCGGCAACTCGCGAAGCTTGGAGTTAATGTCATTGAAGCAGGATTTCCCATCTCCTCTCCCGGGGATTTTGAAGCGGTTAAACGAATTGCGGCGGAGGTCCGTCAAGTCTCAATCTGTGCTTTGGCGAGAACCCAAGCTCAGGACATTGAGCGAGCTTGGGAAGCGATAGCCAAAGCGGAAAGCCCAAAAATTCATACCTTTATCGCGACTTCCCCGATTCATATGCAGTATAAATTGAAGAAGTCTCCTGAGGAAGTGCTGGAACTAGCGGTCGCTGCGGTTAAACTAGCGAAATCCAAGGTCGCGGATATTGAATTCAGCGCCGAGGATGCTTCACGCAGTGATGTCGATTTTCTGGGTCGTGTCTTCTCTGCAGTTATTGCGGCGGGAGCAACTGTGCTTAATATCCCTGATACGGTTGGATATGCGACACCCGATGAATTCGCCAAGTTTCTTCAGGATGTCATGGAACGGACAGATGGAATTGAGAAGGTCAAGATCAGCGTGCATTGCCACAATGACTTAGGCTTAGCTGTCGCCAATTCTCTTGCTGCGGTACAAGTAGGAGTTCATCAGCTCGAAGGCGCCATTAATGGAATTGGCGAACGCGCAGGAAATGCTGCTGTTGAAGAATTAGCGATAGCCTTGAAGACTCGCCAAGATCAATTCCAAGTCCAAACGACGATCAACAGTAAGGAAATTGCACGTACCAGCCAATTGGTCAGCCGCCTATCAGGGATGATAGTTCAGCCGAATAAAGCAATTGTCGGGAAAAATGCCTTCGCCCATGAGTCAGGGATTCATCAGGATGGAGTCTTAAAGGAACGCTCAACCTATGAAATTATGTCCCCTGATTCGATTGGGCTGGATATGGACACGATTGTGCTAGGTAAACATTCCGGGCGACATGCTGTACGGGAACGGATAGCTGAATTAGGACTCGAAGTGGATGATGAACGCTTAGATGAGATATTCAAGGAATTTAAGCTTTTAGCGGAACGCAAAAAAGAAGTGACAACTGCTGATTTATATACCTTAGTCGATGCGCAAACGAACAATGCACCTGAAATCACATTGGAATACCTGCAAGTCTCTAGTGGTACCCAAATTGTGCCCACGTCAACCTTGGGTTTGAAGTATGCTGATCAGCGCTATGAAGATGCAGCCTGTGGGGATGGCCCGGTAGATGCAGCCTATAAAGCGATTGATAAAATTTTGGGAATAGATCACAAACTTCTTCATTACGCTCTTCAGGCGATTGACCGAGGCGAAGATTCCCAAGGGGAAGTTACGATTAGCGTTCAGTTTAAGGAGCATACTGTTGGTGGCCGTGGTGTGAGTACAGATATTATCGAAGCCAGTGTTAAAGCGTATCTGCAAGCGGTAAACCGAGCTTATGAACATGGTTGGATTTCTATTGACACGAAGAGCCCTGTTGCTCGTTAAAATAGTTGTTTAGATCGGGGGAATTAAAAACCGTGGGAATGACAATTACAGAAAAAATCTTAGCAGATCATGCCGGGCTTAAAGAGGTTACTCCGGGGCAATTGATTACAGCGAAGCTTGATCTGGCTCTAGCGAATGATATTACTGGCCCGGTTGCAATTCAGGAATTTGCCAAGTTCGGGCTGGGCAAGGTTTGGGATCCGGCAAAGGTTGCTTTAGTCCCAGATCATTTTACGCCCAATAAAGATATTGCCTCGGCAGAGTTGAGTAAATCCTTGCGCCTTTTTGCCCGAGAGCAAAAGATTGTGCATTACTGGGAACAAGGAAGAGTCGGAATTGAGCATTGCCTTCTGCCAGAACAAGGAGTGACGCTTCCTGGAGACGTCATCATTGGCGCCGATTCTCATACCTGTACATATGGAGCACTCGGTGCCTTTGCGACAGGAGTGGGGAGTACAGATTTAGCCGCAGGATTGGCAACGGGGGAAGCTTGGTTTAGAGTTCCCGAGTCCCTTAAATTCATTTTTAAGGGTCAAAACTTTCAACCTTGGGTTGGAGGCAAGGATCTGATTCTTTATATCATTGGCAAGATCGGTGTAGACGGAGCCCGGTATAAGGCGATGGAATTTGCCGGTGAAGGAATCTCGGCTCTATCCATGGACAATCGTTTTACGATCTGTAATATGGCCATTGAAGCAGGCGCGAAAAATGGAATCATTCCGCCCGATGATAAAACTCTTACCTATGTGAAGGAACGTGCTCAACGTCCGTTCAAGGTCTACGAAAGTGACTTTGATGCTCAATATGCAAAGTTATACGAGTTTAATGTCTCTGACATTCCGCTCCAAGTGGCATTCCCGCATCTGCCAGAAAACGCCAAAGCAGTTGAAGAAGCCCGCGGAATTAAGCTCGATCAAGTGGTGATTGGTTCCTGCACAAATGGACGACTGGAAGATCTCCGGATTGCGGCCGGTATTTTGCGCGGTAAGAGTGTTCACCCGGAAATTCGCCTCATCGTAATTCCGGGGACCCAGAATATTTATAAGCAAGCCATAAAGGAAGGGCTGATTGACGCCTTTATTGATGCCGGAGCTGTTGTGAGCACCCCGACCTGTGGACCTTGCCTTGGTGGGTATATGGGAATTCTTGCTAAAGGGGAGCGGGCCTTGTCGACGACGAACCGGAACTTTGTCGGACGAATGGGTCATCCGGAGAGTGAAGTTTATCTTTCCGGTCCGGCGGTTGCCGCAGCTTCTGCAGTTAAAGGCGAAATTGTCCATCCACAGGAGGTGGCGTAATGAGTAAAGCGTGGAGATTTGGGGATGATGTGGATACAGATGTTATCATTCCTGCGCGCTATCTGAATCAACCCTCACCAGAGCATCTGGCAGCGCATTGCATGGAAGATGTGGACGTTCATTTTGCCCAAGAGGTTCAGCCAGGAGATGTGATTGTGGGCGGCAAAAACTTTGGGTGCGGATCGTCTCGCGAACATGCTCCGTTAGCCATTAAAGCGGCTGGCGTACAGGTTGTGATTGCAGAATCCTTCGCTCGAATTTTTTACCGGAATTCTTTGAATATTGGGCTTCCCATTCTGGAGTGCCCGGAAGCCGTTCAGGGCATCCAACCTGGGGATGACGTCTCCGTGAATCTCGAAACGGGTGAGATTCAAAATACGACTCGGGGGATTGGCTATCAGGCGCTTCCTTTTCCACCGTTCATGCAAGAGCTAATCAAAGCCGGCGGACTTATAGCTTATGTGAAAGGAAGAAAGAAAAATGCCTAAAATTGCGGTTCTACCTGGGGATGGAATCGGACAAGAAATCGTTCCCGAGGCAGTTAAAGTGCTGAAGGCCGTTTTGGCGAATTCTTCAGGAGATTTCGAGTTCAAAGACTATTGGGTTGGTGGTACTGCCATCGATAAATGCGGAAAAGCGTTACCAGAGGAAACCTTAAAGGGTTGTGAAGAAGCAGATGCAGTTCTGCTCGGCGCAGTGGGTGGACCCAAATGGGATCACCTTCCTGCCTCAGAACGTCCGGAAACAGCAGCTCTTCTTGGCTTAAGAAAAGGACTCGGCTTTTATGCCAATATTCGCCCCGTCAAAATGTTAGCCAGCTTAATCGATTCTTCCACGCTCAAAAAAGAAGTGGTGGAAAAGGTTGATATGGTCGTCATTCGCGAACTCACGGGAGGCGTCTATTTTGGAGAAAAGAAAAGAATCGAAGATCCCCTTTCAGCCTACGATATAATGTCTTATTCCGCTCCCGAGATTGAGCGGATTGTGCGTCTAGCCTTCCAAACCGCTCAAATTCGGCGAAAAAAGGTATGCTCAGTAGATAAAGCAAATGTGCTCGAAACCTCGCGTCTATGGAGAGAGATTGCTAACCAGATCGCGAAAGAATTCCCAGAGGTGGAATTAACCCATATGTACGTCGACAATGCCGCCATGCAATTGGTTCGTTATCCCGATCAGTTTGACGTTATTGTTACGGAGAATATGTTTGGAGATATCCTCACGGATTTGGCGTCCATGCTCGGCGGCTCCATCGGCATGCTTGCTTCTTCCAGTATGAATGGGAAAAAAGGAATGTATGAACCAGCTCATGGTTCGGCTCCAGATATTGCCGGCAAGAACCTGGCCAATCCCTTAGCAACGATTTTATCTGCGGCTCTAATGCTTAGACATACGTTTGGTCTTGAACAAGAGGCGCAAAAGATTGAAGCTGCAGTCGCCAAGGTTCTTGATCAAGGATATCGGACCGCAGATCTGGCACGTCCGGGTGATAAGGTTGTGGGGACGCAGAAAATGGGTGACGCTGTGGTTGCCGCACTAGATATTTAATCTGTGCTATGGTAATATAGGTTAATTCTAAAAAGATTAAAACGCTGATGAACGACCAAACGGTCTGATACGTGATCTATAAGAGAGGGTAGCAAATGCTGAGAGCTACCTGGAGCGTAGGCCGTAACCCAGTCGGGAAGTGCTGATGTTAAATCAGACGGCTCCCACCGTTAACGGGCTAGAGTTGGCATGAGCAATTAAGGTGGTACCGCGGAAGGTTACTTTCGTCCTTAGAAAGAGGATGAAAGTAACCTTTTTTATTTTACTAACAGAAAGTATAAGTTTTGGGCAGATAGCATAAGTGCAACTAAGGCTTCCGCCTACGCTAGAGGCTTGGCGCAAGCCAAGTTTTCTTTATCAAAATCTTAGACCAAGTTTACCAAAGTATTATTAAAAGTTATTATTGATTTGAAAGGAAGTTGAGTTATGCAACCAATTGGTTTTATTGGCGCGGGGAATATGGCAGAAGCAATTATTAGAGGGCTGCGTGCCGTAGGAATGTTGACTGAAATTCGTGTGACGAACCGCTCAAATCAAGAAAAACTACATTTTATGGCGGAACAGTATAAAGTGATACCCTCCATTTTTGAGGAGATCGTCAAAGAATCGGAAATTATCCTGCTCGCTGTTAAACCCAAGGATATGCTTGGAGTATTACATGACTTGCAAAAGGATTTAAAACCCAGTCAGCTCCTCATCACTGTTGCCGCTGGGATTCCCATGAAAACCTATGAAACGAACTTGCCTAGAATTCCCGTGGTACGCGCCATGCCGAATACTTCAAGTGCAGTCTTAAAATCCATGACTGGATTAGTTAGGGGGACAGCCGTTCAGGAAAACCATAGGCAAATGGCTGAAGAGATTTTTCAAGCCGTCGGAAAAACACTCTGGATCACGGAAGAAAAGATGAATCCATTAATGTCAATCAGTGCAAGTGGACCTGCATACTTCTATCTTTTCACAGAAACCCTAATTCAAGCGGGAATAAGTTCCGGTCTCTCAGAAGAAGATGCGGAGCTGCTTGCGAAAGAAACCTTATTCGGAACGGCGCAAATGTTGAAGGAATCCGGGAAATCGCCCGCTCGTTTACGGGAAGAAGTAACTTCTCCTAAGGGTACGACTTTAGCTGCTTTAAATGTATTCTGGGAAAAAGACTTGCAAGGCGTTGTCACGGGCGCGGCAAAGGCCTGTCAAATCCGAGCGGAAGAAATGGAAAGGGAGTATCAGGGGTGAACCAGAGAATCGTGATTAAAATTGGGAGTAGCAGTTTGAATCACCCGACGGGTGGCTTAGATGAAAGCTCTATTGAAAATATTATCAAGATTATCTCTGAAATACGTTCCCAGGGTATGGAGTGCATCCTTGTCAGCTCAGGTGCTGTGGCAGCGGGAGTGGGTAAACTTGGACTCTCGACAAAGCCCAAAGATATTGCTGGCAAGCAGGCGGTGGCCTCGATCGGACAAGGAGTTTTGATTGAAAAATACGCTCAAGTATTAGATAACTACGACCTTGTTGGGGCTCAAGTTTTACTCTCACGAAATGATCTAGCTGATTCTTGTCGATACAAGAACGCTCAAAACACGCTTGAACGTTTGCTAAAATATAATGTGATACCAATTATTAATGAAAATGACACTGTCGCTGTAGAAGAGCTTTGTTTTGGTGATAATGATAAGCTTTCCGCGCTTGTCGCCGGACTAGTCCATGCTGATTTATTAGTTATTTTTACGGATGTCGATGGACTCTATACGGCAAATCCAAAAACTCACTCAGAGGCTCACTTAATCGAAAAGGTTGAAGATATTGCAGATGTGAGAGGACTTGCTGGCGGAGCGGGTACCCAGCTAGGTACGGGTGGGATGATAACCAAAATTAAAGCCGCTGAAATTGCAACCCGGTTTGGAATTGGGACCTACCTTGTTAATTCCAACCGAATGAATGATTTGCCGCCGTATTTACACGGAGAAAAATTAACAGGAACCTATTTTGTTCCTTCTGCTCATCGCCTCGTAGGGAAGAAGCGCTGGATCGCTTATGGTGGACTTTCTGAGGGGAGTATCATTATTGATGATGGAGCAGTTAAGGCTTTAGCGAAAGAGGGCAAAAGTCTTCTTGCCAAAGGAATTATTGGGGTCGAAGGTGAATGGGAAAGAAAAGAACTTATCAGAATCGTTAATGTCAAAGGAACGGAAATTGCCCGCGGCTTAGCAGAATTAAGTAGCGCTGAGGTTATCCACGCCCAGGGCAAACATTCTGAAGAAGTACTGAGCCTGATTCCTGATCTTGAAGGAGAAGAGATTGTACACCGCGATAATATGACTTTGATGCATTAGAATGCAAATAAGTTCGCCTTAAGTTTAATATATTAATGATTTTAATAAGAGAAGTTTTAAATATATAAGTTAGTTTGGAGGGACTTTTATGAACCGTTTTGATTCTGAACTTCTGAAAATTGGACAGAACGCGAAAAACGCTGCGCGGAAATTAGCTTATATCGGAACAACTGCCAAAAATGAAGCGCTTACGGAAATAGCACATACGCTGATTCTTCATGAAGAGGAAATACTTCAGGCCAATAACCAAGATATAGCTGCAGCTGAAAAGAAGGGAATCAAGAAAAGTTTAGTAGATCGTTTGCGTTTGACTTCAGAAGGAATTCAGCAAATGAGCGAAGCTTTACGTGAGGTGGTTCATTTAGCTGATCCTGTGGGAGAAGGGGATTTTTGGACACGTCCCAATGGTTTACGGATGCAAAGGATGCGCGTTCCGCTCGGAGTTGTGGCCATGATCTATGAGGCAAGACCGAATGTTACCGTCGATGCTGCCGCACTTTGTCTCAAATCTGGAAATGCCGTGATTCTAAGAGGGGGTTCCGAGGCTATCGAAAGCAATAAGGTGTTAGCTCGAGTTATTGCTGAGGCAGCCGAAAGAAAAGGAATGCCCGCAGGAACAATTCAATTAATCGAGGAAACTTCACATGAATGGATTCACCAACTGATTAAGATGAATCAGTATATCGACGTCGTTATCCCTAGAGGTGGAGCCGGGTTAATTCAAACCGTAGTTCAAAATGCGACCGTGCCCGTGATTGAGACTGGAACGGGAATCTGTCATGCCTTTGTCGAGCAGGAAGCGGATTTTGATAAAGCGATTCCGATCGTGATTAATGCGAAAACTCAGAAACCTGGCGTTTGTAATGCCTTAGAAACACTCCTTATAGATCAAAGAATTGCCCAGGCGTTTTTACCTTTGATGGGAACAGAATTGCAGAAACACAACGTTGAAATTCGAGGGTGTTCTGAAGCCTGTAAGATTCTTTCCTATGCAGTTCCAGCGACTGAGGAGGATTGGGCGACCGAGTATCTCGATTTGATTATCAGTGTAAAGGTTGTTAAAGATTTAGATGAAGCCATGGATCATATTTATCAATATAGTACAAAACATTCGGAAACCATAATTACAGAAAACTATTCCATTGCGCAGAGGTTCTTAAGAGAAGTTGATGCAGCAGCGGTCTATGTCAATGCTTCAACTCGTTTTACTGATGGTGGACGCTTTGGTTTCGGGGCGGAAATTGGAATCAGCACGCAAAAACTTCACGCCCGCGGCCCGATGGGCCTAAGAGAACTAACAACCACGAAATATCTCATCTACGGCGATGGGCAGATTACTGAGTAAGGCAGAACAAATTACCAGTAAATTGTTAATTGACTTAATGAAAGAATAATGATAAGATAATCAATGTTGCTGCCGAGGTTCAATTCGAACCGAGAAGGGCAAAAAAAGTAGTTGACTTAAAAGATCCAATCTGGTAACATTATTAATTGTCGCGAGTCATTGCGACGTGGAAAACCAAAAATGGTCTTTGAAAACTAAACAACAAAGGAACAGCCAAGTGACTCGTTAACGAGTTTGAGATGAATTTGAGCAATCAAATTTTCTTCATAAATTTTATGGAGAGTTTGATCCTGGCTCAGGACGAACGCT
>Ga0255336_100490_pt1 | contig 60018 bp, 76 predicted proteins | sample MeOH1_35cm_T3_17_FD_189102 | JGI IMG/M metagenome (GOLD analysis project Ga0255336, IMG submission 189102) | Sandy soil microbial communities from University of British Columbia, Vancouver, Canada - MeOH1_35cm_T3_179 | ecosystem: Engineered > Artificial ecosystem > Sand microcosm > Unclassified ... | reverse complement strand
TTTACACCTCTTCCTTGTGCGTTAATTTGGCTTGTCACCTTATTTTACCGCACAAATGGATAGAGGTGTAATTATTTTTACCGAACTGTCGTTTGCCGTTAATGTTTTTTGTAACAGACTCTAGTAGTATTAGTTATCTTTTTTTAGTTTCGTGCCCACCCCCCTGGGTACATTATACGTTATGAGGGTGGAGCAATTGTCGTGATCTTCTGAAAGTGGTTGATGATCGTTATGGTCGAAAGTCCATCGCAATATCTGCGCAATTGCCACCAGTTGCAAAGTGGCATGGTGTCTTTGAAGATGCTACCATTGCAGATGCGGTACTGGATAGGCTGGTTAACAATGCTCACAGGATAGAGCTGAAAGGCCCAAGCTTAAGACCACACAGTTCCCAAAATAAAGGAGGCGATGGCACAACTGAATAATCTATGATAAACTCCATGCATGAGGTACCGGCCTTTGGCCGAATTAGATAAGACTGATGGCCGGATACCGTAAGAACGGTGCCCGGATGTTTTGGCAATCAGTGGTCGGATAACATAAGAATGCCGGTCTGAATTAACGAGAATAACCATCGGATAACCATTCACTAATTTCATTGGGAGATGGGAAGCTTTTTGCTTATGAAAACATAGATTTAGATTTAGATAGCCTGGTTCAAGTCAAGGGCTTTACGTATAGCCTTAGAGAACTGATTAAAGATGATAGAGTCGCTGAGAAATATAGCAAAGGGACGTGCTTAATTTTAAGACTCTGCCCAACGGATTATCACCGCTTTCATTTCATAGACAGCAACGGACCTGTGAGGATACGCTAAAAATAAAAGGAGCTTACTACTCTGTAAATCCAGTCGCACTTCAAAAGGTCGAGAAACTATTTTGTGAAAATAAAAGAGAATGGAGCACCTTCCATTCAGATCACTCTGGTGATGTCTTATATATAGAGGTCGGAGCAACCTGTGTCGGTTCAATTATTCAAACCTATACTCCTAAGAAGCGCGTAAATCGTGGGGAGGAAAAGGGCTATTTCAAATTTGGTGGTTCCACAGTGATCCTCTTCTTCGAGTCAAAAAAAGTTAGAATTGACGGGACATTGTTGATCAAACCAAACTCGGTTATGAAAGTTATGTGTTAATGGTGAAAAATTAGGGAGAAAAAGCGATACAGCTGCTTTTTCTCCCCACTGTTAGTAACCCCTTACATTATAAACGATTGAACCCGTAATAACAGCAAAATCGAAATCAGGTAATGCCCCCGGTATATTTAAAGAATCCATTTCTGTAAATTGAAGGTTATGCGGATTTTCAACGACATCATTTGAACTCGCCGTTAAATAGTCATTTTATTTTTTCTTGCTTTAATCTCTGCTGAAATCCATATAATAATAGGTAGTATCACTTGGAAAGGAAAAGCGTAAAAAGGATAAACTTTAAAAGCCCAATATTTCATCTCCATACTATTATCAAAAACTGTATAAGAAAAATAAATCATTAATAATCCAGTCTGTATCACTATCGATCTGTAATCCTTTAGATTGAACATTTTCCCAATTCCTTTACATGCGACTAATAAACAGATTGAACTTTTTACAAAAACACCAAAAACAAATACAATAGCCACAGATACTTCTATTCTTTCTAAGAAATCACCGATTTTAATCCTGCCTACAGCTGCATAAGAAGGGAAATAAAAGCTATCCATCATATTGCCTAAAACTGCAATGTTTCTAATTGTTGTAATAATTATAATGATTGCTGAAATTAATATCCCCCAATAATAGACCTTAAAAGGTGACTTTTTTGTTTTTAATGAACCAAATACACCTATAAATAGGACTGTTTCAGCAAAGGGAAACGAAAAAGTCGAAAATCCACCTTTCAATACCGAGATTAGGCCATTCCCTAATATAGGTTTAATATAGTCTAAATGAAGTTGTGGTATTGCCAGCAATTCTACCACTACTAAAGTGAAAAATAGGATTGGAAGAAAATATGTAGTGGTTCTTCCCAATACTTCTATTCCTAACCTCACAGCAATAATACACACCAATCCCAAACAAAGTAAGGACACAAACATTGGTGTTTCAGGCATGGCTACTATCTTGATGAATTCGCCAAAGTTGCGAAGCACCAATGCACCTAGGTGAAAAGCATACCAGATATATATAATGGCAACAATTCTACCTATCACTTTTCCTAGTGCTATATTCAGAATATCAAATAAATCTTTCCCCTGGAAAAGTGATAGTATTCTTGAAAATACAAGTAACATAGGAATAGCCATAATACAGCCCACTATTCCGGCGATCCATGCATCATTATTAACCTCTCCTCCAACGCCAACAATGAGTGAGCTTCCAATAACAAATACGATTAAAAGACATATTGCTTCCTTGTCTGTAATTTGCTCTTTTTGCATTATAAACCTACTTTCCAAATATAGAAATAATCAATTCCCGAATTGGCTTTTCAGGGCTTGGAATCTCTACATTCAGACACAATAATATGGCAATTGTAAAGGAAGAAATCCCCAATACAGCATTTGCCCAAAAGTCATGCCAAAGTTTTTGCTTGTATAAGGGTATAAACTCATAAATAGCCAAAAAAGTATATCCTATAATTGCCAATATAAACATACTGTTAATCACCTTCTTCAACAGTCTTAGATAACACTGCACTATTTTTTATATGCACCCTCGTATTAACGTTCACCTTCAAATCTTTAAAAACGTCTTCCCAATTATTGCCCACACTATTCCACACTTGTGCTTTATCTTCCCGTAACTTTGCCCCAAATCCGAAGATATCTGCATCATATTCTGATTGCATTTTCTTAATTAATGATTCAATTCGTTCTTTCAATGTATTTTCAGCACTTTGTTCCAGTTCATTCCGTCCTTCATCATCAAAAATGTTCTCTGTACCCTGTATTTCGTCAATAGCAACTGTTGTATCGATATTTAAGTTTATTTCAATGTTCCCATTATCCTCACCATCTGCAACAGGCGTGAATTTTGTTTTACTTTTAAATATTTTAAGAGAAACTAAGGTAGGTACATTGTTTGCATGCATTTCTTCAATTAATATTCCACCTTTAACCTCATTTCTAATGAAAGTCAAATCTTTTGTTTCTTCACCATTTAGAAAGCCTACCAGCTTATGGTTTTTAATAATTGCAGTCCCCATTATTTGAGGTACCATTTTTCCCTCCATTTTCTTTAGATTTACAGAAGGAATTATTGTTGAAACACCTTTAGTTTTTGATTCAATATCAAACTTCAAAATATCAACTATTGGCGCTTTACTTAAACTCTCTTGATTTTTTATCATTTCATCCAATGCAAACGATTTGATATCCTCTGTGGTTCCCTGTCCATCAAATATTTCCTTGGCAGATGCTCCTTCAGAAATCAACATATGAATATCCTCCCGCGTTTCAGAGTCACGATTATACCAATCAACAACTTCTGTGACCCCTTCACTTGCAATTTCCTTACTTAAAATAATAACCTTTGCATGACTCCAATAAAGTCTTTTCCCGGATAAGGTTATTAAATTTCTGGCAGCGTCAAACAAAGTCTTTCCTTCCATCGTTATCGTTTTTGACGTCATATTTGTGTCCTTGCCTGTACTAACCTGGATAATTTCAACGGTCATTTGAAATTGATTATTTATCCCTTTATCAACAGCTACACCGGCAATAATTGACAATTTATCTACTTCCCTATAACTCCAACAGCCTGTAGTGAATATTTCATTTATCAAGAGCATCAATACCAGCAAGGTAATTCTTTTTTTTCTCATATAAGCTATTTCTCCTTGCTTTTCCTTGATGACTGTCTGACTAAGTCTTTCGCTGCAATAATTTTAGGTCTTAAGGTCATGGTCCACCATGGGGCACGAATCCATGCATCCTGTCCATCATGGTTTCTAGCTCTAGTGACGTTCATCATGTAAGGTACACCAAAAGAGCGGATACTCATTAAATGCAGATAAAGAATAATAAAGCACAATAAGAATCCGTAGACCCCTAAAAATGAAGCCCCCAATAATAAAAAATTCCGGAAAATAATGGTTGCACTTATAAAATTCATGTTGATCAATGTCATAATTCCTGTTAGAGCAGTTACAATAATGACAGGAGCACTTACCAATCTTGCTTCTACAGCAGCTTGGCCCAATACAAGCGTACCAACAATGTTTACTGCCTGACCTATCGAAGATGGCATTCTAGTACCGGCCTCCCGTAAAATATCGAATATAAGAAACATTATAAATAACGATACTGCTGTTGGAATTGGAACATTCTGCCTTGAAGCAGAGATGCTCAACAGTAACGGTGTCGGCAACATTTCCTGATGGTAAGTGACAATTGACAGAAATAGTGCGGGAATAGTAATGGAGGTTACTGCAGTAAAACCTCTCATAAGCCGATTCATGGTGGAAAAAATGTAGTTATTATAGTAGTCCTCATTCGCTTGAAAATTCTCAACAACTAAAAATGGAACCGTTAATACAAAGGGACTTCCATCAACAAACAGAGCTATTCTGCCCTCCAGAAGCTTTGCTGCAATAACATCTGGCCTTTCACTTGAACCTACCGTCTCAAATGGAGAATAGGGTGCATCTTTGATCAGTTCCTGAATATACCCGGAATCCATAACACCGTCAATTTCTATTTTATCCAGACGTTGCTCCAATTCGCTTAATATACCTTCCATAGCCAAACCTTCAATATAACAGATGCAGGTTTTTGTATGCGTTCTTTCACCAATTTCCTTGAACTTGAACTTTAAATCGGGATTTTTTATTTTACGCCGTACCAACGACAAGTTCACCATAATTGATTCCGTAAAGCCTTCCCTCGGTCCACGGACAACCCTTGAGGACCTCGGCTCACTTATTGACCTAGCCTGCCCGCCTTTTGAACTGATGACTAAAGCTTTGTCATATCCTTCTAGTAAAAAAAGCGTATCTCCATTAATAACGGAACTTACCATTTTGTTAATTCCAGTTTCCAAAGTCACATTATTTGAAACAATAACCTTCTTCTTTAATTCTTCTAATAAATTGTCACTTTCAATATCTTCCGATAAATCACAGGAAAGGACAGGCTGAATGATATTCTCGTTAACAATTTCTGTATTCACCATTCCATCAAAATAGATAATACAGCATTGTGCAGTTTTTAACCGCTTATTTTGAAATTCTCTGATAATTAACGTTTCATCATTTTCAAAAATATTTTTAAACAATGATATATTATTACCCAGCGATTTATACAAACTGTTATTTTCTACATCGTTATTTGTTTCTTTACTGTTCATGATACTTTCTGGCTTTCTTTTTTGATATTTTTTAAACATAACATCACCCAAGTATATTATTAACATGTTTTCTCATTATATCCGATTTGTAAATCTCGGATTCAACATCAAAATAGCATTTGCAGCACATGGTAAGCGCCATCTTTTTACTAGGGGCGGAAAATCTTTTTAGAACAGCAATATTCCGGCTATATGTATCATCGGCTAAAATTCTTTCACTGCCGTTGAACTTGTTTGCAACATTACACTTGGTACTTGATAATACAACAGCCCACATTTCGGTTCTGGTGCAAATAAGATTTTCTACTTTTAACATCGCCCAAACCCTGTTAAGATGATATCACTTTCAACTTAGGGGGTACACAGATAATGGTAAATATCTTTAAATGGAAACACTTCGAGTCTGAGATAATATTGCTTTGCGTTCGCTGGTATCTAAAATACCCTTTATTTTATAGAAACCTTGCAGAAATGATGGCTGAACGTAGCTTATCAATATCTCATACAACTATTCTTCGTTGGGTTCAGCAATATTCACCTATTATTAATAGCAGGATCAGAAAGCATCTCAACACGACCAACGATTCCTTGAGAGTTGATGAAACTTATATTAAAATCAAAGGTCAATGGTCTTATCTATACGGAGCTGTTGATTCTGACGGTGCAACAATTGATTTTTGGATTTCTGAAAACCGGGATAAAAAGTCAGCAGAAAAGTTCTTCAGAAAAGCCCTGAAAGCCAATCATAATCAAATGCCAAGAGTAATTACCACTGATAAATATTTCACCTATGAAGTCCTGATTAATGAGCTTATATATGGCGGCAGACTTTCATGTAATACTCAGCATCGGCAAATAAAATATCTTAATAATATCGTCGAGCAAGACCATCCTTTATTAAGCGAATTGTCAAACCAATGCTAGGGTTTAAAAGCTTCAAGTCTGCATGCTCCACAATTTCCGGTATTGAAACCATGCACATGCTTCGAAAAAATCAAGCAGGTCGAATGACTCCATTGGAAGAAATGGAGTTTATTCAACGTATCATGAATGTTGGTAGTAATTGTATTTTAAAGAACAGTTTTGCCATTTATGCCGTTTATATTATTAGTAATTTTTTTGCAACAGAGCCAAAAAATCCTCCCGTTTGTTGCTAAGCGTAAAACGGAAGGCCATAAGTATTTGATCGTCAATCACAAAATAAGAAGATGTCATACTGGAATTACTAGGACGAGAAATAGAGTCTTATTATGGAACAGTTAGGACTTGACCATAAACCTCATGATTGCCGTTATACCTTCGCCACCCTCATGGATAACGCAGATGCAAATAAGGTAAGTATTAAACGAATCATGGGTTATGCCAGTAAAGATATCACCGACAAAGTTTACACATACAAGGACATTACTGAACTTAAAAAGCCATTGATCTCATCTAATTTATATTGTCTATTACCTGTGTATTACTTGTCTATCACGTATAAAAATCCATGGGTTTTTAGAGAGACTTAAAAATTAGAAAATCCCCCAAACCGCAAGGGTTTGAGGGATTCGTGAATCTCTGATAATTAACGTTTGGAAAATTGTGGTGCTTTACGAGCTTTCTTCAAGCCGTATTTACGACGTTCTTTCATCCGTGGGTCACGCGTCAGGAACCCAGCCCGTTTGAGAGCAGGACGTAAACTAATATCCGCTTTCAGAAGAGCACGAGCAATGCCGAGGCGTAGTGCGCCGGCTTGTCCTGTCGTACCGCCACCATTAGCGAGAGCGATGACATCATATTTACCCAACATATCCGTAACATTAAACGGTTGTTGAACAATCATTTCCAGAGTCTTCTTACCGAAGTACTCACCAAGATCTCTTTTATTGATCGTAATCTTTCCTTCACCAGGAATTAAACGAACACGCGCAATTGCGTTTTTACGACGTCCAGTACCTTGATATTGTAATTGTGCAGCCATGAGTTATTCTTCCTCCTTCCCGTTTATTGAATAGTCCATGTTTCGGGTTGTTGAGCTTGATGAGGATGTTCAGCACCCTTGTATACCTTAAGCTTTGTATACATTTTCGCGCCCAACTTGTTATGAGGAAGCATACCTTTGATGGCATGTTCGACAGCCCGTTCAGGGAAATTTTGCATGAGTTTCCGATAAGGAACCTCTTTCAAACCACCGGGATATCCAGAGTGATGGCGATATAATTTTTGATCCAGTTTGTTACCGGTTAAGATAACTTGCTCAGCATTGATTACAATGACAAAATCCCCAGTATCAGTATTCGGGGTAAAGATTGGTTTATGTTTACCTCTAAGGATGCGTGCAGCTTCAGTAGCCAGACGACCCAAAGCAAGGCCAGTAGCGTCAATGACATACCATTTACGCTCCACCTCGTTCGCTTTCGCAAAGAACGTGGACATGATATTACCTCCAAAACTTTCCGTATTCTTTTATCTCTTCCGCTTCCGTGGGGCTCAATCACCTCAGCGTATGTTGCTTATATGGGGCTCAGGCATAATCAAACAACATAAAGACTCATGTTACTATTTTATGAAATTACACTATGAATGTCAAGGCTTTCTGCCTAATTTTTATGGAGTTTTACTTATTTTTACTTATTGAGACGTTATATTGGCGCTCCACTTCTTAAGCTCTCCAGCTTGCGTCGTATAGTTTAATTCAATTTGAAAATTACTTCCTGGGTTAAAGGAAAAAGTATCTCTTCCCTTGGCATTATTCAGTCCGGCTACAAAAAGGTCAAGCTCAACTTGTCCTGATCTTTTAATTCCTGTATCGGGTCCAAGGGGAATCAGGTTTCCTTGTTCGTAAACTCCCAGATTATACCCAGCTGGCGTCAGATGATTATTATAGATCCAATCCCAACGCAGTTCTTTCCCAAACTCCGAATAACGAATAAAGATGGATTCGAGCGAAACGGGTTGAGGTAACTGCAGCGTGAGATGAAAATGCCCATCCATAACTCCATCCAGATTGCCATCTATGGGACTTAGCACATCTGATTTTGCATCTACCCAGGAACCATTCATGCTCTCCGGAAAAAGGGCCGTAGCCGGCCCTACTGGAGTTGAGGACTGATCGGCTGCTTGCTTCGTCGAGGGCGTAGCTGCTGCCGGGGATTGATTTTGCGTCTGAGTTGCAGAATTGGCTGACGTTGTTTGCTTGGACGAACTTGTTGAACTTGTCTTACTCGCTCCGCATCCGCTCAAAAAGATAAGTGAGCTTAAGATCGTCATAAGGGTAAGCCTAAAAAGTGTACGTTTCATTTTAAACTCCTTTTTAATGAACTCCTGCTTGGTTGATCTCATTGAAATCAATTCATCCAATCATCTCAACTCAATTTTACTACTCGAGAACGAATTTTTCACGTCACTTTTCATTGGGGGCAAATACTCTGGAAAAATTTCATACGGACTTTCCTCACCATAATGGACATAACTTAGAGTTAGCCCCCGAGCCCGTGCCGTAATTCCAGCACGCTTTCGATCCAAACTGAGTAAAATATTCGGAATTTCTTCAGCTTGAATCCAACCCTTTCCGACATTAATCAAGGTCCCGGCAATAATCCGCACCATGTTATAGAGAAACCCATTACCAATACAGGTGATCCGTAGGAGTCCTTCATCCTCCTGGATTCGGCAAACGTACAAATTACGGTCAAAGGTTTTACTTACTCCTCCAGCCGAGGAAAAGGCTTTAAAATTATGCTTCCCTTCAAGCAAATGGGCAGCAAGTTTCATCTCCTCAACCCGTAAGGGAATCGGCTCATGCAGTGCATACAACCGGGTAAAGACATTGGAAATGGGTTGATTATCGATTCTGTAATCATAGCGTTTCCAGCGAGCGGAAAAACGAGCATGAAACTCCTGGGGAGCAGTCTGTGCTTCCAAAATCCGAATATCCCTTGGCAGCAAACTATTAAAAGCCTTCGGAATCTTTGCATCGGGAATTTGGGCTGCAGTTAGAAAATTGACCACTTGCCCGGTTGCATGCACACCTCTATCTGTGCGTCCCGCTGTATTTAGGGTAACTTCTTCGCCAACCAATTTTCTCCATACTAATTCTAGGGTACCCTGAATCGTCGGGCCATGGAATTCCGGTTGCCGTTGGAACCCATGGTACATTGTACCGTCATAACTTACTTTTAATCGTATATTCCTCATCATAACACTTCCAAATGAATCAATTTTAGACTAAACACTTGATAAATTCGAAATAAACGCCTTAGTCATCCAGAATGAATAATATAGGGTTAGCGGATAACCGTCAAGGGTCATAACCTTAGAATTGTAAAACAAAGATAAATCAGCTGAATATTCTGTCATTTTGTGAATCCACATTTTGTGAATCCAATAACTTGGATTTTTAGACCATTGACCGTTGGCACTGGTGCTTTCATCTTCACAACGTAAACTTCCTCCGTACCTTCTGATAAAATACCTGTAGAAGAAACTCGGCTAACTCCTCATCCTGATTTTAGGATGAGGAGTTAGCCAAGGAAGTTGCGGAGGGGATTTTATGCAGGAGGAACGATTAGAAGCTTTATTACAAGAGGACCGAGTATTTAAACCCAACCCGGAATTCACTGCTCAAGCAAACATTCGCACACCTGAAATCTACGAAATGGGGCAAGAGCGCCTCAACTTCTGGGAAAAACAAGCCGAACGTCTAGACTGGTTTGAACCTTGGGAGAAAACCTTGGAATGGAAGCCTCCCTTTGCTAAGTGGTATCTCGGAGGAAAACTAAACGCTTCCTATAATTGTCTTGACCGACATCTACAGGATTGGCACCGGAATAAAGCTGCTCTTATATTCGAAGGAGAAAATGGAGACAGTCGGGTTCTTACGTATCAAGATCTCCACCGTGAAGTCTCCCAATTCGCGAATGTTCTCAAATCCCTGGGAGTGAGTAAAGGAGATCGCGTTACGATTTACCTCCCGATGATTCCCGAAGCGGTTATCTCCATGCTGGCCTGCGCCCGGATCGGTGCTCCACATAGTGTCGTTTTCGGTGGATTTAGCTCAGACGCCTTACGGGATCGGGTTAATGATGCCCAAGCCAAAGTTGTTATTACTTCAGACGGTGGGTTTCGCCGAGGAAGTATCATTCCTTTAAAAGAAAATACCGATATCGCACTCCAAGACGTAGAATGTGTTGAACACGTCGTCGTCGTTCAGCGAACAGTCCATGGCGTAAACATGCAAGAAAATCGCGATATTTGGTACCATGAAGCCATGAAAAACGCTTCTCCAAATTGCCCAGCCGAGCCCATGGATGCGGAAGATATGCTCTTTATCCTTTATACGAGCGGAACGACCGGTAAGCCTAAAGGGGTAGTTCATACCACAGGCGGATATATGGTCGGAGTCTCAACAACCCATGAGTGGGTCTTTGACTTAAAAGAAGAGGATGTCTATTGGTGTACCGCTGATGTCGGCTGGATTACCGGTCATTCTTATATCGTTTATGGACCGCTTGCCAACGGTGCCACACTTGTCCTCTATGAAGGGAGCCCAGATTACCCGAATAAAGACCGTTACTGGGAAATCATCGAGAAATACCGGGTAAGTATTCTTTATACTGCACCAACTGCGATCCGGACCTTCATGAAATGGGGCCCAAGTTATCCGCAAAAACGAGATCTCTCAAGCCTTCGACTTCTTGGTACTGTGGGTGAGCCGATTAACCCGGAAGCGTGGATGTGGTACAACAAATATATCGGTGGAGAGCATTGCCCGATTGTTGATACCTGGTGGCAAACAGAAACTGGGATGATTATGATGACTCCTTTACCTGGAGTAACTGCCCTCAAACCGGGCTCCTGCACGGTCCCCTTTCCCGGCGTAAAAATAGAAGTGGTCGACAGCTCTGGAAAACCTGTTCCCAAAGGAAGCGGTGGCTACCTTGTCATCCGGGAACCCTGGCCCGCGATGTTACGGACCGTCTATGGGGATCCCCAACGCTATGAAAGCACGTATTTTGGCAACTGGCCCGGGATTTATTTCACTGGTGACGGGGCTAAATGGGATGAAGACGGTTATTTCTGGATTCTCGGCCGAGTCGATGACGTGATCAATGTCTCTGGGCACCGCATTGGCACGATGGAAGTAGAAAGCGCACTTGTCGACCATCCGTTTGTCGCCGAAGCTGCCGTTATTGGCAAGGCCCATGAAGTTAAAGGGCAAGCCCTCTCTGCCTTTGTCACCTTAAAAGAAGGGATCGAAATCTATCCCACGCTCATCGATGAACTGAAAAAACACGTCGCGAAAAAGATCGGCACCCTCGCCCGCCCCGATGATATTTTCTTTACCGCAGAACTACCCAAGACCCGAAGTGGAAAAATCATGCGCCGACTTCTCCGAGATATTGCTGAAGGGCGGGCCCTCGGGGATACGACTACTTTAGCCGATGTCACGGTCGTAAATTCTCTAAAGGCAAAATATCAGGATTAGGTCCCTTTGAAGGGTGGATTTTGTTCACTTGTTTCTGTCTCTATGTGAAGGGCCCAAGATTGTACAGATAAATGAGGGGGAAAGTGTATAGGTGTAGTTTTTGTGAAGGGCTTGAAAGGAGACCTAGAAAATGAATAGAACAGCGCGTGGATGGTCAGTCACACTGGCTGGAACTGGAATCAATCTCGCCTTAGGCGTACTCTATACCTGGAGCGTTTTCGCGGCAGCTTTGACGGAACAGCTTCATTGGACCAAAATCGCAGCCTCTCTTCCCTACACTGTAGCCTGTGCCATGTTTGCCTTAATGATGGTTCCTGCAGGACGGCTTCAAGATCGCTACGGGCCCCGCTGGATCGCAACACTTGGAGGACTCTTCGTCGGAGTAGGGCTTATTTCAAGCAGTTTTACTCATAGCTTGACCCTCCTGATCCTGACTTTTGGCGTGATCGCCGGAATTGGGATTGGCCTTGGTTACTCTGCTGCCACTCCTGCGGCTGTCAAATGGTTCCCTGCTCAAAAGAAAGGGCTGATATCCGGAATTGTTGTCGCAGGGTTTGGTCTCGCTTCCCTCTATATTGCCCCCATGACTAACAGCTTTATTAAGACTTTTAGTATCGAGGGCGCTTTCCGGATTGAAGGGATTATGTTTCTAATCGCCATCGTAGCCCTCTCGCAAATTCTTGCCGTTCCACTGGCTCCGCCCCAAGTTTCTGCCCAGGCACATACCAAAGTACAAATCCTCACTTCTCCTGGCTCTCCATCAAATCAAGGCACGCCTCCGCTATCTCCTGGTCTTCTGAAAACCGATTATTCCTGGCAACAAATGCTAAGGACTTCTCATTTTTACCTTCTCTGGATCATGTTTGCCTCCGGCGCCACTGCCGGACTGATGATCATCGGTCAACTCTCCAGTATTGCTAAGATTCAGGCCGGAATTTCCTGGGGCTATGCTATGGTCGCACTTCTCGCCATCTTTAACGCCGGAGGGCGAATCCTCGCAGGTTGGCTCTCGGACAAAATTGGTCGGGCCTGGACAATGCGCCTCTTCTTCCTCCTCCAAGCCATCAATATGTTTGCCTTCTCACTTTACCGCACCCCAGAGCTCGTCGCCCTAGGAGCGGCCCTTGCTGGACTCGGTTATGGCTCTCTTCTCTCCCTCTTTCCCTCTGCAATCTATGACTTTTTTGGCACCAAAAATGGCGGAGTTAACTACGGGCTCGTCTTTACCGCTTGGGGTGTCGGAGGAGTCATCGGTCCGCTAATGGCCGGTGCAGTGGTCGACGCTACCAAAAACTATTCAATAGCTTATACGATTGCCGCCTTACTTTGTTTACTCGCAAGTCTCCTGACCTTCTTACTCCGACAACCTACCCTAGAAACAGAGAATCAAAGGCTTCAGTCGAAACCCATCTAGAACTAGAATACAATTGGAAACTTAAAGAAAACCCGGCTTTCGCCGAGCTTTGCGATATAGAAGACTTGGTCAGCGCCAAAGCGGTGGCCTTAGTCGCCTTATCCTGCCGAACTTAACCGCATTCATCGTAGGAAAGCGAAAACCGCTGGTTGCACTTATGCTATCTGCCAAAAATTTATACTTTCTGTTAGTATGAGAAAGAAGGAATGACTGGCGTAAAATCCGCCAGTCATTCCTTCTTTCTTTTAGCTAAAATATAGGTCATAAATTAAGTCACATTTCCCAAACGAAATCTCTTGACGCGAGTTTATTGGCGTGAACGTATAGTGTTGCTAACTTTGAATTATAGGTTCTTCCTCCACAAAGGAGAAGGGTTAGACCCTTCTCCTTTGTGATTTCTTACGCCAACTTCTCCAGAAATACTCCATAAGGGAATATAGCTATGAAGCTATTACTAGTTATTTTCCTCGTGTTCCACGACCTCTTTTAGATCTTGTACAACGGTCGCCAAATAATCCAGCTTCTTTTCAAATTTAACCAACAGATACACGGAGACGGCTATTGGGAAGCCAAAGTTACCCAGTAGTGTAAACAAAGTTGTGTTTCCATCAACTGGCATAGGTATTCCCTCCCATCTATTTACCTAAATTCAAACTCAATGAAATTTAATAGCAACCACCCCCTTCTATAAATAGAATAGAAATCATCCTTAATGAGGAAGTGAAAACACTTCCCTTATGGAGACAAAAAACTGCCTCAATTAAGGGCAGCAAGAAATAAGAAATACATACTGCAGCCAGGCTGTCATCGTACCTTATGGCACCTTAGACCCTAACGGCTTTGCGTCCCCAACTTTCGATGGGTTTGCCCTTGATTACACTTATGCAGTTAAGAAGTGGTCGTTCGAAGCTAAAAAGTAAACGTTTTAATGGAAGCTATATCACGAGAATGTCCATCAATGGTTTTACCTCGAAACCCAGTGCTAGAGCACCCATGACAACTAGTCCCACCACTAAGAACTTTTTCATTTAACATCCCACCTTTCAATACCATAATATACCATATCCACAAATCGAATAGCTATCAAAATCATGTCGAAGCTTGCGAGACGTTTCCTGTACATACTTGTTTCAAGGTAATTCATCATTAAGCCCTTTTCCAGAGCGCCATTTTACCGATTTTTTACGAGTAACCAAATATTTTATGGCAATTAAAACCTCCTGCAGCAGGTTATTCCCATTTAATGTCAAACTACTTAATACTAAGTGTAAGGGGGCAGGAACAATGGATCAACGTTTCAAGCTGCTTTGCCAAAGTCAACATATTAGCTTGTCTGAACTCGCCCGACGCTCTATGATCACTCCAGGATATTTATCAAAGATACTAAACGGTAAGACACCGAACGTTAGTCTAGGCATTTTAGCCAGGATTTCTGAGCAACTTGCCCTTTCTCTTGACGAACTCCTAAGGATAATTAAAGATAAAGACTATTTACCCGAGGGATACCTTCTTTCCTCAAACCCTGAGCATCAGCCTGAATCCTTTAAGGAAGCTGTTCAAATGGCCCTTGATGCCATAGAACGCAATGATCATGAAAGTTTCGAAACTTTGACTGAGAGAATCCGACATCTTACTTCTCCCTTGCAAGTGAATTACGAGAATTGGTTTGAAGGTATTCATCTCGCCTATAATAACGATTATAATGCAGCCCTCGATAAGTTTTTGCAAGCTCAACGCTTTAAAGCACATTCTATTATCGAAAGACGTCTCAAAGCAAAGATTCTCTTCGGGATTGCAAGTATGTACCTAGGTAAAGGTGATTACAAAAAAGCTCTGTTAAATATGCGAAAAAGTTTAATAACCTGGGATGTAGGCGTACATGTTGGGGCCATTTACCTAAATATGGGGACCCTTAACCGGAGAAATAGGGATTACATATCTGCAGAACTTTGTTATCGCTCTGCTCTATTGATCTCTGTCGATTATATTCAACTTCTGGCCTATGCCGGGCTCGGCCAACTGTATATGGATCAGAAAAAATCTCCCGAGGCACGCGCAGTTTTATTACAAGGATACGGCATCGCCAGAAAAACCCCTGAAGATCAAGGAAAAGGAGAATTATTCTGCAACCTCGGCAAGTACTATAACGAGAGCGGCCTTCCCGAAAAGGCAATTCGAGTTTTAAAGCGAGGCCTTGTCTATACCACAACTTCTTCGTCCAAACGGACAAGACTTTATCTCTTGATTGAACTCCTAGATGCTTATAATGCTCTTGGTCAATCAGTAGGAATAGCACCTATCCTTCAAAAATTACAAACTGAAAGTAGTAACAACGGCGACATTCTTCTGATTAGCAATTCGCTCTTAATCCAAGCAAAGACCCATCTGCGGGAGGGTCATCCCCCCCAGGCCTTACCCCTCTTAAATCAATGCTACCGGTTACTTTCTCCAGTATCTCCTACTCAGGAACTCATGACCTGCTGTAATCTATTATCTGAATGCTATTTCCAACAGAAGGACCCTTTTCAGGCAGATTTCTTTATTAGAGAATCAAAAAGACTTCGAAAAGTATTGAAGATCAATTAAGGAATATAAGAATAGGTTCGTCTCCTATAGCATATTCATACTATAGGAGGGTGAAAAATATGGCTGAACAAAAATGCCCAAAATGCAATTCGAAAAATGGCTTTGAAATCGTCCCATTACTTGGCTGTGAAGGAATCGAAGCCGTGCAATGTAAGAGTTGCGGTACTCCGTTAACTCTTTTAAACACTCAAATACTCCGCGCGATTGATGCTCTCCTTCTAATATCTACACACTTAGAAAAGGGCAACTGATGCATAAAGCAATCAGTTGTCCTCATTTTATTCTTTATTCATTTTCTTCATTCCGCTCATTTCTTATTTCCTTCCCACAATACGGACAAATCCATTCCGGATTATCATAAGATGAATAGGAAATTTGCAAACAGTGCGGACACAATTTTTGGATCAACACTTTTCCCTCCTCTCGATAATCGCACAAAGGCATTCCTTAAGTAAGGAGTGCTGGATTTTACTGTATGCCACCGCACCTCTCTAGTGACCGGAAAGAAATTACAGATCATTGCTTCACATGAGTTGTTTCTTATACCTTTGTAACCGTGTTTATTATACTGTAGTATAGCCCAAACATCAACCAGTTATTTCCATTTTCGATCTCCTTCTTTCTTCCCTCTTTAAGCTTTTTCAACAAAGTCCACGGTTTAAACTCTCAACCTATGCATATTCGCCATTATCTATTCTCATGTCTAGTTTATTCCGTCCTAAGAAATAATTTATGATCTTTTCACTTCCCCAGAGAATACCTGCTTGTACAAAACTCAGTACCCCTCGCATTAGATTAATCTATACCTGGACTCCCAGTTTAGGCTAACTCAATTTGACCTTCTTATAATTTTTTGTATACTTTTTATATAGTTAATAAAAAAGCCAGGCTGCATTATTTAGCAACCTGGCTTTTAACTGGTTCATTAGACGAGTTCAATGAGTACGAGTTCTGCTGCATCTCCGCGGCGGAAGCCGGTTTTCATGATCCGGGTGTAGCCGCCTTGGCGATCACTATACTTCGGAGCTATAGTTTCGAATAATTTCGTTACTACATCTTCTTCCATCAGATAAGCCATAGCATTACGACGAGCGGCGAGATCTCCTTGCTTACCAAGCGTAATCATTTTCTCGGCAATAGCATTGAGTTCTTTGGCGCGAGCTTCAGTCGTTTCAATACGCTCGTGTTTAAACAGAGAAGTTGCGAGATTACGAAGCATGGCCCGACGATGGCCCATATTTCTTCTCAACTTACGGTAAGCCAATGATGTTCCCCTCCTTTTAACCGAATTAGTCCTCGACTTCGCGGAACCCTAAGCCGAGCTCTTTTAACTTGAATTCCACTTCTTCCAAGGACTTACGGCCCAAGTTGCGAACCTTGATCATGTCCTCTTCCGTTTTCAGGGTAAGTTCTTCCACCGAGTTGATTCCAGCCCGTTTCAGACAGTTATAAGAGCGAACCGAAAGGTCGAGCTCTTCAATCGTCATCTCTAGAATCTTATCTTTACCTTCTTCTTCTTTCTCGACCATAATCTCAACATCGTTGAGCTTATCGGTGAGACCAATGAAAAGAAGAAGATGTTCGCTTAAGATCTTTGCTGCCAGGCTAGTCGCTTCTTCAGGTGAGATACTTCCGTTCGACCAGACCTCTAAGACAAGTTTATCATAGTCTGTGACCATGCCGACTCGCGTGTCTTCAACGGAATAATTCACTTTGTAGATCGGAGCGAAAATAGAATCAATAGGGATAACACCAATCGCTTGTTCCGGCTTCTTGTTTTTGTCAGCCGAAACGTAACCACGACCTCTTTCGGCCGTCATCTCTATATAGAGACGGGCATCCTTATCCAGAGTAGCGATCTTCAAGTCAGGATTCAGTACTTCGATATCCGCATCCGTGATAATATCCGCAGCACGAATGACGCCTTCACCCTTAGCTTCCAAACGTAAAATCTTCATTTCGTCCGTATAGCCTTTTAAGGCTAAGCTTTTAAGGTTAAGGATAATATCAGTTACATCTTCAAGAACTCCTGGTACCGTGGAGAATTCATGAAGAACACCTTCAATTTTTATTGCAGTCACGGCCGTACCTGGAAGAGAAGATAAGAGAATTCGCCGTAAGGAATTCCCTAAAGTAATTCCATATCCCCTCTCCAGAGGTTCGACTACAAATTTCGCATAGGTGTTATCATCAGAACGTTCAACGCATTCAATTTTGGGCTTCTCGATTTCTAACATCGGAATGCACCTTCTTTCTCGGGAACTTGATATCAATCTATCCTACTCTAAAAATTAACGGGAATATTTCTCAACAATGAGGTGTTCTTGGATAGGTAATTGAATATCTTCTCGAGAAGGCAGTGCTGCGACTGTTCCGGCAACAGCATTTGCATCGATGCTCAGCCATTTCGGAGGCGTACGGTCGAGATTCGTAATAATTTCCTTGATCCTTGGGGAAGTCTTGCTGGCTTCTTTAAAAGCAACAACATCACCTTGGCGCACAAGGAAGGAAGGAATATCGACTCGACGACCATTGACCGTGAAGTGTCCATGACGAACGAGTTGACGAGCTTCCGGACGAGAAGTTGCGAATCCAAGTTGGAAGACAACATTATCTAGACGACGCTCTAGGAGACGAAGAAGGTTCTCACCAGTCATCCCTTTTTGGCGAGCAGCCTCGTCAAAATAATTACGGAATTGTTTTTCAGCAACGCCATAGACACGGCGTACTTTTTGTTTTTCACGCAACTGAATGCCATACTCGGTTGGCTTCTTACCGCGACTTTGGCCGTGTTGACCAGGAGCGTAGGCACGACGATCAATCGCGCATTTTCCAGTATAACAACGATCACCTTTGAGGAAAAGTTTCATCCCTTCCCGTCGGCATAAACGACAAACGGGACCAGTATATCTTGCCATGTTGACACCTCCTTCTTATACTCTTCTACGTTTCGGAGGCCGACAACCGTTATGCGGAATCGGCGTCACGTCTTTAATCAGGTTTACTTCGAGTCCTGCAGATTGGAGAGCGCGGATTGCAGACTCACGGCCAGAACCCGGTCCTTTGACAAAGCACTCCACTTCTTTCATGCCATGTTCCATTGCAGTCTTTGCCGCAGTTTCTGCAGCCATTTGCGCTGCATAAGGCGTGCTTTTACGGGAACCTTTGAAACCAAGCGAACCAGCGCTAGACCAGGATATAGCATTCCCTTGTGTATCGGTAATGGTTACCATGGTATTGTTAAACGTAGATCTGATATGCGCTATGCCGCTATCAATGTTTTTCCGTTCGCGGCGTTTAGTGCGAACAACTTTTCGGGCCATCTTGGTGATCCCCCCTTAATTATTTTTTGCGCCTTGCGCCAACCGTCTTGATCGGGCCTTTGCGAGTGCGTGCATTTGTCTTTGTGCGTTGTCCACGAACAGGAAGTCCACGACGATGACGTAATCCACGATAGCAGCCAATTTCCATCAGACGCTTAATATTGAGGGAAACATCCCGACGCAGGTCACCTTCAACCTTAAATTCTTTATCAATGACCTCCCGGAGGCGGCTTACTTCCTCTTCGGATAAGTCACGAATACGAGTATCCGGATTCACGCCGGTTTTTGCAAGAATCTTATGAGATGTCGGTAGACCAATTCCGAAGATATAGGTCAGACCGATTTCTACACGTTTCTCACGCGGCAAATCAACTCCAGCAATACGTGCCATCTATACTTTACACCCCCAAATTACAGTTTTATTTTCAAAACCAACCCATAATATATAACCAATCATCAACAGCAAACCTTTGCAAAAGCGCTCTTCAGGCGCCCTCCTCTACATTGGATTAGATTCCAATCAGCCGCGCAAAAGAAGGTCAGTTGAATTAGCCTTGCCTTTGTTTGTGTTTCGGGTTTTCGCAGATGACCATGACTTTGCCATGGCGTTTTATGACCTTACATTTCTCACAAATTGCTTTGACAGAAGGCTTTACTTTCACCGTAATCTCCTCCCTTTGGACCTTTACTTAAACCTGTAGACAATTCTTCCACGAGATAGGTCATAGGGAGATAGCTCCACCGTGACCCGATCTCCTGGGAGGATTTTAATGAAATTCATTCGGATCTTCCCGGAGACATGCGCTAATACTTTGTGCCCATTGGCTAACTCTACTTGAAACATAGCATTAGGCAGTGGCTCCAAGACTTTCCCTTCAACTTCAATGACGTCCTCTTTCGACATGATAACCCTCCTCTGGCACTCAATCGGGTGTCTTAACTCCGAGTCATTATCTCAGGACCATTTTCCGTAATGGCTACAGTGTGTTCGAAATGGGCAGAAGCTTTGCCATCCTTCGTCACAACAGTCCAGTGGTTCTGGAGTGTCTTCACTTCATACGTTCCCAGGTTGACCATTGGTTCAATAGCCAAGCACATCCCGATGTCGAGTCGAGGCCCCCTTCCGGGTTTCCCGTAATTGGGGATCTGCGGTTCTTCATGCATTTCTCTACCAATTCCATGTCCGACATAGTCGCGAACAACAGAAAAACCATTAGCCTCAACATGAGTTTGAATCGCATGGGAAATTTCATAGAGTCGATTTTCTTTGACTGCTTGTTGAATTCCAAGCATCAATGACTCTTGCGTTACTTGCAATAACTTTTGCAATTCTGTAGAGATTTCCCCTACCGCCAAAGTAATGGCAGAATCACCAACGTATCCTTCATAGGTAGCTCCACAATCAATACTGATAATATCTCCAGATTGTAATACCGTTAAACCTGGGAACCCATGTACAACCTGTTCATTGACTGAAGCACAGATGGAATACGGAAAACCATTGTAGCCCTTGAAGGAAGGAACAGCACCGCATTTACGGATATAATCCTCAGCAATACGATCCAACTCTTGGGTGGTGATCCCCGGGCGGACCGATTCACGCATCAGTGCCAAGGTATCCCCCGTGATTTTTCCTGCTTTCCGCATGTGTTCTATTTGAGTCTTGTTTTTTAGTTCTATCATTGCTTTACTCCAAAGCAGCCAGAATATCTTCCAGCACTTTGCTGATGTCCTGGTCACCGTTAATCTCTTTGAGTATTCCCTGTCCCTGATAATATTCAATCAGGGGCTGGGTTTGAATCTGATACACACTGAGGCGGTTCTTCGCCGTTTCTAACGTGTCATCACTGCGTTGGTATAATTCCCCTCCGCACTTGTCGCATACGCGTTCAACATTTGGAGGATTAAAGACCATGTGATAGGTCGCACCGCATTGCCGACAAATCCGTCGTCCCGTAAGACGCTCGAGAAGTTTGGCTTCGTCCACTTCGATGTTTAAGACTCCATCTAACTTCATCTGAAGATCAACAAGAATTTTATCCAAGGCATCAGCCTGGGCGATCGTGCGTGGAAACCCGTCAAGCAGGAATCCCTGGGCACAATCTGCTTTAGCTAATCTCTCAGCAACGATCCCAATCGTCACTTCATCGGGTACAAGGGAGCCGGCATCCATATATTCTTTTGCCTTCAACCCAAGAGTTGTTCCGTCCTTAATTGCAGCACGGAACATATCGCCCGTCGATATATGAGGAATCTGAAACTTGTCAATGAGGCCCTCAGCCTGCGTTCCTTTGCCCGCTCCGGGTGGGCCCATGAGTATTGCTCTCATTTGTTTGCCCCCCTTACTTCATAAACCCTTGATAATGTCGTTGCATCAGTAGGGATTCCATTTGTTTCATGGTTTCCAAGGCAACACTAACGACAATCAAGAGGGAAGTACCACCAATAGAAATGTTTTTTATGCCCGTCAAGCCAATGATAAGGCTCGGAATAACAGCGATCAAGGCGAGAAACAATCCCCCAGCTAGTGTCAAACGGCTCAAAATCTTCGACAGATAGTCCGAAGTAGCTCGGCCCGGACGTAGTCCAGGAATAAATCCGCCATATTTTTTGATGTTATCCGCCACATCTACTGGATTGAAGGTAACTGCGGTGTAGAAGTACGTAAAGAAAATAATCAACACCGCATAGACGATGAGGTAAGGTATCGAATCCACCGTCCCGTTCATCGTAAACCAACGATTGACAAATTGCGCATAACTTGATGTGGCTGGCATCCAGGTCGCAATTGTACTTGGGAAAGCGAGAAGGGAAATAGCAAAGATGATCGGGATTACCCCGGCCTGGTTAACTTTGAGCGGAATAAATGATGCTTGACCGCCGTAAACACGGCGACCGACCACTCGCTTAGCATATTGTACTTTAATTTTACGTTGTCCTTCTTGGATAAAGACAACTCCGGCAATAATAGCCGCCCCAATCACAATCAATCCAATAACCGAGGGAGCACCGATCTCACCTACGTTGAGGAGTCCCCAGATGTATTTGAAACCATCTGGAACACGAGCCACGATTCCTGCAAAGATGATGAGGGAAATGCCATTGCCGATTCCTTTCTCAGTAATCCGCTCCCCAATCCACATCAAAAAGGCCGTTCCTGCTGTGAGGATAAGCGTTACTAATAGATAGATCGGCCATTTTAAACTCGCACTCGGGACTAACAGTGCTGCCCTAAGACCATAGGTTAATCCAAAGCCTTGAACTAGCGCTAGGATAACAGTTCCATATCGGGTGTACTGGGTAATCTTTTTCTGACCATACTGCCCTTCCTTTGCTAAGCGCTCCAAGGAAGGAATAACGATCGTCAAAAGCTGAAGGATAATCGAAGTCGTAATATAGGGCGTAATACTCAAGGCAAAAACTGTAAACCGCTTAAAGGATCCCCCGGAAAACGTATCCAAGAAATCAAAAATGCTTCCCGTCCCAATCATATTTGAAAGTACAGTATGGTCAATGAAAGGAATCGGGATATGCGCCCCAATCCGAAAGATGAGGAACATGAGTAAGGTGAATCCGATTTTATTCCTGATCTCGGCTACCTTCCAGGCATTCTTCAGGGAATCGACAATCATCTTAGTCCACCTCTACTTTTCCGCCAGCAGCAACAATCTTTTCTGCCGCGGCGGGACTAACCTTGTCAACCTTGACGGTCAGTGCCTTGGTAATTTCTCCTGTTCCTAAAATCTTGACACCATCTTTAATGGTTTTAATAAGTCCCAATTCGAAGAGGCTTTCATAATTAACAACCGCGTTATTATCAAAACGCTCCAAGTCGCGTACATTGAGGATAACATACTCTTTCTTGAAGATATTGGTAAAACCACGTTTTGGCATCCTGCGGGCTAGAGGTATTTGACCGCCTTCAAATCCTGGACGAACGCCACCGCCCGAACGGGCATTTTGACCTTTGTGTCCTCTACCGGCAGTTTTACCGGTGCCGGATCCAATTCCACGACCCAGACGCTTCGTAGCGTGAGTCGCGCCTTTGGCAGGTTTCAGTTCATGCAATTTCATGCTCGTCAACACCCCCTTTTATTCTGCAAGATTTTCCACCGCAACTAAATGTGCGCACTTACGGATCATTCCTTGAATACACGGGTTGTTCTCATGCACTTTACTCGAGTTCATTTTTCCTAAACCCAAGCTTTGCAGCACTTTACGTTGTGCTTCGGAATATCCGATTGGACTTTTTACGAGTGTTACTTTTACTTTCACAGCCAACCCCCCTAACCCAGAATTTCTTCTACGGTTTTACCGCGGAGTTTGGCGACCTCTTCTGCTTGTTTCAGAGATTTTAAGGCAACCATCGTGGCATTGACCATATTGTGTGGATTTGCCGATCCTAAGGATTTCGTAAGAATATCGCGTACTCCGGCAACTTCGAGTACGGAACGTACTGCGCCACCAGCGATAACTCCGGTACCTTTTGATGCTGGTTTCAGAAGGACTGATCCAGCGCCAAAGTTTCCGATAATCGCGTGCGGGATTGTGGTTCCCTTAAGTGGGACGGAAATCAAGTTCTTTTTCGCATCTTCGATTCCTTTACGAATCGCTTCTGGTACTTCTCCAGCTTTGCCGAGTCCAGCACCAATCATGCCCTGACCATCTCCGACAACGACCAAAGCGCTGAAGCTGAACCGACGTCCCCCTTTGACAACCTTTGATACGCGGGCAATATGAACGACTTTCTCAGTTAACTCTAATTTACTCGCATCGATTTTCGCCAATGATTTTCCCTCCTTTACCCTGTCTTAGAAGTTCAAGCCAGCTTCCCGTGCTGCTCCAGCTAAAGCTGAAATCCGTCCATGATAGAGATTTCCTCCACGATCAAAAACCACAGTGGAAACTCCTTTTTCAATCGCTCGCTTAGCCACAAGTTCACCGACTTTAGATGCGCCTTCGATGTTACCTCCAGCTACGCCAGCTGTTTTAAACTCAGGATCAAGAGAGGATGCGGCAGCTAAAGTGACACCGAGATCATCATTGATCACTTGAGCATAAATATGATTGAGGCTCCGGAAAATAGCTAAACGTGGACGTTCGGCAGTACCAAACATGCTTTTCCGGACACGCTTATGTTTTTTCAGACGGATTTGTTTACGATCTACGCTTGTAATCAAGGAAACTCACTCCTTTCATTTATGCAAGAGATTTTGCCCTTGCCTTAAGGCTTACTTCTTCGTAGCGCCCTTTTTAGCCCCGGTTTTACCGACCTTACGACGAATGATTTCCCCTTCATACTTGATCCCTTTGCCTTTATAAGGCTCGGGTGGGCGTTCTGAACGGACGATAGCCGCAAAAGCTCCGACAAGTTCCTTATCCATCCCTTTGATCAGGATCTTGTTAGGGGCAGGAACTTCAAACTCTAATCCTTCAAAAGGAACCAACTCGACTGGATGGGATTTACCCACGGACAGTGCGAGTTTATTTCCTTGTTTGCTTGCACGATAGCCAACACCGACCATCTCAAGGCCTTTGCTGAACCCAGTAGTCACTCCTTCAACCATGTTGGCGACTAAGGTACGGGTTAAGCCATGTAAGGACCGACTTAGCGGTTCATCATCCGGCCGAGTCACTATAACTTCTTGATTTTCGATTGCAATGTTGATTCGCGGATGCATTTCCCTCGTTAAGGTACCCTTAGGTCCTTTAACGGTGACAACATTGCCCTCTAGCTTGACGTCAACGCCACTGGGAATCGTAATGGGCTTTTTGCCAATTCTGGACATTCTCTGCACCTCCGTAGTGTATCGTTACCAAATGTAGCAGAGCACTTCTCCGCCAAGCCCATTTTGACGAGCCCGTTTATCCGTCATGATACCTTGGGAAGTGGAGATAATCGCCACACCAAGGCCACCTAGGACCTTCGGAACTTCATCTTTCTTCGCATAAACGCGGAGTCCTGGACGACTAATGCGTTTCAGGCCGGTAATCACGCGTTCACGGTTTGGGCCGTATTTCAGATACAAGCGAAGTAGTCCTTGCTTGTTATCTGCAATGTATTCAAAATCTTTAATGAAACCCTCTTCTTTAAGGATTTCAGCAAGCGTTTTCTTGACGTTGGAAGCAGGTACTTCAATCTTATCATGATAGACCATCCCTGCATTACGAATACGGGTCAAGAAATCTGCAATCGGATCTGACATTGCCACTAGAGTCTTCCCCCTTTCTTACTGCGGTTTACCAGCTCGCCTTTTTGACTCCCGGTAGTTCACCTTTATGGGCTAACTCACGGAAACAAATTCGACATAATCCGAACTTCCGGATATATGCATGGGGACGCCCGCAGATTTTGCAACGGTTATGGAAGCGAACGGCATATTTCTGTTCGCGCAGGTTACGAACGATCATTGATGTTTTAGCCACGCTCTTGAACCCTCCTTTTTACTTCTCGTGGTACGGCATGCCTAGCATACCGAGCAATTCGTGGGCTTCCTCATCGGATTTTGCCGTAGTGACGAAAACGATATCCATTCCCCGTAGCTTATCGATTTGATCATACTCGATTTCCGGGAAAATGAGTTGTTCTTTGATTCCGAGGGTATAATTACCGCGTCCATCAAAAGCTTTACCCGATACGCCGCGAAAATCACGAACCCGGGGTAAGGCCACATTCATCAGGCGATCAACGAACTCATACATCCGTTCTCCACGTAGGGTTACTTTTGTACCGATCGGCATGCCTGCACGAAGTTTAAAAGCTGCAATTGATTTCTTAGCGCGAGTAACAATCGGCTTTTGACCCGTAATTTTCATCAAGTCCCCAACTGCAGCATCAATAGCCTTTGAATTTGCAATAGCTTCCCCAACACCCATGTTAAGAACAACTTTATTGAGTTTAGGAATTTGCATGACGTTCTTATAGCTGAACTTCTGCTGAAGAGCAGGAGCAATTTCTTGAACGTACTTATCTTTCAGACGAGCCACTAAGATCCCTCCCTTCTGGATTAGTTCTTATCGGGCAGGTTTACTCCGCATTTTTTGCAAACACGAACTTTTCCAGCCTCAGTTACTTGAGTACTGACCCGAGTCACACTATTGCAATCAGGGCAGAACAGCATTACATTCGAGCTCGCAATAGGTGCCTCTTTTTCTAAAATACCACCTTGCGGCATACTTTGAGTCGGCTTGGTATGACGTTTAACCATATTGATCTTCTCAACAATAACGCGGCCTTTTTTCGGGAGGACTTCCAATACTTTGCCTTTTTTGCCAGTATCCTTACCCGTCATGACCATGACCAAGTCGCCTTTTTTAACGTGTATCTTATGCTTTACAGCCGTCACTTCGTTCACCTCCATTGGTATGGGGTCTATTTAGATTACTTCTGGTGCCAGGGAAATGATTTTCATGAAATCTTTATCGCGTAGTTCGCGGGCCACTGGTCCAAAAATACGGGTTCCACGTGGACTCTTATCGTCCTTGATGAGAACTGCAGCATTTTCGCTAAACCGGATGTAAGTCCCGTCTTTACGTTTAATTTCTTTTCTCGTGCGAACAACAACAGCTTTAACAACCTCGCCTTTTTTGACAACGCCGCCTGGTGTTGCTTGTTTGACCGAAGCGACAATTACGTCTCCAATGGATGCATAGCGGCGAAAAGAACCGCCGAGCACCCGAATGCACATCAGCTCTTTAGCTCCAGAGTTATCTCCTACCTTGAGCCTTGTTTGAACCTGGATCATCCTGTTGACCCCCTTCCGAATTCAATCTGCTTGTCTTAAAGAGCAACCGCTCTCTCGCTGATCTCAACGAGACGCCAGCGTTTATCTTTACTGAGCGGACGAGTCTCCATGATGACAACAGTATCCCCGATATGGGCCTCGTTATTTTCATCATGAACTTTGAACTTTTCCGTCCGACGAAGAATTTTATGATAGAGCGGGTGTCTTTCGGTAATTTGTACGGCTACAACAATCGTTTTTTCCATCTTGTCACTGATAACTTTACCCACTTTAACTTTACGTTGGGCTCTTTCCATAGCAGAAAGCCTCCTTTCCTTAAGCACGGTTAATATTCAGTTCGCGCTCGCGGAGAATGGTCTTGCCTTTGGCAATCCCTTTCCGAACTTCACGAATCCTCATTGGATTGTCAAGTTGTCCAGTCGCTAGTTGGAAACGCAAATTAAACAGTTCCGTCTTCAGATCATCGATTTGCTTCAGAATCTCTTCCTCGGTCATATCGCGGAATTCCTTAGTCTTCATTTGCGTCACCTCCCTCTAATTCTTCACGACTCACGATTTTGCAGCGAATCGGCAACTTATGCATAGCCAACCGTAATGCTTCGCGTGCGCTGACTTCATCAACACCCGCAATTTCAAACATTACCCGACCTGGTTTCACGACTGCAACCCAGTATTCCGGAGCCCCTTTACCACTACCCATACGGGTTTCAGCCGGTTTAGCGGTAATTGGTTTATCCGGGAAAATTTTAATCCAAACTTGGCCACCCCGTTTGATATAACGAGTCATTGCAATACGGGCAGCTTCAATTTGACGATTTGTAATCCATGACGGTTCCAAGGCAACTAAGCCATATTCACCGAACGTAATTTTATTACCACGTGTAGCAATTCCATGCATGCGTCCACGGTGTTGTTTACGGTGTTTTACTCTGCTAGGGACTAGCATTTATTTTCCTCCTTCCACCTGAGCGACCTTCTTGGCGGGAAGAACCTCTCCTTTATAAATCCATACCTTAACTCCGATTTTGCCATAAGTCGTATTGGCTTCGGCAAAACCATAGTCAATATCTGCTCGTATAGTATGAAGGGGTACTTTACCTTCGTGGTACAACTCAGTACGAGCGATTTCTGCGCCGCCCAGACGTCCGCTGCAACAAATCTTGATTCCTTGAGCGCCTTGACGCATGGTACGTCCAACGGTTTGCTTCATCGCACGACGGAATGAAATACGTTTTTCAAGCTGTTGTGCCACATTCTCAGCAACAAGTTGAGCATCGAGATCTGGTTTTTTCACTTCAACGATGTTCACAGCAATTTGTTTGCCAGTCATGAGTTCAAGTTGTTTACGTAGATTCTCAACTTCGATGCCTCCGCGTCCAATCACAATTCCCGGTTTCGCAGCTGAAATTGAAACTTTGACACGGCTAGCCGCACGCTCGATTTCAACTTTAGGAATACCTGCTTGATGAAGCTTCTCTTTAATAAATTTACGGATCTTCAGATCCTCATGAAGGAGCTCCGAGTAATTTTTATCTGCATACCAGCGGCCTTCCCAATCACGAATGATCCCAACTCGGAAGCCTTTTGGATTTACCTTTTGACCCACGGTTTAACCCTCCTTCTTCTCGCCGACAACCACAGTGATATGGCTGGTCCGCTTACGGATCTGGTCAGCCCGTCCCATGGCCCGGGGTCTAATTCGCTTTAAGGTCGGTCCTTGATCAACGAAGACTTCCGCAACAAACAAGGAATCTCCGTCCATTTCGTAGTTGTGTTCAGCATTGGCAACTGCCGACTGAAGCACCTTGGTTACCGGCTCTGTAGCCCCTTTGGGGGTGAATTGCAAAATTGCGAGAGCATCGCTAACTTTCTTTCCACGAATGAGGTCGACCACTTGGCGCACCTTGCGAGGGGAGATCCGAACATATCTTGCAATCGCTTTAGCTTGCATGTTTTCAACTCCTCCTTAACGTAAGCCGCTGGATTTTTCACTACCAGCATGGCCCTTAAAGGTACGTGTAGGAGCAAACTCGCCGAGTTTGTGTCCTACCATATCTTCAGTGATATATACGGGAATGTGTTTGCGTCCATCATGAACCGCAATGGTGTGTCCGACCATTTGCGGAAAAATTGTTGAGGGTCTAGACCATGTTTTCAGAACACGTTTTTCCCCGGAGGCGTTCATTCCTTCTACCCGGGTGAGTAAACGCAGTTCGACGAACGGTCCTTTTTTCAGAGATCTACTCATTTAATGGCCTCCTTTCGATTACTTACTGCGCCGTTTCACAATGAAGCGGTTAGAAGGATTTTTCTTCTTACGGGTCTTCGCTCCAAGTGCAGGTTTACCCCAAGGAGTTACAGGATTACGCCCGATCGAGTTACGACCTTCACCACCACCATGTGGATGATCAACCGGGTTCATAACTGAACCACGAACCGTTGGGCGAATTCCTAACCAACGCGAACGTCCGGCTTTACCAATATGGATGTTCTCGTGATCGGCGTTCCCAACTTGACCAATTGTCGCGCGGCAATCAATGTGTACCATACGCATTTCACCGGAGGGTAATCTCAAGGTAGCATAGGTGCCTTCCTTAGCCATAAGCTGACAAGAGCCACCTGCTGACCGAACAAGCTGAGCGCCTTTGCCCGGTTTCATTTCGATATTGTGGAGTAGGGTACCCACTGGGATATTCCGGATCGGTAGTGCATTACCAACTTTAATATCGGCATCTGATCCGGAGACCACCATTTGACCCACTTTCAAACCGTTTGGAGCGAGGATATAGGCTTTATGCCCATCCAGATAATGCAGAAGTGCAATATTTGAGGAACGATTCGGATCATATTCGATAGCTGCAACTTTTGCCGGAACACTATCTTTATTCCGTTTGAAGTCGATCACGCGATACATCCGTTTGTGGCCACCACCCTGATGACGAACACTCAAGTGGCCTTCATTATTTCGACCGCCCTTTCTGCGCACTGGCGCAGTTAAGGAACGTTCTGGTTTAACTTTTGTAATCTCCTCGAAAGTCGATACGGTCATTTGCCGACGACCTGGAGTGTAGGGTCTAAATCCTTTTACTGGCATGGGTTTCCCTCCTTTGCGTCAAACTTACAGACCCGCAAAGCCTTCAATTCGATCTCCAGCTTTGAGCGTAACAATCGCTTTTTTACGGTCTGGCGTCTTGCCTGAATTATGGCCAACACGCTTAATTTTTCCGTGAACACTAATGGTCCGAACTTCAGTAACCTGGACCTTAAAAATCTTTTCCACCGCGGCCTTGACTTCAATCTTATTGGCAGCCGGGTTAACCCAGAAGGAGTATTTGTTCTCCTCGACCATCCCTACCGATTTTTCAGAAACCACAGGGCGTTTGAGGACTTCACGAGCATCGCGCATTACGCTAACACCTCCTCCGTTTTCGCTACCGCTGCTTTTGTCATCACAACAACATCATGTTTCAAAAGATCGTAAACGTTCATTCCTTCAACAGGAGTGGCTTTCACACCGTCAATGTTGCGAATGGAGCGTTCCACTGTATCGTTAAGTTCATCGATCACAATCAAGGCTTTCTTATCTGCATGAAGCGCCTTGAGCACGATTACCATTTCGCGAGTTTTTGCTTCGCTCAAGTTCAAATCTTCCAAAACGATCAATTTTTGTTCGTTAACCTTGGAAGAAAGAGCTGAACGCATAGCCAACCGGTGAACTTTCTTAGGAAGAGAAAAACCGTAATCACGCGGTTTCGGTCCGAAAAGCACTGCTCCTCCTCTAAAGAGTGGTGAACGGATACTTCCTGCACGTGCACGACCCGTTCCTTTTTGCCGCCAAGGTTTACGTCCGCCTCCGCGAACTTCACCCCGAAGCAAGGTCGATGAGGTACCACGTCTTTGACTCGCAAGTTGAGAAACAACTGCGGAGTGAAGAACATGAGTGTTGGGTTCAATTCCAAATACATATTCATTCAGCTCGATTTCTCCAACAGGAGAACCCTGCATATTAACTACTTGAACCTTTGGCATTGCTTATTCCTCCTTTCTTACAAGTTACTTTGCTTTAACTGAACGTTTCAGAACGAGCAATCCCTTTTTAGCACCTGGCAATGCACCTTTAACAAGGATCATATTCTTATCCACATCAACCCGAACGATTTCCAAGTTTTGAACCGTTACGCGTTCTCCACCCATCCGTCCTGGTAGCTTGCGGCCTTTAAATACACGAGCCGGGCCTTTCGCGCCGAGGGAACCGGTACGGCGGTGATATTTAGAACCATGTGCCATCGGTCCGCGAGATGCATGATGACGTTTAATCATTCCTTGGAAACCTTTCCCCTTGGAAATTCCAACGACATCGACAACATCGCCAACTGCAAAGACATCAGCCTTGATTTCTTGGCCGACTTCGAAAGCATCCACATTATCAACGCGGAACTCACGAACCCAACGCAAAGGCTTCATATTTGCTTTTTGAAAATGTCCTTTTACCGGCTTATTCGATAGCTTTTCACGCAATTCATTAAAGCCAACTTGAATCGCATTGTAGCCGTCGGTTGCTACCGTTTTCTTCTGGACCACATAACAAGGTCCCGCTTCGACTACCGTCACTGGAATCAGTCTGCCATCTTCCGTAAACATCTGGGTCATTCCGACTTTTTTACCCAAAATTCCTTTCGACACGAATGCCACCTCCTGAACACTTTGAAGTGCACCAGATTCGATTCCGGGGCACGAGAGCGTTCGTTTATTTGGTTTATTATTTTTGCCTGCGAATCCTGGGGGTGTTACTCCACGCCTCCGGGCGTTTCGCGCAACAAACATGACAATTATATCATAAACTCTAAAAAAGCGCTACATTTTTAGAAATCTAAAAAGAATTTTCTAGACTTCGGGCGCTTGAAAATGGTTTATGAATTGTTTCTTTGCCTATTGACACACTTTTTAGAGTTTAATTTCGATATCAACGCCTGCAGGTAAGTCCAAACGCATTAAAGCATCAACCGTTTTTGAGGTAGGTTCGAGAATATCGATCAAACGCTTATGAGTACGCATTTCGAACTGTTCACGAGAATCTTTGTTGACATGTGGGGAGCGGAGAATCGTATAAATGTTTTTTTCAGTTGGAAGCGGAATCGGGCCACTCACGCGAGCTCCTGTTCTTTTCGCTGTTTCAACAATTTTCTCTGCCGATTGATCCAAAGTTTTGTGATCATACGCTTTAAGGCGGATACGAATTTTTTCGCTACTCATGATATAACCTCCTAAAATTTTCCCCGATTGTACGGGTATGCGGCGTAGAAATTACCCGGCGAAAGCGGAGTCACTTGGTCCGGCAACCTTCTACGTCAAAGAGAATTAGGATGCCGTAGGATTCTACGGCATCCTTTGTGTCAAGAGTATTACTTAAGCAATAATAGAAGCAACAACGCCAGCACCAACGGTACGGCCACCCTCACGGATAGCAAAACGAAGTCCTTCTTCCATAGCGATTGGCGTAATGAGCTCACAAGAGATCGTTACATGGTCACCAGGCATAACCATTTCAGTTCCTTCTGGGAGAGTGATAACGCCGGTAACGTCCGTTGTCCGAAAGTAAAATTGAGGACGATAGTTATTGAAGAATGGAGTATGACGTCCACCTTCCTCTTTGCTGAGGATTATAACTTCACCTGTGAATTTGGTATGAGGTTTAATCGTTCCAGTTTTCGCTAAAACCTGTCCACGCTCAACATCTTTACGTTCAATACCACGGAGGAGAGCCCCAATGTTATCTCCCGCTTGAGCTTGGTCAAGAAGCTTCCGGAACATTTCGACGCCTGTAACGACAGTTTTTCTCGGAGCTTCAGATAGGCCGACGATTTCAACCTCATCTCCAATTTTAACAACACCGCGTTCGACACGACCAGTAGCAACAGTACCACGACCAGTAATCGTGAATACATCTTCTACAGGCATAAGAAACGGCTTGTCAGTTGCCCGTACTGGGGTTGGGATATAGGAATCAACAGCATCCATCAAATCCCAAATACGTCCACACCATTCGCAGTCACGTTGTCCGCATCCGCATTGGAGTGCTTTGAGACCAGAACCACGAATGATCGGGATTTCGTCACCGGGGAATTCATACGCAGTTAAAAGTTCACGAATTTCCATTTCAACGAGTTCGATCAATTCTGGATCATCAACCATGTCTGCTTTGTTCAACCAAACAACGATGGAAGGAACGCCAACTTGGCGAGCAAGCAGAATATGCTCACGCGTTTGGGGCATCGGGCCATCAGCAGCGGATACAACGAGGATTGCGCCGTCCATTTGAGCAGCACCAGTGATCATGTTCTTGACATAGTCAGCATGCCCTGGGCAGTCAACGTGAGCATAGTGGCGGGTAGCCGTTTCATACTCTACATGGGCGGTTGAAATCGTGATACCGCGTTCACGCTCTTCAGGAGCTTTGTCGATTTGGTCGAATGCCGTAGCAACTGCTCCGCCAACTTTCGAAAGAACAGTCGTGATCGCAGCCGTTGTCGTGGTCTTACCATGGTCAACGTGACCGATGGTCCCCACGTTAACGTGGGGTTTTGTACGTTCGTACTTTTGCTTTCCCATTAGATTTTCACTCCTTAATAATTATTCTTTAGCCCCAGTTCGCTTGGCAATAATGCCTTCGGCGATATTTTTGGGTACTTCGCCATAGTGGTCAAACATCATGGTGTAAACACCACGTCCTTGAGTCCGAGAACGAAGGTCTGTTGCATAGCCGAACATTTCGCTGAGTGGTACGAATCCATGAACCACCTGTGCGCCGGAACGCGCTTCCATTCCTTCGATCTGTCCACGACGGGAATTAATATCACCAATGACATCACCCATATACTCTTCAGGAACTGTAACTTCGACTTTTTCAATGGGTTCGAGAATACAAGGATCCGCTTTCAGAGCGCCTGCTTTGAAGGCCATGGAGCCCGCAATCTTAAAGGCCATTTCCGAGGAGTCAACGTCATGGTAAGATCCGTCATAGACGGTAGCACGGAGATCAAGCACAGGATATCCTGCAAGGATACCATTTTGCAGGGCTTCTTGAATACCCTGTCCAATGGGATTGATATACTCTTTCGGGATTACGCCACCGACAACCTTGCTGACGAATTCAAAACCACTGCCCGGTTCGAGAGGTTCGAGTTCAACCCAACAATGTCCATATTGGCCACGTCCACCGGATTGACGAACGAACTTACCTTCGGATTTAACCGAGCGGCGAATGGTTTCTTTATAAGCAACTTGGGGACGGCCCACATTACATTCGACCTTAAACTCTCTTTGCATCCGATCGACAATGATTTCAAGGTGTAATTCACCCATTCCTTCAATAATCGTCTGTCCGGTCTCCGTATCTGTATGCATCTTGAAGGTTGGATCTTCTTCCGCTAAGCGGGCTAAAGCTCCACCCATCTTTTCCTGGTCTGCTTTCGTTTTCGGCTCAATAGCGACCGAAATAACAGGATCAGGGAAGACCATGGACTCTAAGACAATCGGGCTCTTTTCATCACAGAGGGTGTCCCCTGTCGTCGTGTCTTTAAGTCCCACCGCGGCAGCAATATCTCCAGAGTAAACTTCTGGGACATCTTCACGATGGTTGGCATGCATTAGGAGAATCCGACCAATCCGTTCGCGTTTGCCTTTAGTGGAGTTGTAGACATAAGAACCTGATGTTAAGACTCCTGAATAAACCCGGAAAAATGCCAATTTACCCACAAAGGGGTCAGCCATAATCTTAAAGGCCAAGGCGGAGAAGGGTGCTGAATCACTCGCTTCGCGATGATCTTCTGCACCAGACTCCGGATGTACACCTTTAATAGCAGGTACATCAAGCGGGGAGGGCATATAATCGACAACCGCATTTAAAAGCGGTTGAACCCCTTTATTCTTGAATGAAGAACCGCAGAGCACTGGAACGAGTTTATTGCTAATCGTTCCTTGGCGAAGTCCATCATGGATTTCTTGTTCGGTCAATTCTTCACCTTCGAGATATTTCATCATGAGTTCATCTTTCGTTTCAGCAACCGCTTCTATGAGTTTCTCACGATATTCATTGGCTATTTCGACTAAGTCTCCGGGGATTTCGGTAACTTCACTGGTCGTACCCAGATCGTCAGTATAGACCAACGCTTCCATCTTCACCAAATCCACAAGTCCCTTAAAATCCTCTTCTGCGCCAATCGGGATTTGGATCGGTACTGGGTGCGCACCTAACCGATCAGCAATCATCGATACTGCCCGGAAATAATCGGCACCCATACGGTCCATTTTATTGATATAGGCAATACGGGGTACTGAATATTTGTCTGCCTGCCGCCATACGGTTTCTGATTGAGGCTCTACGCCGGCGACAGAGTCGAACACTGCAACAGTGCCATCGAGCACACGTAAAGAACGTTCTACTTCAACTGTGAAGTCCACGTGTCCTGGTGTATCAATGATATTAATACGGTGATCTTTCCAATGACAGGTTGTTGCTGCCGAGGTGATCGTGATTCCACGTTCTTGTTCTTGAACCATCCAGTCCATGGTCGCAGCACCATCATGAACTTCCCCGATTTTATGCACACGGCCTGTGTAGAAAAGAATACGTTCAGTCGTGGTTGTTTTACCAGCATCAATGTGAGCCATAATGCCGATATTCCGGGTTTTCTCTAATGAAAATTGCCTTGCCACTGATAATCCCCCTTTCTGCAAAAATCATTTCCTAAGCTGTTATTGTATAAAACAATCCTACCACCGGAAATGCGCGAATGCCTTGTTCGCTTCAGCCATTTTATGCATGTCTTCTTTTTTCTTAATTGAACCGCCTGTATTGTTGGCAGCATCCATCAGTTCGCCTGCGACCTTCTCATCCATAGTCTTTTCACTGCGTTTGCGAGAATAACTCACAAGCCAGCGTAAACCTAGGGTTTGACGACGTTCAGGACGAACTTCGATCGGCACCTGGTAGTTTGCACCACCCACACGCCGTGCTTTGACCTCTAATACTGGCATTACATTTTTAAGAGCTGTTTCGAAAACTTCAAGTGGATCTTTTCCCGTTTTTTCACGGATCAATTCAAATGCGTTATAGCAAATCGATTCTGCAGTTCCCTTTTTACCGTCCAACATGATTTGGTTAATAAACTTTGTCAATGTCCGGTCTTTGTAAATGGGATCCGGCAAAACCTCACGTTTCGCAATATACCCCTTACGCGGCAAATCATTTCCCTCCTTTACAGGTTCATTTCACCCTATTCAAACATCTAACGATTATTTCGAGCTTTTCGGACGTTTTGCACCGTATTTAGAACGAGCTTGCATCCGCTTTTGCACGCCCGAAGTATCTAACGCACCCCGAACGATATGGTAACGAACACCAGGTAAGTCCTTAACACGGCCTCCGCGCACAAGTACAACGGAGTGTTCTTGCAGGTTGTGGCCAATTCCCGGGATATATGAGGTAACCTCAATCCCGTTCGTTAAGCGTACACGGGCCACCTTACGAAGAGCAGAGTTAGGTTTTTTCGGTGTGGTTGTGTAAACCCTCGTACATACTCCACGTTTTTGCGGTGAACCACCTGAAGGATATTGCTTACGTTTTAAAGAGTTCAAGCCCCATTGTAAAGCAGGAGCTGTTGATTTCTTTGTCAACTTCGAGCGTCCATGACGAATTAACTGGTTAATTGTCGGCATATCTAAACCTCCTTCCTCTATAAAGAGAATATCAAAGGAATTGCTTGCGTCAGCATCAGGCAAGCAATTCCTAAAAACAACAATGGAATTACTTGGTATCGGAATTATTCGGTCGTTAAGGCCGCTACGGCTGCTCCTACATCGATGCCGCACACCTTTCCTAATTCGACCATAGTTGGGATTTCAATCATTTCAATCCCTTGTGTCCGGCAGGATTCAATAATTGGACGAAGGACATGTTGCTCAGCATCTTTGGCAAGAAATACCTGGCGAACTATCCCCTTTTCCAAGGCGCGTTGAGTTTGCTTAACCCCAACTGTCTTGTTCCTTGAATTTTTCAAGGTTTCATCAAGCATAAGAAATGCTTTCCTCCTCAAATTTAATGGTCTATCTCACAAAATTACACCATTAAATCACACTCTAGTATTTTAGCACCCCGGATTTCGAGTGTCAAGATTTCAAGTTTCTTCGGCATCGAGAATCTTGACGTTGCGATAGCGTGACAATCCTGTTCCAGCTGGAATCAACTTACCGATGATCACGTTCTCTTTAAGCCCCAACAGCGGGTCTACTTTTCCTTTGATAGCAGCATCAGTCAAGACACGTGTCGTTTCCTGGAAGGAAGCTGCGGAAAGGAAGGAATCCGTCGCCAAAGAAGCTTTCGTGATTCCAAGAAGAACAGGTCGGGCGACTGCAGGTTCACCACCGGAAGCAATAGTTTTTGCGTTCTCTTCCTCAAATGCAAAGACATCAATCAGCGCACCTGGTAAGAGATTAGTATCTCCAGCTTCCTCAACCTTCACTCTACGGAGCATCTGGCGAACCATGACTTCAATGTGTTTATCATTAATATCAACACCTTGAAGACGATAGACCTTTTGAACCTCTCCGACAAGATAGACCTGTACTCCACGTATCCCTTTAACCTTTAACATATCATGCGGGTTGATGCTTCCTTCAGTAAGCTCGTCTCCAGCTTCGACCCGAACTCCATCTCTCACTTTTAGGCGAGAACCGTACGGGATCGTATAGGTGGCATGCTCATCTTTGTCGCCTACGAGATCAACCTCACGACGCCCCTTGACCTCACGCACGGTGGCTGATCCACTAATTTCCGTAATAATCGCCTGGCCTTTTGGCTTACGTGCTTCAAATAGCTCCTCGACCCGTGGCAAACCTTGAGTGATATCATCGCCAGCGACTCCACCAGTATGGAAGGTCCGCATGGTAAGCTGAGTTCCAGGTTCACCGATCGACTGTGCTGCGATAATACCAACCGCTTCGCCCATTTCAACGGGTCGTCCAGTCGCTAGGTTCCGGCCATAACACTTCCGGCAGACACCATGACGGCTCTTACAAGTCAGCACCGACCGGATTCTAAGTTGATCGTAAACTCCTACAATGGCCTTTGCTTGCTCTTCGGTAATTTCGCTTTCCGTTGTCGCTAGGATTTCACCGGTTTCTGGATCTTTGATATCCTCGAGGACAAAACGGCCCACGAGACGTTCCTCTAATTTTTCAATAACTTCTGGACCATCTTTAACGTCTTCAACGAGAATTCCCTGAGTCGTACCGCAGTCTTCCTCACGGACAATGACATCCTGGGAAACATCGACTAAACGACGGGTGAGGTATCCTGAGTCCGCCGTCCGCAGTGCGGTATCAGCCAAGCCTTTCCGTGCACCGTGGGAGGAAATAAAGTATTCCAAAACCGTTAGTCCTTCACGGAAGTTAGCCTTAATGGGCAACTCAATCGTCCGTCCTGATGGGTCTGCCATGAGTCCACGCATTCCAGCCAACTGACGCAGTTGCTGAATATTACCACGCGCTCCAGAGGTCGCCATCATATAAATTGGATTGAAATGATTGAGGGTATCCATCAGCGCTTTCGTAACTTCATCTGTTGCCTGGGTCCAGATTTCAATGACCTTACCATAGCGTTCTTCATCTGTAATGAGACCACGACGGTATTGTTCTTCTGTTTTCGTAACCCGAGCATCGGCAGCTGCCAATATCTGCTTTTTCTCTTGGGGAACTGTGATATCGGACAAACCGACGGTTATTCCAGCCTTTGTCGAATATTTAAAGCCCAAACTCTTGATTCCATCGAGCAGATCCGCTGTGGCCTGATACCCACATAGGCGATAGGACTTCGCCACTATGTTATTAAGTTGTTTTTTCCCTTGCACTTCATTGATATAACCGACTTCTGGTGGAATCACGGAGTTAAAGATCAAACGGCCAACGGTGGTTTCCAAAAGGGTGCCATCTTCGCGCCGGACCTTAATCGATGCTTGGAGACTAATTACTTTTGCATCATACGCTAATACGGCTTCATCCATATCCTTGAAAATCTTTCCATCGCCCAAGGCGTTTGGACGATCCATCGTTAGATAATACGCGCCAAGGACCATATCCTGAGTTGGGGAGGCGACTGGACGACCATCTTTCGGATTCAGAATATTATGCGAAGATAACATCAAAATCCGTGCTTCTGCTTGAGCCTCCGACGAAAGGGGAACATGGACTGCCATTTGGTCGCCGTCAAAGTCTGCGTTATAGGCAGTACACACCAAAGGATGAATTTGTAAGGCCCGTCCTTCAACGAGAATAGGCTCGAAGGCCTGGATCCCCAGACGGTGCAAGGTTGGAGCACGGTTCAAAAGGACAGGATGTTCGGTAATCACTTCTTCCAAGACATCCCAAACCTCTGGACGCATTCGTTCAACCATTCGTTTAGCGCTTTTGATATTATGAGCATACCCTTCATTCACGAGTTTTTTCATAACAAAGGGTTTGAAAAGTTCGATGGCCATCTCTTTAGGAAGCCCGCATTGATGCATTTTCAGATTTGGACCAACGACGATAACGGAACGACCTGAGTAGTCAACCCGTTTACCGAGTAAGTTTTGACGGAAACGGCCCTGTTTTCCTTTAAGCATGTCGCTTAAAGATTTTAAAGGACGATTGCCAGGCCCAGTTACAGGGCGTCCACGGCGGCCATTATCGATCAGAGCGTCGACGGCTTCTTGGAGCATTCTCTTTTCGTTGCGAACAATGATATCCGGTGCTCCTAAATCCAAAAGTCGCTTTAAGCGGTTATTCCTGTTAATCACGCGACGATAGAGATCGTTTAAGTCGGAAGTCGCAAATCTTCCTCCGTCGAGTTGAACCATGGGACGAAGTTCTGGCGGGATAACTGGAACTACATCCATAATCATCCAATCTGGACGATTTCCCGAAGTTTTAAACGCCTCGGCAACTTCCAAACGTCGGATAGCACGAACTTTACGTTGACCGGAAACCTCTTTTAATTCAGCACGTAAGTCGTCATAAAGTTTATCGATATCCATTTCTTCAAGGAGGATTTTAATGGATTCAGCACCCATCCCTGCTTGAAAGCGATTGCCGTATTTGTCGCGATATTCACGGTATTCCGTTTCCGTGAGGAGTTGTTTTTTCATTAAAGACGTATCCCCTGCATCGGTTACAATGTAGGATACGAAATAAAGGACCTTTTCCAAGGAACGGGGAGACATATCGAGAAGAAGTCCCATCCGGCTAGGAATCCCTTTGAAATACCAAATATGAGATACCGGGGCCGCTAACTCAATATGCCCCATCCGTTCCCGGCGGACTTTCGAACGTGTGACTTCAACACCGCAGCGATCACAAATAATGCCCTTATAACGGACCCGTTTATATTTTCCGCAGTGGCATTCCCAGTCACGAGTTGGTCCAAAAATCTTTTCGCAAAAAAGACCTTCGCGCTCAGGTTTTAGAGTACGATAGTTGATGGTTTCCGGTTTTTTCACTTCTCCATGCGACCAGGCACGGATCATTTCCGGAGAAGCCAGGCCAATACGCATCCGATCAAAATTATTGACGTCTAGCAAGGTTCTCTCTCCTTTCGCCTGGGAATTATTCGATATCGTCGAAGTCTTCATCGTGGGTGTCCTCTTCGTCGTTTAGCTCTTCGAGGGCATCTCCCTCTTCGTCATCCTCAGTTGCTTTGATGATTTCAGGAGTTGGTAGGACTTCTTGGATATCCATTCCCAATTCTTTTGCCGTTTCGGTCACATCTTCATCACTATCACGAATTTCAACTTCCTTGTCATCCTCAGAAAGTATCCGTACATCTAAGACTAAGCTCTGCAGTTCTTTGATGAGAACTTTAAAGGACTCAGGAACACCTGGTTCGGGGATATTTTCGCCTTTAACAATCGCCTCATAAGTCTTGACACGGCCTACAACATCATCTGACTTAACCGTAAGAATCTCTTGTAGGGTATAAGCAGCTCCATAAGCCTCCAGTGCCCAAACTTCCATTTCCCCAAAACGTTGCCCACCAAACTGAGCTTTACCCCCAAGAGGCTGTTGCGTAACAAGAGAGTATGGTCCGGTAGAACGAGCATGAATTTTATCATCCACCAAATGGTGAAGTTTTAGGAAGTACATTACACCCACGGTGATCTCATTATCAAAAGGTTCACCTGTACGCCCATCATAAAGCACCGTCTTGCCATTTTGGGGAAGTCCTGCCTTTTTCAGGGTCTCGAAGATATCTTCTTCCCGTGCCCCATCAAATACTGGTGTCGCAACCTTTATCCCTAACTTCTTAGCGGCCCAGCCGAGGTGCGTCTCCAGAACCTGACCAATATTCATCCGGGACGGAACACCGAGAGGATTCAGAACAATTTCGACGGGAGTGCCATCGGGTAGGAAGGGCATATCTTCCTCACGCATGATCCGAGAAATAACTCCTTTGTTACCATGGCGTCCAGCCATTTTGTCGCCAACGGAAATTTTACGTTTCTGAGCGATATAGACCCGAACAAGTTCGTTGACCCCTGGTGCGAGCTCATCCCCATTTTCTCGGGTAAATACTTTGACGTCAACGATTTTACCTGATTCTCCATGAGGTACACGCAGCGAGGTATCCCGAACTTCGCGAGCCTTTTCGCCGAAGATTGCCCGCAGGAGTCGTTCCTCTGCTGTCAGCTCGGTCTCTCCTTTCGGAGTAACTTTACCGACGAGAATATCACCGGGACGAACTTCAGCACCAATCCGGATAATTCCGCGCTCGTCTAAGTCTTTTAAGACATCTTCGCCAACGTTCGGAATGTCTCGCGTGATTTCCTCAGGCCCAAGCTTCGTGTCCCGAGCATCCGATTCATATTCTTCAATATGAATTGAAGTATAGTAATCTTCGCGAACGAGCTTTTCACTGATTAAAACAGCATCCTCGTAGTTATATCCTTCCCAAGTCATGAAAGCGATCACTACATTTCGACCGAGAGCTAACTCGCCATGGTCAGTTGAAGGGCCGTCCGCAATAATCTGTTCCTCTTCAACCCGTTCCCCTTTCACGACGATCGGGCGTTGATTGATACAGGTTCCTTGGTTCGAACGGAGGTATTTGAGAAGTTTATGTTTTTCAAGCGTTCCGTCTTCATGACGAATAATGATTTCATCGGCTGTTGATCGTTCAACAATGCCAGCCTTTTGGGCCAATTCACACACTCCTGAATCTTTGGCAGCCTTATACTCCATTCCCGTTCCCACATAAGGGGAATCCGTACGAAGAAGGGGTACAGCCTGACGTTGCATGTTGGAACCCATCAAAGCCCGATTCGCATCATCGTGCTCAAGAAAAGGAATTAGGGCTGTTGCGATAGATACCATCATCTTCGGCGATACATCCATATAGTCAACTCGACTCGGTGCAACAAGCACAAAGTCCGGCCCATGCCGAGCATCAATTTTCTCTTCAAGGAAAAGCCCATCTTCGCTTATTGGCGAGTTAGCCTGTGCCACGACAAATTTTTCTTCTTCATCAGCGGTGAGATAATCAATTTGATCGGTAACCCGGCTATCGAGCACTCTACGATAAGGTGCTTCAATAAAACCATAGGCATTGATTCGACCATAGGTACTTAGGGACCCAATCAGACCAATATTTGGACCTTCTGGAGTTTCGATCGGGCACATACGACCATAGTGCGAAGAGTGAACGTCACGCACTTCAAAACCAGCGCGTTCACGGCTTAATCCGCCAGGTCCCAAGGCACTTAGGCGGCGTTTATGGGTCAACTCAGCTAGAGGATTGGTCTGATCCATAAACTGGGAGAGCTGACTGCTTCCAAAGAACTCTTTGATAGCCGCAACAACCGGTCGAATATTGATGAGGACCTGCGGTGTGATTACATCGACATCTTGGATCGTCATTCTCTCCCGCACAACTCTTTCCATCCGCGAGAGCCCAATTCTGAACTGATTCTGTAGCAATTCACCTACGGAACGTAAGCGACGGTTACCCAGATGGTCAATATCGTCTTTGTGACCTTCCCCATTCATTAGCGCAAGCATTTGACGCAAGGAGGCAATGATATCCTCGCGAGTTAGATGATGTACTTCAGGTGGAATGTCCAGTTTTAATTTCTTATTTAATTTATATCTTCCGACTTTAGCTAAGTCATAGCGTTTAGCATCAAAGAACAATGTTTCGAGTAAAGAACGTGCACTATCAACCGTTGGCGGTTCCCCTGGGCGCAGTCGTTTATAAATTTCGACTAAGGCTTCTTCTGCCGACTCTGAATTATCTCTTTCTAAAGTTAAACGAATATGTTCATTATCATCGAAAAGTTCGAGGATTTGTCCGTTCGTAGCATAACCCAGAGCACGAATAAGTACAGTCGCCGGAAGTTTTCGTGTGCGATCTACTCGGACGAATAAATTGTCGTTTAAATCCGATTCGAATTCGAGCCAAGCGCCACGATTGGGAATAACTGTTGCTCCATAGAGCTTTTTACCGCTAGGATCGATATTTTCGTGATAATAGACGCCAGGAGAACGGACGAGTTGGCTAACAATTACTCGTTCAGCTCCATTAATGATAAATGTACCTTTAGTTGTCATGAGTGGAAAATCGCCCATGAATACTTCTTGTTCTTTTACCTCACCCGTCTCTTTATTGATGAGGCGAACCTTTCCCCTTAAGGGTGCCGCGAAGGTCACATCGCGTTCTTTGCACTCTTCTACATCATATTTGGGCTCACCTAGACTGTAGTCAATAAATTCTAGGACTAGGTTCCCTGTGAAATCTTGAATCGGCGAAATGTCATGGAACATTTCACGAAGCCCCTCTTCAAGAAACCAATGATAGGAGTTCTGCTGAATTTCAATTAGATTTGGCATGTCGAGAACTTCCCGGATTCTGGAATAGCTCCAGCGCTCCCGCGTCCCAACCTTAACAGGATAGAACATTTACGCTTCACCCCTCAAGTGTGATGTCCTCGCCCGAGGAAATAATATTTAGACATAAACAACCAAAAGCAAGGCCTTCTTTTCAAAACCTCGCTTCGCTGTTTATGGAGATCCCTCTCGTGTCATACGATTGATCAAATGATAATCTCCCCATTACACACTTAACTTTATGTGCTATTTCAGGACAGGAATAGATTGGATAATATAAGCATTTTATGCAACGTAACAATTATTAAGGATAACAAGTAAATTCTACTTTGTCAAGGAAAAAACGAAACCTAATTAAACAAATTTGGAATTAGGAGAGATGAAAAAGATGCCTACCCACTTCTGGATAGGCATCTTTAGCTTTGTAAGCTTAAACTTACTTCACTTCGACTGAAGCACCAGCTTCGGTGAGTTTAGCTTTAACAGCTTCAGCATCATCTTTGCTGACTTTTTCTTTGATCGCTTTTGGAGCATTATCAACGAGATCTTTTGCTTCTTTCAGGCCAAGACCGGTAACTTCGCGAACAACCTTGATAACGTTAATTTTGGAACCGCCAGCAGCAGTAAGGACGACATCGAATTCGGTTTGTTCAACATCAGCAGGAGCAGCTGCACTAGGAGCGGCTGCAACAGCGACAGGAGCAGCTGCACTAACACCAAATTCTTCTTCGAAAGCTTTGACAAGCTCAGCGAGTTCGAGAACAGTTAAGCCTTTTACGGCTTCGAGAATTTCAGCAGTTTTAGACATGTTAAAATTTCCTCCTTAAAATTCCTTATGATTTAGAATCATATTTTCGTTTGTTGAAAACTCAAATAGTATCGCTTTTTAACTTATGATGCTTGAGCTTCTTTAAGCTTACGCACTTCTTCCAAGGCATAACCCATCTTGCGGATAGGTCCTTGGAGAACATTGACCATACCAACCAACGGAGCTTGCATTCCGCGTACCACTTGCGTAAGGAGCACTTCGCGTGAAGGCAATTCAGCTAGAAGTTTCACACCGTTAGAATCGACGACTTTACCTTCGACGACGCCACCTTTAATCGTGAGGTTTTTTACGCCTTTGGCAAAATCGGCTAATATTTTAGCCGGTGCTACCGGATCAGCGCTGAAAGCAACAGCAGTTGGTCCTTCAAGGAAAGAATCCAACCCCTCAATTCCAACCTCATGAGCAGCGCGACGAACTAATGTATTTTTTAATACATGGTATTCAACGCCGGCTTGGCGTAATTGAGCACGAAGTTGAGTCGCTTGAGCAACTGTAATTCCACGATAGTTTGTAATGACTACCCCTGTGGCTCCTTGGAATTTTTTTTTAATTTCCGTAACGACTTGTGCTTTTGCTTCGAAATTTGGCACTATAGTCCACCTCCTTCCACAGATTACACTCAACAATAAAGAAAACTTAGCTGGCGACAAGCCTTCGCGCAGGCGGCGGCCTAGTTGCCTTATCCTGCCGGACATAAAAACTTGCATCGTAGGATAAAGAAATAAAAACCTCCGCATCTGCAGAGGTTAAGAATGCCCAAGAATAACGAGCAAATTCTCCGACCTCGGCAGGACATTAAGCCTTTCAGCCCCTGCTGTCTACAGCGGAATATTATTTAATTCTTGCTGAGTATATCTTATCTGGGTAATCCTGTCAAGAAACCTTTTCTACTAACCTCAAGAGATTAGAGTGCTTTGGCCGGGTTAATCCGTACGCCAGGTCCCATTGTTGAAGAGACCACAGCACTACGAACATATTGTCCTTTAGCAGAGGCAGGCTTTGCCTTAGCCAGAATTTCAGCCAGAGCTTTATAGTTATCTACGAGCTGTTCTTCTGAAAACGACACTTTACCAATCGGGGCATGAATAGTCCCGGCTTTATCAGCACGGTACTCAATCTTACCTGCTTTGATTTCTTTGATTGCTTTAACAACGTCAACAGTAACAGTTCCAGTTTTCGGATTTGGCATGAGGCCTTTAGGCCCAAGTACCCGACCCAATTTACCAACCATCCCCATCATATCAGGTGTAGCTACAACAACTTCAAAACCAAACCAGCCTTGCTCGATTTTGGCAATCATGTCTTCAGCGCCTACAAAATCTGCACCCGCTGCTTCAGCTTCTTTTGCTTTTTCCCCTTTGGCAAAAACAAGAACAGACCGGGTTTTACCCGTACCGTTCGGAAGAACAACAGCTCCACGAATTTGCTGATCAGCATGACGTGTATCAATACCGAGTTTAATAGCAATTTCTACCGTCTCATCAAATTTTGCTTTCGCAATCTTCTTAACAGTAGCTAAAGCCTCTGCAGGCTCATAAAGGGCATTACGGTCAAATGCTTTAACCGCATCTTGATAGTTTTTTCCAACTTTAGACATTTTCTAACCTCCTTGTGGTCGTTTCGGGTTTACACCCTCCCACGCATTTCAATTAACCTTCAGCGATTTCAATTCCCATGCTACGTGCAGTGCCCTCAATCATGCGCATTGCTGCTTCGACACTTGCCGCGTTCAGGTCTTTCATCTTCAGTTCAGCAATTTCACGAACTTTGCTCTTATCAACCTTAGCCACCTTTTTACGGTTAGGCTCAGATGAACCAGAATTGATATTCGCTGCCTTTTTCAGTAATACTGAAGCCGGCGGGGTTTTAGTAATAAAGGTAAAGGAGCGATCTTCATAAACAGTAATCTCAACTGGAATAATAAGTCCCGCTTGATCCTTTGTGCGCTCATTGTACTCTTTGCAGAAGGCCATAATATTGACCCCATGCTGACCAAGAGCCGGACCAACCGGAGGTGCCGGTGTTGCTTTACCCGCTGTAATCGCCAATTTTACCAAACCAATAACTTTCTTTGCCATGCTTAACACCTCCTTAATAGAGTAATTCTATCTGCTTAGTCGATTTTTTCGACTTGGGCAAAATCAAGTTCAACGGGAGTTTCCCGCCCGAACATTGAGACAGCGACACGCAATTTACCTTTGTCTTCCAGGATTTCCTGAACAACACCGACAAAATCCTTAAATGGTCCAGATGCAACGCGAACGCTTTGATTGATAGAATAATCAATATGGGTTCGTACTTCTTCAACGCCCATTTGTCGCAAAATACTCGCGATTTCATGCTCTAAAAGTGGAATTGGTTTTGCGCCTGTCCCAACAAAGCCAGTTACCCCCGGGGTATTCCGAACAACGTACCAGGAATCGTCCGTCATATCCATCTCGACTAGAACGTAACCTGGGAATACCTTGTGCTTGGCAACTTTCTTCTTCCCATTTTTGATTTCAATCTCATCTTCCATGGGAACAAGAACGCGAAATATTTTGTCCTCCATATTCATGGATTCCACGCGTTTTTCAAGATTAGTCTTCACCTTATTCTCATAACCCGAATAGGTGTGAATGACATACCAATTTTTGTCCATGCTTCCGGGAACCTCCATTTCGGTCCCAAACCTCCTTGCCGAGTCTTAGGGCAACCTGTTCGAGAGCCTATCCGAGCATCTTAACCAATACGAAGCTTAGCCCGCCATCAAAAATCCAAAGCAATACAGATACAATAGCAATAGCCACAAAAACAACACCTGTATAAGTTAGAAGTTGTTGGCGATTCGGCCATTGTACCTTCTTCAGTTCGCTTATAACTCCTCTAAAATACTCCGACGTCTTTTCTGTACTTTGTCCAGGAGTATTTGTCGGTTTCTTTATAGCGCCCATTCCATCACATCCTTACAAGACATCTGTGCCACTATACTCGACAACGCTTCCCGGCGTGCAGCCGAGAAATATAAAAAATTACTTGGTTTCTTTGTGAGTTGTGTGGATCTTGCAGAACTTACAATACTTTTTAAGCTCAAGTCGGTCAGGATTGTTTTTCTTATTTTTCATCGTTGCATAGTTACGGTTTTTGCATTCCGTACATGCTAAATTCAGTGCAACACGCATTCACGAACACCTCCCTGGACAAAAACATATGACTCCGGATTTAATCCATGCTCAAATAATTTATCACAAGTGACTAGTCCTGTCAAGAAATAGAAGTTTTTTAAGTAAGAACGCATAAAGAAAACTTGGCTTGCGTCAAGCCTCTGGCGCAGGCGGAAGCCTTAGTTGCACTTATGCTATCTGCTCAAAACTTATACTTTCTGTTAGTATAAAGAAAACCCGGCTTTCGCTGAGCTTGCGAAAGCGAAAACCGCTGGTTGCACTTATGCTATCTGCCGGAAATTTATACTTTCTGTTAGTATAAAGAAAACTCGGCTAGCGCCAAGCTTTAGCGAGAAGCGCAGCAATAGTTGCCTATCCTGCCGGACATAATACTTGCATTACTTGAGTTGCAGGAAAATAAATAAGACAGCTGAGCTGTCTCCTTCATTCTTTATTATTGTACCTCATCCTTAGGATAATCACAAGACCCACTTACCAGGAATGCTATCCAAATAAGAAACCCCCAAATAAGAAAAGGAAAATATGTATTTATCAGATGATTAGTAAATCAAGAAAACTCCGTAGAATATTCTACAGAGTCGTTTAGGCGTTGGTTGCGGGGGCCGGATTCGAACCGACGGCCTTCGGGTTATGAGCCCGACGAGCTACCGCTGCTCCACCCCGCGAAGTCAGTCTTTAACTAGTATATACCTTTTGCTCAAAAAAATCTAGAAGAAGTTCATTTCAAGTATCGTTTCATTTGATGCTACAGATGTATGTAAGTGTTTCTAGCGTGTGAAACCCTTTCTACCCATCTCTTCTCTCTAAATACCGTTCAAGCTTTCTCTTAACCCGCTGTAGTGCGTTATCAATTGACTTGACATGACGATGCAAATCTACTGCGATCTCTTGATAGGACTTACCTTCCAAGTATGACATCAGAACTTTCCATTCTAAGGAGCTTAGAATCTCGCCCATTTTTTCTTCAATGTCATCAAATTCTTCCTGACTAATAATGATTTCCTCCGGATCCGTAATCCGAGTTCCAGAAATCACATCGAGTAGGGTCCGATCCGAATCCTCATCATAAATTGGTTTATTAAGCGAAACATAAGAATTGAGTGGAATGTGTTTTTGCCGTGTTGCCGTCTTAATAGCTGTAATAATTTGACGTGTAATGCACAACTCGGCAAAAGCCCGGAAAGAGGAGAGCTTATCACCGCGGAAGTCCCGAATAGCTTTGTAAAGGCCGATCATACCCTCTTGGATAATATCTTCACGATCTGCACCAATCAAAAAGTAAGATCGTGCTTTTGCTCTTACAAAGTTCTTATACTTATTAATTAAGTATTCGAGTGCCACAGCATCGCCTACTTTAGCAAGCTCCACGATCTCTTCATCCACTATGATCTCAATAATATCGCACCCTTCTGCTTCTTCAGGTTGGGCATTAAAATTCAAAGCGATCCCTCCCATATCATGGTGATGAAGATGGCGCAATAGTATACCACTCTTGTCCGCAAGCAAGAACATTATCATTATAACCGAGAGCTAGGAAAAGCTCAAGGTATAGTTTTGGCGGCTCGCTGCCGAAGGACTTCGTACAAGAGGATTGAACCTGCTACACTAGCGTTTAAAGAATTGATCTTTCCCTTCATCGGGAGACTCACGATTTCATCACAAGCTTCACGAACTAAGCGACCGATCCCCTTACCTTCGCTCCCAATAACCAAAACTCTTGGACCTGTTAAGTCAGTTGCAAAAACTTCTACTCCTCCTGCCTCTGCACCTGCTATCCAGCAGCCAGCTTTTTTTAGTTCCTCTAACGTTTGGACGAGATTCGTCACCCGGGCAACAAGGACATGCTCAACTGCCCCAGCTGAAGTCTTAGCAACGGTACCAGTCAATCCGACACTGCGATGTTTGGGAATAATGACCCCATGTGCACCAACAGCATCGACAGTACGAATGAGTGCCCCTAGATTATGAGGATCTTCAACTTCATCTAAAACAAGTATGAAGGGCTCTTCACTCTTAGAACGTGCTAAACCCAAAATATCTTCTACCGTCGCGTACTCTCTCGGAGCAACATAGGCCAAAACGCCCTGATGCTTAGCATGATCCGTTAAACGGTCTAACGCAGACTTTTCGACAAACTGAAACGGAATATTTTTTTCTCGAGCGTGTTCAATAAGCTCCTGAAAATTTGTACCCGTTCCTTCAGCTTGAAATAGGATCTTGTTGATGGGTTTATCCGCTTTTAAAAGTTCTCCGACTGGGTTACGTCCATAAATTATTTCGTTGTTCATTTCGTTCATGAGCATTACTCCTTAGGTTGGATTTGAAGTTAGAAATGTAGCTTTTCGTGCATCCGTTCATTCACATTCGCATATTTTTCAAAACTATATTGAATATCTTTATAGGTTAGAGGATCACTTGTAGATACCAATGTCCACATTTTACTCTTATCTAAATCAACAAAATATTTATCCTCGACATATCTGTTTTCTATTTTAGTAACATAGGCCTCAGTACAATACGGCAAAAGTTGCGAATAAATTGATTCCCCACCGATCACGAAAACATCATCCGAATTATACTTTTCTAGTTCGTTAAATAGCTCATTGAGGGAATGGCATATCGTTACCTTCTTAGTGTTAAAGGTTTCACTTTTACTGAGTACTATATTTATTCTGTCTTTTAGGGGTTCTTGTCCTGGCAAGGATTCGAATGTTTCTCTTCCCATAATAACAACCTTACCTAAAGTCATCTGCTTAAAAAACTTCATATCCTCTGGAATTCGCTCTAATAAGTTACCTCTATAGCCAATCCCCCAATTCAGATCAACGGCAACTATAACTTTCATCACGCTCTCCTTTTCAAACAGCGACAGGAATATTTCTTATCTGTTGACCAGCTTGATAGCCCTCTAATAAAAAATCTTCAACTTTGAAGTCATAAAAATTCTTTTTATCGGGGTTAATCACCAACTTTGGCGCTGGATAGGGAGTCCTTTGAATGAGTTCTTTAATTAAAGGGATATGTCTATCATATATGTGAGCGTCAGCAATCACATGTACCAGTTCTCCAACTTCGAGGTTACTTACTTGTGCAAACATATGAACAAGCATTGCATACTGAGCTACGTTCCAGTTATTTGCGACGAGAATATCTTGCGAACGTTGATTTAATATCGCATTAAGTTTTTTTCCCGTAACATTAAAAGTCATACTATAGGCACAAGGATATAAATGCATCTCGTGGAGGTCATTATGATTATACATGTTGACTATAATCCTTCTGCTATAGGCATTATGTTTTAAATCATATAACACCCTATCAACCTGATCAAACTCACCTTCACGGTACTTATGCTTGATACCCAATTGATATCCATATGCTTTTCCTATTGACCCATCTTCATTAGCCCAACTATTCCAGATCCCACTATTAAGGTCTTTAACATTATTTGATTTCTTTTGCCATATCCAGAGTATCTCGTCGATTGCTGCTTTTAAATTTGTTGGCCTTAACGTAAGAATTGGGAATTCCTCTGAAAGATCATATCTATTGATCACTGCAAACTTTTTAATCGTATAGGCTGGTATACCGTCCTCCCATTTGGCTCTTACAACCTCGCCTTCAGAAGAAATCCCATTTTCAAGGATATCGCTGCACATTGTAATAAAAGTATGATCAGCTTTGCTCACCGTAATACACCTCATTTATCCCAATAACTCTATGATTTGCTCTATCTTTTTTCTAGATTGTCATCAGCATCCCTGTGATCCGCAACGACAGCATCAGACTGGTTAAAAGCCCAAACCATCCGCTCTGCTTGTCCAGTCAACTGCCAGTACCCGACTAAAGCTTCAAAAGCCGTCGCATGCCGATAGGTGATGACATCTGTGCTTTTGGGATGGCTTCCTTTCGTGTTTCTTCCGCGCATCACAACCTGGCCTTCCGTCTCCGTCAGCTCAGGCATTAGCCCATGCAACAGCTGTGCCTGGGTAGTTGCCCGTACATAGTCCGTTGCTATATGATGTAAATCTTTAACTTTTTCATATCCTAGTTCAAGCAAATGTGTTCTAACCCATAGTTCATACACCGCATCTCCTAGATAAGCTAAGGTTAGCGCATTCATTTCCTGCCATCCTCTTGACATCTGGACGGGCAAAAAAGCCCTTTCCTCCTTTTATTAACCCTTTATAGTCCACCGCGCTCCTTGAGGTGTATCCTCAAGCGCAATCCCGATCTCTTTCAACTGATCCCGGATAAAGTCTGCCATTTCCCAGTCTTTCTTTTGGCGAGCTTTCACCCGGACGGCCAGAAGCACCTCCATAACTTGGGCAAGCTTTTCATCCTTTGCTCTCTCTTGCGACTCCGGATGCTCCAAATCGAAGCCCAGTACCCCGGCTAATTCCAGCAAAGTTTCTCGGGCCTTGGCGAGCTCAGGCGAAGCATAAGGATAGTCCTGAAGATAAGCGTTCATGTTTTTAGCCAATTCAAAAAGACTTGCATAGGCCAGTGCCGAATTGAAATCATCATCCATGGCTGCTATAAACTCCTGACGAGCCGTCTCTGCAGCCTGCAAAAGCTCCTCATTTTCTTTCGGCTTAAGTCCGTCTGGATTTGTTCTTGCTAATGCCTCTCCAGCTAAACGGATACTCGTTTGCAAGCGTTCTAAACCCTTTTGGGCCATCCGGAGATTCTCATCATCAAAATCCAAAGGGTTCCGATAATGCGTACCTAGTAAGTAAAAACGAATGACTTCACCCGGAAAGTATTCCAATATTTCGCGGACTGTAAAGAAGTTTCCTAAGGACTTCGACATCTTTTGTTGATTAATGGTTAAAAAAGCATTATGCATCCAATAATGAGCAAAGGGTTTCCCCTGCAAATAACCTTCTGACTGAGCGATTTCATTTTCATGATGCGGGAAAACAAGATCTCCTCCGCCTCCGTGAATATCAAAGCCTGCTCCTAAATATTTCAGGGACATGGCCGAACACTCAATATGCCATCCTGGGCGCCCATTTCCCCAAGGGCTTTCCCAAGAAGGCTCACCCGGCTTGGCTTTTTTCCAGAGGGCAAAATCCATCGGATGCTTTTTTCGTTCATCCACATCCACGCGGGCTCCCGCTTGCATATCTTCTAAGGAACGACCTGAAAGCTGCCCATAGTGAAGGGATTTGTCCACAGCAAAATATACATCCCCTTCCACTTCATAGGCGAGCCCGTTCGAAATGAGTCCTCGAATAATCTCAATCATTTCAGGGATATTCTCAGTCGCCTTTGGATGGATGGTGGCAGGTAGGATCTTCAGAGCTTGGGCATCCTGAAAATACTCTTCGATATATTTTCGGGAGAGGGCTAAGGGGTCCACCCCTTCCTCTAAGCCACGTTTAATTATCTTATCATCAATATCCGTAAAATTTTGGACGAAGGTAACATCATATCCTTTATATATCAGGTAGCGCCGAACCATATCAAACACAACGAGCATCCGACCATTTCCGACGTGAACATAATTATAAACAGTCGGTCCACATGTATACATGGCAACTTTACCGGTCTCGCGAGGTTTAAACTCCTCTTTTTGACGACTCATCGTGTTGAATAATTTCAAAGACATCGTATCGCTTCTCCTTCTCACCTAAAGTTTGCTCTAATTGACTTACGCGATCCATGAGACACTTAAGCATTTCATGAACAGGATCAGGAAGATCTTCTTGCCTACTCGAAGGATCCTCTTCTGGTGACTCGATTTCAATGTTATCGACCCGAACTCCCATGTGTCTAACAATGGTACCCGGTACTCCCACTACGGTTGAATCAGCCGGAACGGGCTTCGTGACTACGGAACCTGCCCCGATCTTGACATGATCCCCAATTTTGATTGAACCGAGGATTTTTGCCCCAGACCCAATAAAGACATCATTTCCAATCGTGGGATGCCGTTTCCCTTTCTCCTTACCTGTTCCACCTAAGGTCACCCCTTGATAAAGGGTAACATTATCCCCGACTTCTGCGGTTTCGCCAATGACCACACCCATGCCATGGTCAATAAAAAATCCCTGCCCAATCTTGGCTCCCGGGTGGATTTCAATCCCAGTAAAGAAGCGAGAAATTTGAGAAATCATGCGGGCCAAGAGAACCCGTTTTTTGGTATAGAGCCAATGGGCTAACCGGTGAGAAACAATCGCATGGAAGCCCGGATAGCATAAAACCACTTCAATAATACTCCTTGCTGCCGGGTCTCGTTCAAAGATCACCTGAATATCTTGTCTGATTTGACGAAACATATCTATCACCCAATCAACTATTATTTCAAACTACAGATACTAACCTAAAAAAAACGAATGTAGCTTTTCGCGCAGGATTTGCAGGAGCGACGCACTTGCAGTAAACAGGAGGGTTGGCAGAGCTGCCTCGGAAGCAAGAGGGCCAGCCCCGGAGATGCAAGTGAATGGATGCGCGAAAAGCTACAACTAAATAAAAAAGGAAACCCCTCATCAGAGACGAAGGATTTCCGTGGTTCCACTCTGTTTGAACAGGACAAACCTGTTCCTCTCAAGGCTTTAACGCAGCCGCTACGAATTTGAATACTTACATTTCTTCTGTTCCGTTCCAGGATGCACTTCGCAAGGCCCCTCCGAGATGGTTTCCACCAATCCCATCCTCTCTTTGCAAGCGGGTTCCTTCCTACTTTTCCCTTCATCACGTTTCTAGCAATTTTCAATTGTCATGGTTCAAGGGTTCAAGCTTGTCTAAAAGTATAGGGAATCCTTTGAATAATGTCAACGTCATCAAGGCAAAATTTACCTAAAAATTACAACTACAACTTCAGAAATCATCTTTAAAGATACCGGCCTGTAGCTTCTAACCGTTTCAGCACATTTTCCCGACCTAAAATTGGAATGATATCGTAGAGTTCTGGCCCATGCATTTGTCCAGTTAGGGCAATCCGGATCGGCATATAAACAAGTTTTCCTCCGAGTTTTAACTCCTTGGTGATTTGCTTCAGAAGCGTTCTCGTGCTCTCAACCGTTAAGTTTTCTATAGCTTGGAGCTTGGTCTTAAAGAGCTCAAGTACCCCTGTAACCTGTTCCCCACGAAGAATTTCGAGAGCTTCTCCCTCAGGCACTGGAGCTTGCGGGCCATAAAAATAGTGTACATATTCTTTCACTTGAGCCATATACGAGAGGTGATTAACAATCGCTTGCACGAAATTCAAAAGCCACATTCTTTCCTTCTCTGGAAGTTCACCCTGAGGCATAACCCCCATCTCCTGAAGGTAAGGAAGTGCAAGCTCAGCCAAGCGTTCAGGAGGAGATTGCTTAATATAATGTGCATTAATATAATTTAGTTTATTCAAATCAAAAACTGCTGGACTCTTGGAAACGCGATCTAAGGAAAATATTATTTCTAATTCTTCCAGCGTGAAGAATTCTTCTTCTCCTGGCGGAGCCCATCCCATCAGGGCAATAAAATTGACAACAGCTTCCGGTAAATACCCCTTCGCTTTATAATCGATGACAGCTGTATCGCCATCCCGTTTGCTCATTTTGTGCCCTTCCGTATTCAGAATCAAGGAAATATGAGCAAACTCTGGTGCAGTAAGTCCTAACGCTTGATAGATCAACAATTGACGTGGAGTATTGGAAAGGTGTTCTTCCCCACGAATGACATGCGTGACCTGCATCGTTGAATCATCAATCACGACCGCATAGTTATAGGTCGGAATGCCATCGGATTTAACAATGACATAGTCTCCAATGCCATCGCTTTCAAAAACGACTTCCCCCCGAACCTGGTCATGGATCACGATTTTCTGCCCCTCGGGTACGCGAAAACGGACCACCGGTTTACGGCCTTCGGCTTCATACGCTGCCCTTTGCTCTTCCGTTAAATGACGGCATTTACCAAGATAACGTGGTGTTTCTCCCTTGGCAATCAATGCTTGGCGTTCTTCCTCAAGCTCTTCCTCTGAGCAGTAACAATAATAGGCATGTCTACTCGCTAACAGTTTCTTCGTATATTCGCGGTAAAGATCAAGTCTTTCGGTCTGACGATAGGGTCCATTCTCCCCGCCGACTTCGATCCCCTCATTCCACTCGATCTTCAGCCAACGCAAGGCCTCGAGAATATTATGCTCTGATTCCCGGCTGGAACGTTCCAAGTCAGTGTCCTCACTACGGACGATGAATACACCGTTTTCGCGACGGGCAAGTAAATAATTGAAGAGCGCTGAGCGTGCTCCTCCGATATGTAAGGGTCCTGTGGGACTCGGTGCAAAACGAACTTTAAGCATAATGTTGATGTTCCTCCTCTATTTTAACTAAGCTAAAGAAAACCCGGCTTTCGCCGAGCTTGCGAAAGCGAAAACCGCTGGTTGCACTTATGCTATCTGCCGGAAATTTATACTTTCTGTTAGTATAAAGAAAACCCGGCTTTCGGCGAGCCTTAGCGATAAAGAAGACTTGGCCAGCGCCAAAGCGATGGCCTTAGTCGCCTTATCCTGCCGGACTTAACTACTTACATCGTAGGAAAGCGAAAACCGCTGGTTGCACTTATGCTATCTGCAGAAAAATTTATACTTTCCGTTAGTATAACAATAGCCTGAGCACTTATTCCTTCTTCTCGACCTTCGAAGCCGAGCCATTCTGTAGTCGTTGCTTTGACCGAGATCTGATCAATTTTAGCTTTCAGCGCTGCTGCTAATTTCTCCTGCATCGCCGGAATATAATCTGCCAGTTTCGGGCGCTGAACAACAAGGATACAGTCTAAGTTTCCCAACTGATACCCTTTTTCATGAATCAGTCCCACAACCTCTTCCAGTAACACCAGACTCGAAATTCCTCGAAAACGCTCATCTGTATCGGGAAAGTATTTCCCGATATCTCCCATAGCCAGAGCCCCGAAGAGTGCATCCATGATCGCATGTATTAAAACATCGGCATCTGAATGTCCCAGCAGCCCTCGCTCGTATGGAATTTCAATTCCTCCGAGAATTAAAGGGCGGCCTTCAATAAGAGCATGCACGTCATATCCAATACCTACTCTAATCGTTCTCACTCCCTATTTTGTTTTCATGTTTCGTCCTTTTTCCGTTCTTTTCGCAAGAATACTCTCTGCTAACCATAAATCTTCCGGTGTTGTTATTTTAATATTTTCTAGCGTTCCATCAAGTACGTAAACCGGCTCTCCAAGCCATTCTACTAAGCTGGCATCATCTGTCCCCAGAAAACCTTCAGCGATACAAAGACGGTGGGCAGTTTCCAGAAGCTTACGGTCGAAAATTTGAGGAGTCTGAACCGCCCTCAAACTTTCGCGTGGTGGAGTAGCTAGGACCTGTCCGTTTTCATCCACGCGTTTGATCGTATCTTTCAGATGAATGCCCATAATTGCCGCCCTATAATCTTCCGATTCTGTAAAAAAGCGGTTCAGTTCTTCTAATGTTAAAAGGGGGCGCGCGCCATCATGCACGGCCACCCGTTGGATCGCCGGATTCAGAGCCCTTACCCCCGCATAAACTGATTCTTGGCGTTCTTTTCCACCAAGCGTGACTTGAGAAACCTTTTTGAACCGGTACTCCTGGATAAGCGCCCGGATACTCGGCAAATCTCCTTCTGACCCCACAACCACAATTTCCTCAACCTGCGGGGAATCTTCAAAAAGAGCTAACGTATGTGCCAAGATGGGTCGACCTGCAAGCGCTAAAAACAGTTTGTTACCTGCGGCCCCCATCCGTTTCCCTTGCCCAGCAGCAGGAATGACCACACCCATACTAGCCAAGAAGGTTCATCTCATCCGTCGATGAAAGGCCCATCGGCTTTTTTCCCGTGACTCCCTTAGGCTTTGCGAAGATCATGCGGCCAGCGGCGGTTTGCAAAACGCTTGTAACCAAGACGGTAATATGTTGTCCTAAATAACGTCGACCGGTATCAACGACAATCATCGTCCCATCATCAAGATAAGCCACCCCTTGCCCGGGTTCTTTTCCTTCTTTCATCACCTGGACGACCATTTCTTCACCTGGAAGGACAACCGGTTTTACAGCATTTGCCAGTTCATTGATATTCAAGACTTTAACTCCTTGCAACTCAGCGACTTTATTTAAATTATAATCGTTTGTCAGGATTGGCGCCCCTAGAATCTGTCCCAACCGTACAAGTTTGCTATCCACTTCCGCGATATCCTCAAAATCCTGTTCATAAATCTCAACTTTGATTGCCGTTTCCTTGGAAATATGATTAAGAATATCCAACCCGCGGCGCCCCCGGTTTCTTTTCAATAAATCTGAGGAATCGGCAATATGCCGAAGTTCTTCTAAGACAAAGCCGGGGATCAGGAGTACCCCTTCAACAAAACCAGTCTTCACAATATCAGCAATACGTCCGTCGATAATAACACTCGTATCCAGAACCTTATAATTTGGCATTGTTTGTTCCTGGGTGCGATCTGCTTTAGTCTCTTTGTTTTTTTCTCCTTTTTCCCCTCTAAGACGAGGGAAAATATTAAAGAAGCCCAGAACTTCCTCTTTCCGTTTAACCCCAATTAATAAACCGAGGTAACCCATCGAAAGACTTAATAGAATCGATAAGACCGGGCCAATAAAAGGGATTCGTGAAATCGTATCACTCAATAAACTAGCAATAATAAGTCCGACAATAATACCGATCGCTCCGCCCATCAAATCATGGGTTGGTATTTTTGTTAACCGAGAATCCAGCCAACGCACTAAAACAATGAAACCTCGAATACATGCCGGAGCGATTAAAAAACCAATTGCCGCAAAAATGATCACCATTGCAATATAAGTCCAGACTGGGGATAATTGCCACCCCAGAAATTGCAAAAGGTTAAGATGTAACATGACATAATCAAGGTAAAACCCGAGTCCGCCAAAAACCAGTGTGATGATCCCGCGTACTATATTGCGAATCATCGCATCACCTCCTTTAAGACGTTTTATCCTTATTTTGACTAAAATTCTTTCTCATTATACTTTGATTTACCAAATATTTTCAACCCATCTAGGTATCATTCGCTAGCCCAGTCGATAAGTTGAGCTCGAAGTCCTAGGCAAGCAGTCCCTTAAGACGTAGACGCATCTCCTCTTCATGAGATTCTTCAACTAAAACGAGTTCACTAATCATGATCTGATAGGCATTTTCATACATTTTCTTTTCTCCTGCTGAAAGCCCCTTTTCCTGCTCGCGTTGCGAAAGGCTACGTACGACTTCTGCGAGTGAGAAAATATTCCCGCTTTTGATCCGCTCGAGATTCGCCCGATAGCGTCGATTCCATGCAAGCATTGGGAGTTGACTTTCATTTTCCAGAATTTTAAAAACCTCGGGGACTTCGGATTGAGAGATAATTTGACGGATCCCGAGTTGCTGAACATTATTCAGAGGGATATAAACCTTCAAGTTTCCTACCGGAATATGCATAACGTAATATTGCCGAGATTCACCGAGAACTTCCCGATCTTCAATCGCTTCAATGACGCCGGCTCCATGCATCGGGTAAACCACCTTATCTCCAATTCCAAACACGCTACCCACCCCCTGTGACTATTATAACAAGGTTTAGCATAAGGGTCAAAAATTTTTAAATTATTAAATAATATCATAGACATGACCAAGATGTCAATTAATCTTAACCTTAGCTTACTAAAATCTTAACTAATGTTAACTAAACCTTAACTAGCGCAGGTCAAATTGACAACTCCCTAAACCCATCGCTATAATGGAGGTGAACGAAAGGAGTGAGGATCGAGCCCATGGAAGAACTCACTGATCATTTCCAGACTAACGTCAAATCATTACTCAATCGGCATCAAAGTATCTTGGATATCTTATCCAAGGGTCAGGAGGCATCAGCCCGTGTCAATCGGGCCGTAGTGAAATCTGTAACCAACTGTGGTTGCCTTGGAATCGATGCGCACAAGAAAGCTTTTCCGGAAGATGTAAGTCTCAGCGACTTAAAGGAATTGCTCAATAGCCAACTTGATGGACAACTCTGTGACAATTGCAGGGATATCATACAAACTGAATTAGGAAAACAGTTCTTTTATATCGCTGCCTTGGCAAATACACTGGGACTTTCTATTGATGAGATTATCGTCAAAGAGGAAAAGAAACTATCGACCTTGACCATTTTCAACTTAACTTAGAGACTAATGATTAACCCTTTGAAAGCAAATGTGCTGGCAAGCTTCATAATAAGCTTGCCAGTTTTTTATACTTTTTTTGTCTACTTATTTAT
>Ga0255336_100489_pt1 | contig 60406 bp, 50 predicted proteins | sample MeOH1_35cm_T3_17_FD_189102 | JGI IMG/M metagenome (GOLD analysis project Ga0255336, IMG submission 189102) | Sandy soil microbial communities from University of British Columbia, Vancouver, Canada - MeOH1_35cm_T3_179 | ecosystem: Engineered > Artificial ecosystem > Sand microcosm > Unclassified ... | reverse complement strand
GATGAAGTTGCCAGAGCTGGGAACGATTACCACGATCTACGAAGAGCTGGAGCCGATTTTCTCCACCCAGGAAGGGATTGTCGAAGACATTCTGGAGAGCGGCATTTAGCTGCTGTGGCGCGGGAGGCCGGTTCGATAGGCTGGGGCGTGTCTGTGTATTGCGGAAGTAGAACGAAGATCAAACGGCTTAAAGGCAAGGTCAAAAACCCCACGTCAGCCCGATGAAGCCGGGCGGGACGTGGGGCACCTGTGATCTTTACAACTCTGTTAGTCAGAATGGAGCGACCGGATCCGATGCGCTGACGTGGGTTACGCTATGAGTTGGTGAAAACCAACAACGCAGAGCCATAAAGCGGAAAGGAACCGGTCGCTCCATTCTGACTAGTTGACCCAGCCTGAGTCGTCGTCTTTCTTGTCCAGTGAGGAGTCACGATAGTTTCCGTGCTCGTCGAAGTAGTCCTCGCGCTTGTTCTTGCGCATGTAAACTTCGAACTTCTTCGCCGCCTGGCGGCGCTTCCACTTGTAGTAGCGGTTGCGAATTCCGAACATGCCTTCGGAGGCGACAACCTGAAGGCCGTAGCGCGGAACGAATCGCAGATAGAGCCAGCCAAAGAGCGCTCCGCCGAGATGGGCGAACTCTGCCACGCCGTTGGTCCCGCCAAAAGCGCTGACGAAGGCGATGAAGATCCAGATCGCCACGATGTAGCGGGCCTTGATCGCGATGGGGAATGGGAAGATGAACATCTGGCGATCGCCATTCAAAATGCCGAAGGCCATTAGTAAACCGTAAACGCCACCGGATGCGCCGATGGTGGCCTGCCGCCAGATTTGTCCCATGATGGCGAAGAGCGGGATGGGAACGTGAGAATAGGCAATGATGCCGATCGCTCCGACTCCCATAGCTGTGAGCGCCGCGCCGATGACGCACCAGAAGTAGAACTCGTAAAACTTGCGCGTCCCGAAGTCCATCTCAAACTGCGCGCCGAACATCCACAGGCCCAGCATATTGAATAACAAGTGGGTTACGCTGTGGGGATCATGGACGAAGGCGTAGGTGATAATCTGCCAGATTTGTCCGTGGAGGACGGCGGCCGGGCGCAGATAGAGATAGTAGTCGGCCCACAGCGTAAGGGCGGGCACCGTCAAGCGGCCCAGCAACATCACCAGATACACCGCCACGTTGACGATGATCAGGGTCTTCACCGCGCGCGTGAACGGCGGGAATCCAAAAGTCGATACGGGTCCACCGCGTGCCATATTTCTCCTCTAACTCATCGCTCGGGTGCGGGAAGAACCGCCAGACTGCGATGTCCTTGCGCGTCATAGGCGCGAACTGCGAATACTACATTATCCTTCGATTGTGGCACCGTGATCTGCAATTCCGCTCCTGCCGGGATTACATGCTCCCACGCCGGGGCTGTTGTGTCCCGGTAAAGCACCTCGTAGCCCGCGGCGCGTCCGTCGGGAGAGGCCGTCCAGTGCAGCGTGCTGGAGTTCACCAACTCCTTTGTTTGTAACTTTACGTCCGCAGGCGGCGCTGGCGCCGAAGCCAGCAGCGCTGCCGTGGCTACGTTCAGCCGCGTGACTCCGGCCAGGTACTCAAAATCCACGAACTTCGGCAGATCACCATATTCGATGCCGTTTTCTTTCCGAGGAAGCTGATGCTGGTGATCGAAATTCTCCTGAAACTCCGTAATCCGAACCGCCGAATAGCCGAGTTCATTGAACGACGTGTGATCGCCTCCGCGTAAAAAGCGATCCCGGCGGAAGACGAGCTTGGGATGGACACTGGTTGTGCCCAGGTAAGGCGCTGTGTCAGAGGCGACGAATCGCGCCAGTTGGCGCGAGGGAGAATCGCTTTCGGCTCCCAGCAATCGCACCCGGCGGGTCTCGGCTTCGCTGGAGGCCGCTGGCAGGCCCTCGGAGAAAATGCGCACAAGGCCTTGCTGATTGCGGGTATTGTCGCCTCCGACAATGTCATTGCTGAGCACTGCTTCCAGCTTCCATCCCTCACTCTTTGCCAGCTTGGCAAAGCCGTGGCTGCCGAACATGCCTTGTTCCTCACCGGGGAAAAGCGCATATAAGATTGTCGCCGGAAATTTCTTTTGGCTGAGGACGCGTGCCGCCTCCAGCACGAGACTCGTTCCGCTGCCATCGTCGTTGGCGCCGGGAGAGGGTGCCTCGGGATCGTTCATCCGGGCCATGGCGATGGTGTCATAGTGCGCACAGACGAGAATGATCCGCCGGGCCGCTTCGGGATCGGAACCCTTCTGGATGGCGTAGATGTCGGTCAGTTCGGCGGGTTGTGGAATGCGTGGGGCGGGACCGTCGGTAAACGAATAGCTCTTCACTTCCAGGCATCCCTTGCAATCGCTCGCAATCTGCTCCAGTTGCGACGCAAGCCAACGGCGAGCCTCCAGCACTCCCGGATGGTTCTCGGGCGGCAGGAGGCTTCCCAGGGTATGCCGGCTTCCGAAATTTACCAGTGCCTGATCGGTGGCCTGCAAGCGCTGTGACGAAACCGCCGCCACCGCACTTTGGATATTAGGATCGAGCAGGATTTTAGAATCGAGCACGTTCGAGGGCGCGGCTTGCGCCGCGCAACAGGTGGTAAGAATTGCCAGTCCGAATACGGAAAAAAAGCCTCTTGCCTTCATCTTCGGCATCCAATCGGTCCGTGCCATTCACTTCTTTGTGTGACGCCACTTGACGCTGCACGGAAGAGAATCTAAATATAAATGCGGGGGCGACGGGAGTGTGCAAACATTTCCGGCCTGAGAAACGAAGTGGAGGCGGTCATGGTCTTGTGCCCAGAGTGCGAGAGCGATCTGGATATTGAAGAAGATGAACTCGACGAAGGTGAAATCCTATCGTGCACAGAGTGCGGAAGTGATTTTGAAGTGGTCAGCGTCGGACCTCTTGAACTGACGAAGGTCAGCGATGACGAAGAGGAGGCAAAGGAAACCGACGAAGATGGCGATTACTAGGCGGCGCAGGCTGGTGGTGACGGCAGCGGTGCTTATGCTGTTGTTGCCTGCCTGTGTCGCGCCGGCGCTGGGGAGTTCCAAGCCTGCGCCATACGCGCTGATCTTCGGAACCGTATGGGGGGCGGGAGAGCGGCCGCTATATGGCATCCGCGTGAAATTGCGTCTCGCGAAAGAGAAGAAATTCCGCTGGGAGGCTGTTTCCGACCATCGCGGCGAGTTTGCCATTCATGTACCGGCGGCAAAGGCCGACTATGTACTCGTTCCAGATCTGAAGCGAACCAAGCATAAGTTGCCGGAAACTCGTATTCATGTAGAGAACGACGAGCGCGTCGATATCGGTGTTCACCTTCAGGAGTAGAATCGGAAGTAGCTGGGTTTAAGTAGGTGTGCGCTTCTGGAGGTGTCACCGTGCGGCGTCTCGTTTTGATCAGTGCGGCGGTTTTGCTTCTCTCGGTATTCCTGGGTGCCCAACTGTTTGGTGGCAAGAAGACAGACGACGCCTCGACGCCGCGCAATTTGACTGGCATGGTCTTCGACAAAGCGGACCAGGTGGTTCCTAGCGCAATTGTGTATCTGAAAAACACTCGCACTCTAGCCGTGGCTACGTTCATCACCGAGCAGGACGGCAGCTACCGGTTCAACAATCTCTCACCCAATATTGATTATGAAGTGCGCGCCGAATCAAACGGACGCAAGAGTCAGGTCAAGACTCTCAGTTCCTTCGATGCCCGCAAGCAGGCGCATATCAATCTGAAGCTCGACAAATAAACTCGGGTCAATTACCTCTGTCTGGAAAAAAGTCTCTGGGAGTGCGTTCCGGGTCTTGCCAATAGGGACTGGCTCCGATGAAGGTCAACGATAAAACCACTACCCAGAGAATCGCAAAATGTAGGTTGCAATTGATGTGCCCGGAGAATTCCGAGCCGTAGAACATCCATTTCAAGAACGCCGCAGGTTCATTTCGGTGGGTGCCCACGCCGCCTATACAGAAACTTCCCACTACGAGTGTGCAGATAAGGACAGAGGCAAGCGCGCGAAGCCGCTTGTAGGTGAGTGACGATACCAGAGCCAGTGTGAAGATTAGGACGATGTACAGTATCGCGAAGTAGGACACTATTACCCACGGGATTCCGTGCGCCATATTGACCGGAAGAGTTCCCATATAAAGTTGCGAGAGAATATCGAGAGGAGACCACATGGCGCGCCCGAGGACGGCAGGCGCGGTCCTGATACCCTGGACGGCGAAGGAACAGAGCCCCGCGAAAGCCGCCAGCCCCGCACCTATCCGATCCAGTGTGCGAAGTCGATTGTTCTCCCGAAGCTTCTCAATCGGAGGCATCTCGGCAAGTGGGCTGGCCGCGAGGTTCGGATCGTTGCCGTCTTCCATGAAGCGCATTCTACTCCGGTGATGCAATCGTCTTTTCTGGGTGGAAAGGCTTGCACGACACACAAAGAATGGGCCTGACTTTCGCCAGACCCATGGTCATATCCACCAGCGGTTATGCCGCGTTAGCCAAAACTCCATTGGGGTCGAGAATAAACTTCTTCGGCACGCCGGAGTCGAACTCCTGGTATCCCTTGGGAGCTTCATCCAATCCCACGATTGTTGCGTTAACAATCTTCGCAATCGGCAGGCGGTCATGCAAAATGGCCTGCATCAGTTGGCGATTGTAGCGCAGCACCGGACACTGGCCCGTGGTGAGACGATGCGATTTCGCCCATCCCAATCCGAGGCGTAAGCGCAGATTGCCCTGCTTACCCGCTTCGTCTTTCGAGCCAGGGTCCTCGGTTACATATAGGCCCGGGATGCCCAGTGCTCCCGCGGGACGCGTAATTTCCATCAGCGAATTGAGCACCGTCGCGGGAGCTTCGGTCTGGTGCTGCGCTCCGTGTCCGTGCGCTTCGAAACCAACGCAGTCCACCGCACAATCAACTTCGCGCTCACCGGTGATCTGCTCGATCGCATCTTCGATGTGTTCCACTTTGGTGAGATCGATTGGCTCGAACCCGACTCTCTTGGCATGATCGAGCCGCCCCTTGATCACGTCGCCGATCATGACTACAGCCGCTCCGAGGATCTGTGCCGAGGCTGCTGCCGCCAATCCGACGGGGCCTGCTCCGGCGATGTAAACGCTCGAGCCTACGCCCACTCCGGCAGTGACTGCTCCGTGGAATCCCGTCGGCAAAATGTCCGACAACATTGCCAGATCGCGAATCTTCGACATGGCCTGAGCTTTGTCCGGGAACTTGAGCATGTTGAAATCTGCAAAGGGAACCATTACATAGTTCGCCTGCCCGCCAGCCCATCCGCCCATATCCACATAGCCGTATGCGCCACCGGCACGCGCCGGGTTGACGTTGAGACATACTCCGGTGTTTCCTTCACGACACATGCGGCAGCGTCCGCAGGCAACATTGAAGGGAACGGAGACGAGGTCACCGATTTCGAGGAACTCAACGTCTTTTCCTTTCTCGACGATCTCACCCGTAATCTCGTGGCCCAGAACCAAGCCCGCCGGAGCTGTGGTCCGTCCGCGGACCATATGCTGATCCGATCCGCAAATATTGGTGGCGACTACCTTTAGGATTGCGGCGTGCTCAATCCGCTTTCCGGCCGGGTTCTGGAGTTTTGGTTCGTCGATCGATTTAACCCGAACCTTGCCGGGACCTTCATACACAACACCACGGTTGCTTGCCATTAATACACTCCTTTTCTGGCATGGAAACCATTATGTAAAGATGTTGCGGAGAAAATCGCCGTTGCCAGCGTGACAAGTCAACATGGCGAAAATGCGAGCGGAGTTCGATTGTTTTCCGGGCGCAGTCGAGGAGCGTTGTGCGAGTCAGTTGCGCTGTGGTCTTTGGAGCAAAACAGAAAAAGCCGCCCGAAGGCGGCTTCCCCATTCTTGATTCTATTTGCTTACTCGCCTGAACGCTTCCAGTCGAGCAGTTCGCCGATCGTCGAGGTGCCCGGCGAAGACTGCGGGTGCTTGTAAGCTTCCACGTCGGCGCGAGTCGCTTCCTCGCCCACAGCGCGAATGCTCAATCCCACTTTCTTCTCTTCCGCGTTCATCTTGATGATCTTGAACTCGAACTCCTGGCCCGGTTCCATGATGATCTGCTGGCTGTTGGGGTCGAGGGCTTCGGAGTTGTGGCAAAGGCCTTCCACTCCGTCCGCGAGTTCGACAAACGCGCCGAAGCTTGCAAGGCGAAGGATCTTGCCCTTTAGCACGTCGCCGACGCGATGCTGTTCGAAGAAGCTCTCCCAGACATCAGGCTGAAGTTGCTTCACACCGAGAGACAGGCGGCGGTTGTCCGGCTCAATGGCCAGAACGATGGCCTTAACCTTGTCGCCCTTCTTCAGAACTTCCGAAGGATGCTTGACACGCTTGGTCCAGCTCAAATTGCTGACGTGAACCAGGCCGTCGATGCCGTCTTCGATTTCGATGAAGGCGCCAAAGTCGGTCAGATTGCGAACTTTGCCTTCCACGGTGGAGCCGACCGGGAACTTCTCGTGCAGGCTCTCCCACGGATTGAGCTCAAGCTGTTTGAGGCCCAGGGAAATGCGACGTTCCTGCGGGTTCACGTTAAGGACCACGGCTTCCACCTGGTCGCCCACGTTCACCAGCTTCGACGGATGCTTCATGCGCTTGGACCAGGTCATCTCGCTGACGTGAACCAGACCTTCGATACCCTGTTCGAGCTCAATGAAGGCACCGTAATCGGTCACGGAGATCACACGGCCATGTACGCGGGCGCCGATGGGATAGCGCTCGCTGGCGTCAAGCCACGGGTCGGGCGTCAACTGCTTGAAGCCGAGCGATACCCGCTGCTTGTCGCGATCAAACTTAAGAACCTTTACCTGAATCTGGTCGCCTACGTTGACCAGATCGCGCGGGTGCGTCAGGCGGCCCCAGCTCATATCGGTGATATGCAGCAGGCCGTCGATGCCGCCGAGATCCACAAAAGCGCCGTAATCGGTCAGGTTCTTCACCGTGCCGGTCAGGACAGCGCCTTCTTCCAGATGCTCCATGGTGACGTCGCGCTTGGCAGTGACCTCTTCGTCGAGAATCTGCTTACGGCTGACCACGATGTTGCCGCGCTTCTTGTTCACCTTGATGACGCGAACTTCAAGCTCCTGGCCCTTCAGGGCGTCCAGGTTTCGCACGGGGCGAACATCCACCTGGGAGCCGGGCAGGAACGCACGAGCGCCGAGAATGTCTACCGTCAGACCGCCTTTGATGCGATCGATGACGCGAGCTTTGACGGAAGCTTTGTCGTTATGAGCTTTTTCGATCTCGTCCCATGCGTGCAGGCGCTGCGCCTTCTGGTAGGAGAGATTTACGTATCCCTCTTCCGTGTGGCCCTTTTCCACCATTACGTCGATGGAGTCGCCGGGTTGGAACTTGATGTTACCGTCGTGGTCCTTGGCTTCTTCCAAAGGCACTACGCCCTCGGACTTAAGACCAATGTCTACCACGAGGTAGTTGCTGTTGATGCTAACCACCGTGCCCTTGAGGACGCGGTCTTCGTTAGCGGCGAGTTCGGCTTGCTCTTGCTCGAACGACTCGAGTGCTGTTGCGAAATCTTCCGTCATGTTTTCGTTTTTTGGGTTGCGGGAGACGCCCTCGGCAGGCTTCTCCAGCAAAGTTTTTGAGATGGGGCTTTGTTGCTCGGCGGGCTGGTTGTCCGTTGGCAAACCGGTGTCCTGAGGCTGCTCGTAATGTGAAGAGTCGTCGCGGATATCGTCGAAAGCCATTAAGTTCGCGTCTGCCTCTCGCGTGGGTGAGCACGATGGAGGCTTATGGGAAATAAACGGACTGCTGGCATTCTTAATTGGAATGGAACCCGCTTGCACGGGCTTAAACAAACCAGCGGCCGGACCTCCCTGCGTAGATGCCCGGAACAGGGAGACTGTTCTGACTATAGCAACGGGCAAGTTTGGAGTCAAACCTGCGGGATGCCATATTTACAAGAATTCATCAAGAATTCAGCACTTTTCCGTGGTTGGCCCTGCAAGTGCAGCATTCCTCTGTGCCAATCTGGTGGCGACGTCCGGAAATTTGGAACCCAAGCCTATCGGAAACCGAGCGCTACTTTGCTACCCTCAGCTATATGGATCACATCTTCACTCCCTGGCGCTACTCCTACATCACCACGGCAGATCGCGCTCCCTCCTGCATCTTTTGCGACCGCGCGCCCGCCCCGGACGTGAATTGCGAGAACGATGAACGCAATCTGGTCGTTCATCGCGGGGAGCATTGTTTCGTGATCGTCAATGCTTTTCCCTACACCTCGGGACACGTGATGATTGTGCCCTACGCCCACATTGACCAGCTCGATAAGCTGCCTGCCGAGGCTGCGGGGCAGATGATGGCACTCGCTCAGCGGGTGGAAACCGCGCTTCGCGAGCTCTATCATCCGGATGGCGTAAACCTCGGCATGAATATTGGCAAGGCCGCCGGAGCCGGTGTTGCCGGACACATCCACATGCACGTTTTGCCGCGCTGGGTGGCCGACGCGAATTTCATGTCGGTGATCGGTGAGACCCGAGTGCTTCCCGAGGCGCTTGAGGTTACGGCGCGCCGATTGAGAGAGGCATTGCACTCTTAAGTCGCGGCGTCCACAGGCTCGTAGGTTAGCTTGGCGCGCACACGTTTCTTCGGGGTAGCGGTGCGCCGGCACGAGACGTATTTCCCCGGCGACACCTCGCCCATGCGCAGGCGGACGCGTTCCATGAGTTCCTCGATGGAGTCCGCGCCGTATTCTTCGGCGGCACGCAAGACGATCAAGGCTGCGGCCATGGCGTCGTCTCCCGCGTTGTGGTGCTGGAAAATGATTCCAAATTCATCGGCCAGCCTGCCGAGCGAGTGGCTCTGCAACTCAGGCCAGCAGCGGCGCGCCAGCGAGCAACTGCACAGGAACGGCATCTGCGGATACCACACCTCGTAGAGCGCCAAGGTCGCACGTAACACCGGCATATCGAATCCCGCATTGTGCGCAACCAGCGGCAGATCGCCGACCTCGCGCTCGATCTCCGGCCAAAGCGCATCGAAGCGGGGAGAGTGCTCGACCATCTCCGGCGTAATGCCATGAACCTCGGTACTGGATGGGCTGAAGTAAAGCGACGGTGGACGGATGAGCCACTCCTGGCGGCGCACGATTTCCCCATCTTCCACAATGGCCAGCCCTATTGAGCAGGCGCTAACACGCGATGCGCAAGCTGTCTCGAAATCAATCGCCGCAAATCTCATTGGGTGCATCTCATCGTCTGCGCGTCACGGCAGCATCCCGAGCAACTCGGACTCGCTGATTACTTTCACTCCGAGCGAGGTGGCCTTGTCGAGCTTCGATCCTGCATCCTCACCGGCGACGACGTAGGAGGTCTTCTTGCTCACCGAGCCGCTCACTTTTCCGCCAGCGTCTTCGATCATCTTCTTCGCATCGTCGCGCGAGTACGTCGGCAGGGTTCCGGTGAGCACAAAGGTCATGCCGGAAAGCCGAGTGCCGCGTACTTTTCGCTCGCCGGTGAAGGTCAGTCCAGCTTCGCGCAGACGCTCAATCAGCTTGCGATTCTTCTCCTCGGCAAAGAACTCGCGGATGCTGGCGGCGATGCGGGGGCCTACTTCGTTTACTTCGACCAGTTCATCTTCACTCGCCTCCATCAGCTTGTCCATTGAGCCGAAGTGCTCGGCCAGAAACTCCGCCGTGCGTTCTCCGACCATGCGAATTCCAAGGCCGAAGATCACACGCTCAAGCGGCAATTTCTTTGAGCCGTCAATTTCGCGCAGCACATTGTCGGCACTCTTTTTGCCCATGCGCTCCAGTTGCAGCAGATCTTTTTCCGTTAGCGAATAGAGGTCGGCAACGTCGTGGACCAATCCCCGCGCCAGCAGTTGATCTACCAGCGCATCGCCCATGCCTTCAATGTTCATCACGTGCCGCGAGGCGAAGTGGAGCAGCGATTCGCGCAGTTTGGCGGGGCAGTTTACGTTGACGCAGAAGGAGTTCACCTCGCCCTCGGTACGCACCACGTGGCCGCCGCACTCGGGGCACTGGGTCGGCATGTGGAACGCGCGAGTGTGGGGTGGGCGCTTGTGCTCGCCTTCATCGACGACCTTTGTCACCTTGGGGATAACGTCGCCGCCACGCTCCACCATCACCCAATCGCCAATGCGTACACCAAGGCGCTCGACCTCATCCTGGTTGTGCAGGGTGGCACGGGAAACGGTGGTGCCGCCAATGGCTACGGGCTTGAGGGCCGCCACTGGAGTCAACTTGCCGGTGCGTCCGACCTGGATCAGAATGTCTTCGATCTGCGTTACCGCCGCACGGGCCGCGAACTTGTAGGCAATGGCCCAGCGCGGAGCCTTGCCGGTGAATCCAAGGCGCTGCCAGAGCGGAATGCCGTTCACCTTCACGACAACGCCATCGATTTCGTAGGGCAGGGTGTCGCGTGCGGACTCGGTGGCGCTCACGAAGTTCCAAATCTCTTCAAACGTTTTGGCCACGGTCCGATGCGGATTCACCTTGAATCCCGCGGCGCTCAGGGCGTCGAGCGCTTCCCATTGGGTGCTGCGCGCCATGCGTCCCTCTTGCAGAAGGAAGTAGGAATAAAAATCGAGCTTGCGCTGCGCCGTGACGTTCGGCTCCAGCACGCGAACCGCTCCCGCAGCGGCGTTGCGGGGATTGGCGAAGCGCGCCATGCCGTCTTCTTCGCGCTGTTCGTTCATGGCGACGAACGATTTGGTTGGCATTAAAACTTCGCCGCGCACTTCGAAGGGAGGCGTCAGACCGGCCTTGGCCAGGTTTTCGCGGCTGACAGTCAGCGGGATCGAGCGGATGGTGCGCAAATTCGCCGTAACGTCTTCGCCGGTAGCTCCATCGCCGCGGGTGATGCCGCGTTCGAACCGGGCTCCAGCCCCGGCGTCCAGAGCGGCGTTTGTTGCCGCGTGCCCGTCAGCGCCGGCAGGTACATAATGCAGGGCCATCGAGAGCCCGTCGAGCTTGTACTCGCACTCGTATTCCACCTCACGCGAGCCTGCCAGCTCCGTTACGCGGCGCGTCCAATCGCGCAGCTCTTCGATGTTGTAGGCATTGTCGAGCGAGAGCATCTGCGCCGAGTGGGCGACCTTCACGAAACCTTCGCGGGCCTTGCCGCCCACGCGTTGTGTCGGCGAGTCGGGAGTCAGTAACTCGGGGTGCTCGCGCTCGATTGCCTTCAATTCATTGACCAGCTTGTCGAATTCAGCGTCGGTGATTTCCGGGGTGTCCAGCACGAAGTAGGCGTGCTCATGGTGGCGGATCTCGTCGCGCAATAGTTCGGCGTGCTGAGCGGGTGAGTGGGGCTTAGTCATACAGCGGAAATTATAGGGCCATGAATGGTTTGCCGCATCGATACCTACTCCGGTTGCCGAGCGCGGGAAGCGATTTACAGGCACTATGACCGATCATTAGCGTGGCGACTTGATACAATTGATTTATATTCCAAGCGCCGGTTTTACCGCGTTTCGGGGCACGCTCCCGTACGTCGGAACCAACGCAGTCAGCAGACCTGGTGAACGCAATAAAACATTTTTTCACAATCTACAAGAAATGGATTATGGCCGTGCTTGCCCCCTTGGGTGGCGTCTGGGCGATCCTCATCATTGCGTTGCTTGACGCTGCCGCCTTCGGAATTCCGCTCGATCCAGTTGTGGCCTTCTATGTCCACGTCGATCCACGACGCGCGTTGATTTACGCCCTGGTGGCATCCGCGGGGTCGGCCCTCGGCAGCACTGTGCCATACCTGATTGGATACAAAGGCGGAGAGGCGTTGATTGCCAGCCGCGTGGGCGAGAAGAAATATGCTCGCGTGCGAGCAGCGTCGGAGAAATACGGCGATCTCGCGTTGATCGTTCCGGCCATGATGCCTCCGGGCTTTCCGTTCAAGCTTTTTGTCTTCGGCGCCGGAGTGGCGGAGATGCCTTATTTACACTTTCTGCTCGCCATCTTCACCGGACGCTTGACCCGCTTCCTGTTGCTGGGGGCGCTTACGATTAAGTTTGGCCCGGAGATTATTGGCCTCACCACAGCGCTGCTGAAGCAACACTTGACGTTAACGCTGTTGGTAATCGCGGTGATCGTGGCCGTAGTCTTTGTAATCGTGCGCGTGACCCGTTCGCGCAGAACGTCCAGGACGGAAACGACAATCAGTGTTGCATAATTCTTCGCAGACCAACTCCCAAACCAATTCGCAAGCTAGGCCTATACGCATCATCGGCGCTGGGCTTGCCGGGCCTGAGGCTGCGTGGCAATGTGCCCGTCGTGGACTCGGCGTCGATCTATACGAGATGCGCCCTCTGCGCAACACGCCCGCGCATGAGACCGATCTCCTCGCGGAACTTGTCTGCTCCAACTCGCTCAAGAGCGATAGTGAAAACTCCGCGCCCTGGCTGCTGAAACAGGAGATGCGCCACGCCGGATCGTTGCTGATGGAGATGGCCGCCCGAACGGCGGTTCCTGCTGGACACGCACTGGCCGTCGATCGCCTGGAGTTCAGCCGGTTGGTGACCGAGACGATAGCCGACGAACCGCTGATCCGCCTCGTACGCGAGGAAGTCACATCGCTCGAAGGTTTCGATGGTGTGACGATTCTCGCCACAGGGCCGTTGACCTCGGATGCGCTCGCGGCGGAAATTCAGCGGCTCAGCGGCACGGAGCGCCTGTTCTTCTTCGACTCGATTTCGCCCATCGTGGAAGCCGATTCCATCGACCACTCCAAGGTCTATATGGCGGCGCGATACGACAAGGGAACAGCCGACTACATCAACTGTCCCATGATGCGGGAGGAGTACGATGCCTTCATCGCCGCGCTGGCCGAGGCGCAGCGCGTCGATGGTCACGACTGGGACAAGGCACAGTATTTCGAAGGCTGCCTGCCGATAGAAGAGATTGCGCGTCGCGGTCCCGATACGTTGCGCTTCGGACCGATGAAGCCCGTGGGGTTGCGTAACCCCCACACGGGGAACATTCCTTACGCCGTGGTTCAGTTGCGGCAGGAGAATCTGCGCGCCGACTCTTATAACCTGGTTGGTTTTCAGAATCATCTGAAGTTTGGCGAGCAGGCTCGCGTGCTGCGTATGATTCCCGGCCTGGAGAATGCGAAGTTCCTGCGCTACGGGCAGATTCATCGCAACACGTACATCAATGCTCCGACGCTGCTTACGCCCACGTTGCAGATGAAGCAGCACCCGAGGGTTCTCTTCGCCGGACAAATCTCCGGAGTGGAAGGCTACGTGGAATCCATCGCCACCGGCTTGCTTGCCGGAGTTACGGCCTCGGCAATTGCCACCGGAGTTGCGCCGATTCCCGCGCCCAGGGCCAGCGCGCATGGTTCGCTGACGAACTATATTTGCGGCGCCGATCCCAAGGACTTCCAGCCAGCGAACATTACCTTCGATCTGCTTGAGCAACTCGACGAGGCGACAAAGCGCAAAGTGCGCGACAAAAAGCTACGCCACCAGATGGTCTGCGAGCGCGCTTTTGCCGCATTTGGCGACTGGTTCGAGCAGGTAAAAGAAAACCTTTCCACGCGCTGAACTTTCGGCCCCCGCTGAGCGTATCAACTACTGCGGCGAAGTCTCGCCTGAGTAGATTATGTCTCTGCGCGACCTCTTTCTCGACGTCTTCACGACGCTATGGTCCAACAAGCTGCGGACCTTCCTCACCATGTTCGGCATTGCCTGGGGCATTGTCTCCATTGTGCTGATGGTTGCCGCCGGCGAAGGAATGCGCGTGGGCCAGCAGAAGCAGCAACAGACTTTCGGCCGCGACCTGATGATCGTCTTCGCCGGACGCACCAGTATGCAGGCAGGTGGTACGCGGGCCGGACGCCCCATTCGCTTCGAAGATTCCGATGCGAGCTATGTTGCCGAGCAGTCGCCATCCTGTAAATATGTGTTGCCTGAACTCGGGAACGAAGCTTCCGTCCGCAGCAACTACAACAGCGCTCATCCCACCGTTGCCGGATCGTTTCCTCCCTTTGCCGAGATTCGCTCCATCGATGTTGCGGAAGGGCATTTCTACAGTTGGCAGGATATACACGAAGGTCGCCGCGTGGCGTTTCTCGGCTCTGAGATCAACAAGCAGCTCTTTCCCGAGGGCGGCTCCATTGGCCAGAATATCTACATCAAGGGCGTGCCCTACGTCGTCGTCGGAACCATGCGCGACAAAAAGCAGAACTCCAGCTACGACGGTTGGGACGTGAACAAAGTGTTCGTCCCGTTTCCCGCAATGCAGCAGGACCTGCCCAACAAACCGCCGCAGAAAGCGCACAGTGTGGATCGCCTGCTGATTGCTCCACAAAGTACGGCGGAGCACGAGAACTGCAAGCATCAGCTCACGCTGGCCCTGGCGCATCTGCACAACTTCGATCCTCTCGACAAGGAAGCCATCGCCAATTGGGACACACTCGAAGAGGCCGCCGCCTTTGCGACGATGACCGACGGCATGAAGTATTTTCTTGGAGCCGTCGGCGTAACCACTCTCTTCCTCGGTGGCATCGGCGTGATGAACGTCATGCTGGTTGCGGTTCGCGAACGCACGCGCGAGATCGGTGTGCGCAAAGCCATGGGAGCGCCCGCCCACAGCATCATGCGGCAGTTCTTTCTGGAGACCATGATCGTCGTTTTTCTGAGCGGTGGAATTGGACTCAGCGTGGCCTACGGCCTTTGCGCTTTTGTGGACAGCTTCCCCATGCCGCCGTTCTTCGCCGGGCTGCTGCCGACGTGGCAATCGGGAACGCTGGCCGTCGTTTTACTCGGCGCCGTTGCCTTTTGTGCAGCTTTGTATCCTGCGCGGCAGGCCGCACGGGTTGATCCGATTGAAGCGTTGCGCTTTGAGGCGGGGGGCTAACCGTCATGGGACTGATTCAAGATGTTTTCGCGGAAGCAATGAATGCGCTGCTGAAGAATCGCACGCGCAGCCTGCTGACCATGCTCGGCATTGTCTGGGGAATCGCCTCGGTCACGTTGCTGATCGCCTATGGCTCCAGCTTTCGCTCGGTGCTGGTCACGGCCTTCGATTCTTTCGGCAAAACGGCGGTGGTCGCATGGTCGCAGCAAACCAGCCAGCAGGCCGGAGGACAACGCGCCGGAAGACAGGTTCGCTTCGAGCAAGAGGATCTTGACTACATCAAGGCCACTTCTCCGGCGATCAAGACCATCTGTCGCGAGAAGTCGGAAACGTTGTCCATTCAGTACAACGACCAATACGTTAACGGAGCGGTGCGGGCGGTCTGCGCCGAATATGGCGAGATGCGGAACGAGGTTCCTTCCAGTGGACGTTGGCTCACTCCCATGGACATTGTCGAGCGCCGCCGCGTGATCTTTCTTGGCGACAAGATCAAGCATCAGCTCTTCGGCAATCGCAATGCAATCGGCGAAACGGTGCTCGTGCGCGGGATGCGCTTTGAAGTAGTCGGCGTGATGGACAAGAAGATCCAGCTCTCGAACTACTTCACCAGCGACGACAAGTCCACCTGGATTCCGTTCTCCACCGCTGCCGATGTGTATGACACGAAGAACACTCCAGTCTTCATCTTCGCTCCCGTAAAGCCGTCGATGGAGGCGTTAGCAAAGAAGCAGTTTCTCGCCGGACTCGCCGAGCGCCAGGGTTTCTCCCCCACCGACACCAAGGCCGTGCTCATGTTTGGACGCGATGAAACGCGCCCAATTATTGACGGCATCACCATTGGATTGCAGGCATTGCTGCTTTTCATCGGCGCGCTCACCCTCGGAATCGGCGGCGTCGGCGTGATGAACATCATGCTGGTATCGGTCGACGAACGAATCCGCGAGATCGGATTGTGTCGCGCCCTCGGAGCGCCCCGCCGCTACATCCAACTGCAACTCTTTGCCGAAACTTTCGTGTTGATGTTCATCGGCGGAGCCGCAGGAATCCTGCTCGCCTGGTTGCTGACCAAAGCCGTCGGAACCCTGCCGTTACTCGGTCCTCTGTACAAGGACGAGTCGGGCAAGGCCGACATCCACATGCAGATTTCAGTGGCAACAGTGATGCTGTCGGCCGCCGTGCTGTTTGTCGTGGGAATCATCAGCGGCATGGCCCCGGCGATGAAAGCTTCGCGGCTCGATCCCGTAGAGGCACTTCGGTACGAGTAGAAAGAAAAGCGCAGCCCATGTGCCCGCGCTTTCTTCTACCGCTGAATGGCTTGTACTTATCTCGATTTCTTTGAATTCTTCGAGACCAGTTTCGACTGTTTCGAATTCGCAATCTTCTTAGGGCTCGCCACGAAGTCTCTGCGCTTGCGCGGATGATTCTTGATCCAGATCGGCGTGCCCTCAAACGCAAACGCCTCGCGAATCTGGTTCTCCAGGAATCGCTGATAGGAGAAGTGCAGCTTCACGTCTTTGTCAGAGAACAGGATGAACGTGGGTGGAGCAACTGCCGCCTGAGTCATGTAGTAGATCCGAATGCGGTTTTTCATGGGAACCGTTGCGCGCTCGAAGTCCACATTCTTAAGGAAGCGATTCATTTCTCCGGTCGTGATTCTGCGCCAGCGCTCGCGGGCTACTCGCTCAACAGTCTCGAAGACGCGCTTCACGTTCTTGCCGTTCATGGCGCTGACGAAGATCACCGGAGCGTATTCCAGGAATTTCAGCACGCGCCGCACTTGTTCTTCATACACGCGGCTGTCGGCCGGAGGCTTGCCGTCTTCGCGCGCCGTGGTCACCAGGTCCCATTTGTTTACGACGATTACCACCGAGCGGCCGGACTCGTGCGCGTATCCGGCAATGTTTGCGTCAAGAGCGGAGACACCTTCCACGGCATCGATGATGAGCAGCGCGACATCGGCCTCTTCCAGATGCTTGCGGGCCATGACGACGCTCATCTTTTCGGCCATCAGGTGTGTCTTGCCCTTGCGCCGGATTCCTGCCGTATCGATGAAGCGATACTTCTTGTCTCCGTGTTCTACGACCTCATCAATCGCATCACGAGTTGTGCCTGCGATAGAGGAGACGATGGCACGGTCGCTCTCGGTCAACTGATTCAGCAGCGTGCTCTTGCCCACGTTCGGACGCCCGATGATAGCAATCTTGATTTCATTGGGCATGGTCTCAAGCAACCGGTCTTCGAGTGCGCCTTCATCCGCCGGCTCAAAGGCTTCGTCCTCTTCGGCTTCCTCGGCTTTCAGGTCGTCGATATCGGCTTCCATCTCATCATCGACCTGGGCTATGCGGCGGGCAAAATTGTTAAGCCGCCTCTCGTCTTCCACCTCGGGAACCGTTGGAATCACATTCATCAGCTCTTCAATCAGCTCGGCAACTCCGGTGGAATGCTCGGCGGAAATTGCCCACAAGTTCTTGATCCCCAGCGTGCGGAAGTTCTCAGCCTCAGCCTCAAACTTAGGATCGTCCACCTTATTCACCGCCAGGTACAAAGGCTTGCCGAGTTTTTGCAGCAGGCGCGCCAGCTCCATATCCGGGCCGGTCAGCTCGGTGCGAACGTCGGTGACCATTACGATGGCCGATGCTTCGTCGAGCGCTACTCGGGCCTGACGGAAGATCTCGGAAGGAATCAGGTCCTTGTCTTCGGGCACAATTCCGCCCGTATCCACCACGCGGAACTGCTTGCCGTTCCAGCGCACGGTGCCGTAGAGGCGGTCTCGCGTAATGCCGGGCTCGTCGCCTACGATGGCGCGCCGCCGTCCCACCATCTTGTTGAACAGTGTTGATTTGCCCACGTTGGGCCGTCCCACGATGGCCAGCAGGCCCTCATGTTGGTCTTGCAGAATATTCGCCACTATGTTGTTCCTGATTCTCGCGCTCACGCGCTGAAAGTAAAATCGTGGGAGCAAAGGCACTACAAAATGTGCTTCGCTTTTCTCGCCCGATTCCAGTGTTCGTCTCACGACGCCTGGTTTCCCGGAGTCCGTCCTCGCAGTTTGGCCCGCAGTCGAGTCCGACGCTCCGGTTCTTCGCCGCCACATCTGCCGCAACGTCTATTATAGGGGCAGTGGCTGAACCTACCCAATCCGCAGCTTCCCCGGCGTCCTCTAAGGCGGCTTCGCCGAAGCCTCTCCCTGCCGGCCAGGTCGAGCTCTCGCGCATGTCTTTGTACCAGTTTTTCGGTCCTGGAGGCGTGCTCTCACAGCGTCATCCCGCTTACGAGTTTCGTCGCGGACAGCTCTCCATGGCGACCGCCGTCGAGGAGGCTCTGGACGAGAAGCGGCACCTGATCGTCGAGGCCGGAACCGGCACGGGCAAGACCCTGGCCTACCTGCTGCCGATTATCAAGAGCGGCAAGCGAGTCATTGTCTCTACCGGCACCAAGAATCTGCAGGAGCAGCTTTTCTTCAAAGATGTGCCATTCCTCGAGCGTGCGTTGTTTGGCGAATCCATCGAGGGCGAGCCACGTCTGAAGGTTTGCTACATGAAGGGGCGGCAGAACTACCTTTGCCGCAAGAAGCTCTATGAGCTCACCGATCATCCCATCCTGAACGGCCTCGACGAAATCAACGAGTTCCGCACCCTGCTCGACTGGGACAAGGAGACCAAAACCGGAGATCGCGCCGAGGTTACAACCCTGCCGGAGACGAGCCAGCTCTGGGGCAAGCTCAACGCCAGCGCCGAACACTGTGTTGGCAGCAAGTGTGCGGAGTTCGAGCGATGCTTTGTCACCGAGATGCGCCGCAAGGCCGCCGAGAGTGACATCATCATCGTCAATCATCATCTCTTTTTTGCCGACCTGTCGGTGAAACTCGCGGCAGAGGGAACTCCCGACGCCGGAGTGCTACCGTCAGCGGCTTGCGTGGTGTTTGACGAAGCGCACGAACTGGAGGACGTGGCGACCAGCTACTTCGGCATCTCTGTTTCGAATCTCAAGGTGGACGATCTTCTTCGCGATCTGGAGATCACGATCAAGGACAAGAAGGTTATTTCCACCGATCTGCTTCAGCTCTCGGGGCGCGTGCGCGAGCGGTCGCAATTCTTCTTCTCTCTTCTGCCCGAGGGAGATGGACGTTTTGCCTTCACCAATCGCGAGGAATTTCTGGAGGAGTGCGGTTCGGAGTTCCTTGGCCTGAAAAACGTGATTCGCCAACTGCACTCCGAACTCCAGGCGATTCCCAATAAGCCCGATGAGGTATTCAACCTCATTCGCCGCACGGACGAGTTGCACGCCCAGCTCTCGTTTCTGATGGAGAGCCACGAAAAGAATACGGTTTACTGGATCGAACGTCGCGGCGGACGCGGCAAGTTTGCCAAGAACGAAAATGTCTTCCTGCAGGCCACGCCCATCGATGTTTCGGCCATCCTGCGCCAATCGCTCTTTGACCGCTTCGACTCCATCGTGCTGACCTCGGCAACGCTTGCGGTTGCCAACGGCTTTGACTACATCAAGGGGCGGTTGGGTCTTGCAGGCGCGCGCGAACTCATCGTTCCCTCGCACTTCGACTACGAATCGCAGGCTATTTTCTATGTTCCGCCGGATATGCCCGGTCCGCGCGATGCAAACTTCGCTGCGCAGGCCACCATGCGCATTCGGCAGCTTCTGGACATCACCCGCGGCCGCGCCTTCTGCCTGTTCACCAGTATCGCGCAGATGCAGCAGGTCCACGATTCGCTGTTAGGCCAGCTCGACTATCCCATGCTGCTGCAGGGCTCCGCGCCCAAGACTGCGCTGATCGAGCAGTTCCGCGCGACGCCCAATGCCGTGTTGTTTGCGACTTCTTCTTTCTGGCAGGGAGTCGATGTGCAGGGCGAACAGCTCAGTTGCGTGATCATCGACAAGATTCCGTTCGCCGTCCCCAGCGATCCCATCGTGCAGGCTCGCGGACGCGCCATCGATGAGGATGGCGGCAACAGCTTCTTCGACTACTCCGTGCCCGCCGCCGTTATCACACTGAAGCAAGGTTTCGGACGCCTGATCCGCTCTCTGAGCGATCGCGGCCTGCTGGTGCTGCTCGACAATCGCATTCTCAAAATGCGATACGGAAAAGTCTTCGTGCAAAGCCTTCCGGCCTACACGCGCACCACGGACATTCGCAAGGTCGAGGAGTTTTTCGGCTGCAATCACGATGAGTAGAACTTCGGCAAGTGAGATGCGCAACTTGCAGGGGTTGGGCGGATTTTGCCTTCGGACTCTAGGGCAACCATCGTAATCTGTGACCTGCAGGTTAAGTTATTCTTTACGTAACGCGTACTTGTGCGGTATCGTTTCTGAATGATCGTCGGCTACGCCGGGAAATGAGTAAAAGCTTTCTCTGGAATAGAGCGCGCAGCGCGCTTGAAACTGGACCGCCTCGAAGCGGCTGCAACGCTGAAGGACCTGGGCGTGCTGCCCGGCAATCGCTTTGAATCGCTGGCCGGTGACCGAAAGGGACAGTACAGCATCCGTATCAACGATCAGTGGCGGATCTGTTTTGAATGGCTAGATGGAGCGACTGGGCCGTCAAGTGTGGAGATTGTTGACTATCATTAGGGGGGCTTTATGGCAGTGACCGCGATACATCCAGGTGAACATTTGGCCGAGGAATTAGCAGAACTTGGGATGAGCGCTGCCGAACTGGCGCGCAAGCTCGATGTGCCGACAAACCGTATCACCAGCATTTTGAATGGTCAGCGCGCCATTACCGGCGACACCGCGTTGCGTCTGGCGCACTTCTTCGGCACAAGCGCAGAATTCTGGCTTACTCTGCAGAGCCTTTACGAGTTGCGTCTTGCCGAGAAGAAGATAGGAAAATCGATAAAATCTCTTCCCACGCTAAAGCACTCCGAACGTCTTCCAGCTTGATCGTGGCGGTCCTGTGAGCGACGCTCACCGCCTGCGCCATCCTTCCGCCTTCGAGCGGAGGATGGAGTTGTCGGTTGGTTACTTTGCCTGCTGCACTGGTGCCAGCGACTCCGCCTCGGCGATCATCGCCTCTAGGCTCACGCGAATTCCTTCCGCCCAAAAAGTTTCATCTGCCGGATTGAGTCCGAATGGCGCAAGCAGTTCGAAGACGTTCTTGGTTGCGCCCGAGCGCAGCAGGTCGAGGTACAGGGGTTCGAACTGGCTTCCCAGTCGTGATTTCTGCGCGTACAAGCTCTGGGTCAGCAACTCGCCGAAGGCATATCCGTAAACGTAAAACGGACGATGGAAGTGCGACACGTAGGTCCACAGATGCTCGGTGTTTTCGTAGGTGAACACCTCGCCATCTTCGCCGTAGAGCTCTTTGGCTGTTGTTAGCCACAGGTTGTCGAGTTCCTCGGCCGAGAGTTTCTTGGGCTCTTCCCATCGCGAGTAGGTTGCGTCCATGCCGTGCATGCGGCGTTCGAAATTCGAGAATCCAATCTGCCGAACGACAGTGTTCAGCATGCCTTCGATCTTCTGCGTCATCAACGCCAGCAGCGCCGTGCGATCTCCGCTTGCCATGAGCTGGTGTTTCAGGAAATTGAACGTCGTCATCTCGCCGAAAACAGAAGCGGTTTCGCAATAAGCAATTGGCGGATGGAACATCAGCGGCCCCTGCGCTTTGCCGGCCAGAATGCCGTGTACGCCGTGGCCGAGTTCATGGGCCAAGGTCATCACGTCGTGATTGGAGCCTAGATAATTCAGAAACGTGAATGACTGTGGACGATTTCCCGGCAGCACGAAAGAGCAGTTGAAAGCTCCGCCGCGTTTGCCCGGAGTCGCGGGGACATCGATGTGTTTGGCCGAGACGAAATCGCGAATGATGCCGGTGAGCGTGGGGCTGAAACTCTCATACGCCGCAAGCACCGTGGACATCGCATTCTCAAACGGAACCACAGTCGTATCCGTGAATGGAAGGGGCGCGTTGCGATCGCTCCACTTCAGCGTCTTCATCCCGAGCAGCTCTGCCTTCAGCCGATAGTAGCGTTTAGCGAGCGGTCCGGCGACGTGGGTCACGGCATTGTGCAGTGCATCGACCACCTCGTCCGGTATGCGGCTCTCTTTGTTTCGCGGCTCCATCGGATGGCGATAGTTACGTTCCTTGCGCTCGACGGCTCCCCTGCCGACGATGACCCAGAGTGTCTGTGCTGAAAACTTTGCGAAGTATCCACCGAGTCCATCGTTGATCGACTTCATTACTTCGGCGCGAAGGGCGGCATCTTTCGAATTGCCGAGAATGTCCAGCATCTCGGTCAAATTCTTCTTCTCGGACTTGCCGCCTGTCTGGTAGTCGAACCGAAGATCCGCCTCGCATTCGTCGAAGAATTCATCCCACGAATTCGGCCCGAAGGGCGCGCGCTTGGTCAGCGCCGCCTCGACCGGCTCGCTCAAAAAGTGTGGCTTGAAGACTCGTTGATGCTCAATCCAAGGACGATGCCTGCGCACTTGGTCGTCGCTTGTGTACCACTTCTCCAGCGTCACATCGTCGAGCGCCACCAGTTCCAGATCGAAGAACGTCAGATACTCGCCCTGAACCTGGCTCATTGTCTGTTGCGCTTCGGCAACCTTGGATTTCACTGCTTCGTTGGTTACGTCCAGGCTCTGCTGGAGCGAGAGATACACCAGTATCTTGCCACCCAACATGTCCAGCTCTGAATAAGCAGAGATTGCGTCCCCGAGTTTCTCGCCGAGCTTTCCCCGGAAGTCTTTACTGAATCGCTCCGCATACGTTGTGAATTGTGCGATGTCTAGATCGAGTTGCGGATCGGTGATTCCGAAATAGATGGAGGTTAAATCCCAACGGACGCTGCTATCGACGGTATTTTGGATTGTCATGGTGTTTAGCTCGGACAGGCGCAAGATTCCACAGATTGTAGCAAACCTGTTGGGTGAGATGCTGACCGAACCCACGCGGGTGTCTGAGTACTTGGCGTGTTTAGCGGATCAAGCCGCAATCAAGCGCGATATTTTCTTGCGCTTTTTTCTCGACGCAATCTTTTCTACGAATAAAGTTTGACACGGAGGTCATTCGTTCAGTGTGGCCTTATCATCTCGCTCGAAGTCGTTCCGGGATTGCCCTACAGGTCGTCGGTCTCCTGCAGCTCCGATTGCGCCCACTCCCAATGCGCCAGAATGGCATTTTCATCGCCGTCGAGATCCTCGTGGAAGTGATGCGAGTGCGGCACCGGCACGCGGATCATCTCAGTCTCGGCGAAGTTCTTTTCCTTCAGGCGCGCGCTGAATTCCGCGATTGGTCCGTAGGCATAGATGACCTCGTGGCGATCAAACACCAGTTGTCCGGCGGGAGGCGCCGCCAGCCACAGGTTATGTCGCCCATCGTGAGAAAGATAGTTTTCAAAGCGATCCAGGAGAGCCAGTACCTCTTCGCGCGAGTGCGGTGTCGCTGACTGGTAGCGTCCCGCGGGAGCATCGCTCCTCGGCGTAATCAACACGTAGAGCACCCAGAGCGGTTCCGGCAGCAGTGGCAATAACTCGCGCAATAGCGTAACCGGCTCAGTTCCCGGAGCGATCACCAGCCGTTCCATTCCACCCACCACCTGCCGCGCATAGCTCGGCTCGTAATTCCAAGCCACATCTTCTCCTGCGCGAACCGTACCCAATTTCCATTTTTGTGAAGTCATCACGAATATTCTAATTGGCCGCGAAGCGGAGCAGGTTTCAAAGTTTCAAGGTTTCGCAGGTTTCAAGGTTTAAGAGGTTTTGAGGTGCGAGCCGGTGAGTTCCCATTCTCCGCAAGATCTTCTACTCTTTTCAGGTAGTCGCTGTGGCTCTTGCGTTCGTCTTTGACTTCAACCTTGAAACTTTGAAACCTGCGAAACCTTGAAACCTTGTCCTTTAACCTTGAAATCTTGCCCTTCCATCTCCGTCCAGCGTGCCACCGCCAAGCAGGCCGATCCCGCCTTTGCACTCATCGAGGAATACTACGAGGCAATCGGCGTAATGGTGCGCGATGATCGCGCAGCCCTGGAGCAATATCTTGTCAGCCCTGACGCGTCCATCTGGATAGCCACTGTCGATGGCGAGCCTGCGGGGTGCGTGATGCTGCGTCCTCTCCCGGAAATTCCCGATGCCGCCGAGGTCAAGCGCCTCTACGTCCGCCCTGCATTTCGCGGGAAGCGCATTGCGCATGCCCTGATGCAGGCCGCCGAGGAGCATGCCAGGCGCGAGGGGATACTGTGGCTCTATCTCGACACCAAGGACGACCTTCATGCGGCGATCCATTTCTACCTGAGCACCCGATACGAGCGCTGCCCGCGCTACAACGATAATCCGCAGGCCACGCTATTTTTGCGCAAGCGTCTCTAACGTAAGTTGCTAAGGCCAGAGGCTTTCGCTCGCAAGGCCTTTCACTCGACTATAATTGAGAACGTTGCACCCCCTTGAGACCTGCACCGTGTCCCTCTCTTCGCGAGGGCGCCCCGGCGCAACGTCAAGGGCAACGGATGCCCCGCATCCTGTCTGGAGATTCATGTTCGAAGTTACTGTGCAAGATACTTTTTCGTCTGGCCACTACCTGCGCAACTACAAGGGCAAGTGCGAGAATCCGCACGGCCACAACTATCGCGTTCGCGTCACCCTGCAAGGAGCGGAACTCGACAACGCCGGACTGCTGCTTGACTTCAAGGAATTGAAGTTGGTGATGAAGCCTCTCGTCGATTATCTCGATCACAAGATGATCAATGACATTGAGCCTTTCACCGTCCTGAATCCCACGGCGGAAAACATTGCGAAGTATTTTTATGACGAGTGCAACACTGGGCTGAAGATGACGACCTCGGGACGTGTCAGTGTGAAGCAGGTCACGATCTGGGAGACCGATACCTCCATTGCCACCTATTACGAGTAGCTGTAGCCGACGGACGGAGCGGCACATGTTGCCGCTTGCCCGCCGCTAACGCCAGCGAAGGAGGCGAGTCATGCACATCATTGAAATTTACAAATCGCTGCAGGGCGAGAGCTCTTTTGCGGGACTCCCGTGCATCTTCGTGCGCCTGGCCGGATGCAATCTGCGCTGTGCCTGGTGCGACTCCGAGTACACCTTCACCGGAGGCCACAAGATGTCGGACGAGGAGATCGTCGCCGAAGTTCAGCGGCTTTCGCCCGCGGGTGGACTGGTGGAAATCACTGGCGGCGAACCTATGTTGCAGGAACGCGAACTGATTCCGTTTATGCATCGACTCCTTGAACTCGGGTATGAATTGCTGATCGAATCCAGCGGTGAACGTCCACTGGAGATGGTTCCCCGAGCGGTTCACAAGATTGTGGATGTGAAGTGTCCGGGCAGCGGCGAGCATCTGCGTTTTCGTCCCGAAAACCTTGCCACGCTCACCGAGCGCGATGAACTGAAGTTCGTCCTCGCCTCGCGTGAGGACTACGAGTACGCCCGCGAATTCCTTCGCGAACATGGTTTGGAGTCCATTTCCGCCAGCGTAATTTTCTCTCCCGCCTTTCGCAAGGGAGCCACCGGCTCGCGCGGTACTGAGAATTGCCTGCTCGATCCACGCGATCTCGCCGAGTGGATGCTGGCCGACAACATTAAAGCCCGGCTCGGACTGCAGATTCACAAATACATCTGGGAACCACAACTAAAGGGCGTGTAGGCTCCGCCTTAGGAAGCGAAAATGAGCGATCAGATCAAAACCGTTGTCACTCTGTCCGGAGGTATGGACTCCACCGTCTGCGCGACGCTCGCCGTTCGAGAGAAAGGCGCAGCCCATGTCGCAGCCCTGCACGTTTCTTACGGCCAGCGCACGGAAGCTCGCGAGCAGCGTGCCTTTACGGAAATCTGTGACCGCCTTGGCATCGCCCGGCGGCTGATGGTTCGTAACCAGGCACTCAGCCAGATCGGCGGCTCGGCGCTCACCGACTCTTCGCTTGCCGTGCCCACGGCGGGGCCGGAGATCGGCTCCCATGTGCCAATTACATATGTCCCGTTCCGCAACGCGCATTTCCTCTCCGTGGCGGTCAGTTGGGCCGAGGTCGTCGGGGCAGGCGATATCTACATCGGAGCCGTTGCCCAGGACAGCTCCGGCTATCCAGACTGCCGTCCAGAGTATTATGAAGCGTTTAATCGCCTCATACAGGCGGGCACCAAAGAGGGAGCAATACAGATACAAACTCCACTGATTGCTCTGAAGAAGGTGGAGATCGTCAAACTGGGTCTGGAACTGAATGCACCCTTCGAGCTAACATGGTCGTGCTACAGCCGGGAAGATCGTGCTTGCGGTATTTGCGAGAGCTGCGCACTGCGTCTGCGCGCCTTTGAAGCTGCCGGTACATCCGATCCCATTCCTTATCTGGCGACTGCCGTATAGCGGCGCGCCATTGGGGTGCGCGTGGCAACCAACTTTTCTCCGCTGGAGGCGGGAAATGACAAAACGCATAGCACTCTTCTTGCTCTTAACCGCAGTTTTCACCCTCAGCGCCGTCGCGCAGGTATCCACCTCCGTCAGGGGCAACTGTAAGGACGAAAACAGTAAGCCGGTCGTCGGTGGAGCTATCGAGCTGCTGAACTTGGAAAACGGCCGCAAAATCAACGTGAAGACCGATAATCGCGGTGATTACTACACCATTGGCGTGCCAACAGGCAAATACAAAGTCAGCCTCACCGGACCCGATGGCAAACCCCTCTATTACTTCAACAATTTGAACGTGGGAGCCACTGGCGAGAACGTCATCGATTTCGACCTTGTCAAAATCAGGGCTGAAGAGGCGAAGCACTCAGGCGTAACCGATGCACAGCGCAAGGAGATGGAGAAGGCCAAGAAAGAGAATGAGAAGGTCAAGGGCCTCAATATTCTTCTGACGCAGGCTGCAGCCGAGAAGAAAGAGGGTAAATTCGACGAAGCCGTGGCCACCATGGAACAGGCTGTTGCCCAGGATCAGACACACGACGTCATTTACGGTTCATTGGCAGATGCCTATCTTGGAGCCAAGAAGTTTCCCGAAGCCGAAACCGCCTACAACAAGGCGCTTGAGCTTGCTCCGGCTACTTCCAAATCGATCGGGATGTATCACAACGGACTCGCCCAGGCTCTGTTGAAGCAAGGCAAAACCGCGCCAGCCATGGCCGAATACGACAAGGCAGCCCAGCTTGATCCGGCAAATGCGGGCATGTACTACTTCAATGAAGGCGCCGTTCTGACCAATCAGGGAAAGGCTGACGAGGCGAATCAGGCGTTTGATAAGGCAATTGCCGCCGAGCCCGCCCGTCCCGATCCGTACTACCAGAAGGGCGTCAACTTGCTGGGCAAGGCAACGCTGAAAGACGGCAAGATGATTCCGGCACCGGGCACGACTGAGGCACTGAACAAGTACCTCGAGCTTGCTCCGGATGGAAAGTACGCCCAGGCTGCAAAGGACTTGCTCGCCTCCCTTGGAGCCAAAGTGGAAACAACTTTCGGCAGCTCCAAGAAGGGCAAGAAGTAAGAAGTAAAATGATTCGCGTCACGAAAAGGGGCGGCCTCTTGAGGTCGCCCCTTTCACTGGAACTCAAAACCGTTCAGTGAAGCGCATCTCCAGGATTATTGGATCCAGGCGATCCGGTCCAACTCTCTTTGCATTACTTCCAGCGAGCAACCAGACCCCTCAACGGCAAACGCCGCGGCACGCGCTTCTTCCGGAGAGACCCCGTAGCCCCGTCCCGCCAGAAATGTCTGCATCAGCTCCGCTGCGTCCCGAGCATCCAGTCCACTCTGCAGCAGCTCACTACGAAGTTCCGCAACTTCAAGAGCAGAAAATTTTTCGGCGTACATTGGGTCACCTCCACGCATATCTAGTAACCCGTTTGATTGAGAAAGGTCGCGAATCGGTGCAGACATTCCGTGGTCACCATCAATTTTGTCCTGTTTGGGAGCCGAATTCGAGTCCGGGCAGGAGTTTTTCCGCTTCATTGCCCGCACACTTCGGTCGTACGAATGCGCGGCCTACCTTCCTCATCGGACGAACGTGCCGAAAGTTGAGCTATTTTGGCGTAAATCTCCTACTCTGCTTCTTGGGGCAGCAGCACCGGAATTCCATCCTGCACCCGAAAGCGCTTGTCGCATTCCGTGCAGCGCAGTTTCGTGAAATCCGCGTTGAAACGCAATCCGCCGTGGCAGATCGGGCAAACTACTGTATTCACGAGCTTGGCGGGAATCATGTCTGCCATTCTATCCGCTCTCCTCTCGCTTCCTCGCGCTATTCCCGTTACACTAAGATCAATTCATTCCCTTTTTGTGTCGGGGGACACCTTTATGCCCGCAATCATGCTTGACGGAAATCTTTATGCATCTCAAATCAAGGCAGAAATCGCCGAAGAGGTGCAACAGCTTGCTGCCACGGGACTCCGGCCCGGTCTGGCTGCGGTTCTGGTCGGAGAAAATCCAGCCTCGCAGACCTATGTTCGCAGCAAAGTCCGCACCTGCGAGCAGCTGGGAATCTTCAGCGAACTGATTACCCCGCCCGTGACTTCGACTACCGAGGAACTCATAGCGCTCGTCGAGCAACTCAACGCTCGCGATGAGATTGATGGCATCCTGGTTCAGCTTCCTTTGCCCGCCCACGTTGACTCCAAGCGCGTTCTCCTCGCAGTCTCCCCGGAGAAGGACGTCGATGGATTCCATCCGGTAAACGTAGGAAATTTGAGCACGCAGCGACCCAGCCTTGTCCCCTGTACCCCGCTGGGATGCATCGAGATCCTGCGTCGAGCCAACATCGCGATCGAGGGACAGGAAGCAGTGATCGTGGGACGAAGTGACATTGTAGGCAAACCCTTGGCCATGCTGCTGACGAACGCCAACGCCACGGTCACGATCTGCCACTCACGCACCCGCGATCTACCCGCTGTCTGCAGGCGTGGAGATATCCTCGTCGCCGCCATTGGGCGCCCTGGTTTCATCACCACGGAGTTCGTGAAGCCGGGAGCAACCATTCTCGACGTGGGAATCAATCACCTTACCGACCCTGTGCTCTTTGAGCGATTCTTCAAGGGCGACGAGAAGCGCGAAAAGCAGTTTGCGGAAAAGGGAAGCACCATCATCGGAGATTGCGATCCGCGAGTGACCCGCATGGCCGGTGCCTGCACCCCCGTTCCCGGAGGTGTCGGCAAACTGACCATCGCCATGCTCATGAGCAACACCGTGAGGGCCGCCAAACTTCGGCGCGGCGTAAAGCAATCCCAACAGGAAGCAACCGTCTAAACTTTGTCCATCGTGAACAAGAAATCCTTACGCCTCGTATTCTCATCGAGGCGTAAGATTTTATTTTGTCTAAAACATTTTTCGATCCCGGCGCGCGAACCACGTTTCGATCCGGCACGCAACCTTACATCAGCTCGGACGTCTATAATGTATGCCAGTGAGACAGGCAACAACTATGAAAGCTCTTAGACCGTTTGCTCTCGGAGTGCTGCTTGCGGCAGCATTCTTCCTTTACACGAGTCACCGTTTTGGTCCTGCCGCCTCTTGGATTTCGCGCGAGCCCGTACACATTACGGAGGCTCAAGCTGCGCCCGCGCTCGACGGCGAAGAGCAGAACAACGTCGATGTTTACAAGCACGTTGTTCCTTCCGTCGTGAATATCACCTCGACCTCTGTCTCCTATGATTTCTTCTTTGGTCCGCAAGCGCAGCAGGGCGCGGGTTCCGGATTCATCATCGATAAAGAAGGCCACATTCTCACCAACTACCACGTCGTCGATGGCGCGCGGAAGTTGGAAGTCATTCTGGAAAACAAGAAGCACTACCCTGCTACCGTGATTGGAGCAGACAAGTCGCATGATCTCGCGGTGATTCAGATCAAGGCGCCAAACCTGCAGCCCGCGGTGCTTGGCAGCAGCAGCGGCCTTCAAGTCGGGCAGAAGGTTTTGGCCATCGGCAATCCGTTTGGAATCTTCAATGGCACGATGACCCGCGGAATTGTTAGCTCGATACGACAAGTGCAGGAGCCGGATGGCACCTATATCGACGAAGCGATTCAAACGGATGCGGCGATTAATCCTGGAAATTCAGGCGGGCCGCTGCTGAATTCGCATGGCGAAGTCGTGGGGATCAATACGATGATTGCGTCGGCGAGCGGCGGCAATTCGGGTGTTGGTTTTGCAATTCCGATCAATGCGGCAAAGGCCGTGCTGAATGATCTGGTGCAGTATGGACGGGTGCGAAGGCCTACGCTGGGGATTCGTCCGTTGCCGATGCCGATCAATCGCGAGCTGGCGGAACAGTTGGATTTACCCAGTGAAAATGGGGTTCTGGTGATGCAGGTGGTGCCGGGATCGGCGGCTGCGCGGGCGGGAATTCAGGGCGGCAATCAGCGCGTCTATTACGGCAATTACGAGATTATGATTGGCGGCGATTTGATTGTGGAGGTCGATGGGCAGCAGGTCAAGGATGTACAGGACCTCGCGCATGTTATGAACAATCATCGTTCGGGGGATTCGGTAAATATTGTGTATTACCACGGGAAAAAGCGTCAGACGGCCAAGGTGCAACTGGATGAGGCGAAGAGTGGGACTCGCGTTTAGTGGTTTGCCGGATCAGAGGCGGGGTGGCGAACCATTTACTCGATGAATAATCGTTTTTTTGGCTGTTGTAACTTGTTGGTCAATGGTTATGCAGGGGAAGGCAAGATTTACCGGATGGTAACGGGTGGTTGGCTCGGGGCTGTTACCGAAGAGTTAATCGTCTGGGTTGGCTGACGGGCCGTTTGTCATCCAGGGTCATGCTGACACTTCTGACATGTCCCGCCTCCGTATGTTGGCTGACGTCCAAACGCTTTCAGTTATCATCGGGAGATGCAGACATTGACAGGTGTAAATACTCTTAAGAGAAGCTCGCAAGGGTGTCTGTGCTGCGGCTCGGCCTCGCTAGGGAAGGTTTCCACGGTCAGTTCCGCGTTTTTGGCGATGAAGGCTTTCGATGGCCGGCCAGAACTGATCGACTTGATGTTTTGTTCCGGGTGCGGGTTTCGCTTCTATGATCGTGGGCTCTCCGATGCAGAAGCAGAGCGGTAATACGAGGGCTACCGGAGTGAAGAGTATTTCAGAGTGCGGCATCAGTTTGAAATCTTCTACACGTATGCAGAAGTTCCTCAGCAGATGTGGAAGGACTTTAGCGGGCCAAGGGCCATACAGAGGGCGTGGCTTTCTTTGTTGGTGAAAAACTCTACGGCGCTTCATGCGGCGGATTTCGTGAGCACCGCTTTCCGGGTGAAGTTGGGATTTGTACCGCCTCTGGGATTTGTTCCGATGCGAGAGCACGTTAACTTTTTCACGGAACAAGCACTGACGGCGCTGTTGAGCCGAGCGGGGCTGAAGGTCATGTGGTCAGGAATAAACTCGGAGCAGGGTATCTGCGCAGTGGCGACTCGGGGCGAACTTTCCTCAAGACGCGGCGAATATCTGTTCCAGTACTAACCTGCGAACTGGTCATTGACATGCTTGCTCGACTGGCATTAGACCTTATGCATTCGGAAGCAATACACTCGGGGCTAAGGCTGGGAACGGGAGAGCTGATAGCCGGGCTCGCTTCATTTGCGTTATTGCGGGACTCCCCTACTCGACCTGGGAACCGATACCAACTTATGCTCGCCTTTCAGTGAGTAGGCTTGCGGGCTTCGACAACCAGCGTCTCCAGTCGGTTGAAGTCCTCACCGATGATGCTGCCGTGCTTCTCGAGGTTTCGCAAATCGACGCAGTCAGACTCGCCGGGAGCGTAGCGGGTTACGTCGACGAATCCCAGCCCATTGAGTGCGGATTCGAGACTTGAAAAATCATGGATGTAGCGGTGTCCCCAATCGCGGAAAAAGTTATTAATCACCGTAACCTTGTCAGTGGGCATCCCCTTGCAGAATAAGTTCGCCGACCAGTCCACATAATTCCGGTGCAGCGCAGAGGAGCCGTCTCGGTACAACTCAAACAAGAAAGCCAGATCGGGCGTAGCGATGCGCACGCGACCCTCGGGGCGCAGCACGCGGAAGATCTCGCCCAACAGTTTCATACTCTCGGCATACGGGATGTGCTCCAGCATGTGTTCATTAAACACACAAACAAACGAGTTGTTGGCAAAAGGCAGCGGGCGAGTGGCATCCAGTCGTAGAATGCCCGCTGCGGCACGAAGGTCGGTATTGAGCCAGCCGGGCAGAGCATTTTTACCGCAGCCGATTTGCAACTTGGGCAAATCGGCAGAGCGAAAATAATCGCGTACCATTCTGCGATTTCCCGGCCAATGCCGCAGGCGGCGATAGCGATAACTGAGTCTATCCTTCAATGCTTCTAGTGCGTCCATGTATCAGTCCAACTTAGGAGTTTTTAGGTTAGTCACGACTTGGTTGCCACGGTAAGGCTTGCCGAACTGCGTTCGTCAAAGTGACTGCGCTTTGACGGCCCAAGAACAAATATCGCGCGATTGGGGGCGGGAGAGTGCTCAGACAAACCCAAAGATTCTTGAGAATGCCGCTAGGCAGATCGTTTCGCAACTGGGCCATGGTCAGGCCTTTGTATTCTGACCTGCCGGATACGAGCAAATAGGAAAGAGCCCGCTCCACGACCTCATGCGAGTCAGTTATCTTTAGGCTTTCCGCATATTCATAACCGAGGTGCGTAGCTACGAACTCACGGTTAGTCGCGAATACTTCTTCGAATTCCTGCAACTGTCCCACCAATCGCTCAAGTGTGGAGTTGAAGTGCCAACTCATGTTCCGATTGTGTTGTCGATAAGTTGAATATGCCCCCGGCGCTACACAAACTCTGCTGAGGAATGCGGCCGGAAAATGAATGTAAGCATCCCCCACCTTCCGAAACTCGGTCCGAATTGGGAATATTCGCTCCGCAACTTCGCGACGGACGGCAATGCCTGATGTCGGCGGAAAGAGACATCGTCCGCCGCTCGACAAGAGTTCCTGTAGCACCCAACCGGATTTTATGTGCCCGGGGTATGGCGGGCCAAATGGACGGCCTCTTTGGTCTACTTTTTGAACATTGTGAAGGCAGAGGCCACATTCCGGTGACTCACGTAGTGCTTTGACAACTGCCTGCAGTTTGCGAGGACGGAAGGTATCGTCGGCGTCGAGAAAACAAATGATTTCGCCGGATGTTTCCGCGAATCCTCTGTTCGTATTCCTTGGTTGTCCTAGATTGACGCCAGCTTTCCAACGTACTCGTGTATCTCGGCTGGCGAAATCTTTAACAATTTCGGACGTGTTGTCTGTCGAACCATCATCCGCCACAATTACTTCGATTTGGGCGTAATCCTGTTCGAGTACGCTCTTAAGCGCTTCAGTAATGAACTCTGCATAATTATATGAAGTGATCACCACCGACACTAACGGGTCCTCGCAGAGGGATGCGAGTTCCATCGGCGCGGCACTTGGCGAAAGTTGCACACCTGTAGTCAATTCGACTCTCCAACACCTTGAACCTTGTCTTGGACCTGATAGTGCTACGGTACGGCACCCAAGAGGAACTGAGGTACTCGGCGAACTAAGAATACAAACTGCGCAACGGTTACAAATGCAAATGTGATAACTACCGCATATGCCATTCCAAAATGTGCGTAGCGTGGGACAAGTATAACTGCGCCGAGTAGGTTCACAAAGCCTGCGACAACTGTGATTGCTGTAAACTGCTTGTCCATTCCCAGCGGCAGCATAATATGGCAGCCCATTACCAGAGTGCATGCGAGCATCGGCAACAATGCTGACATGACTCGCACTATCCGGACGACAGCTTCATAGCCAGGTCCCAGTCCGATTCTTACAATAAGCGGTGCGGCAGCGTACAAGATACCGGCTAAAACAAAGCCAACTGACACGTGCAGCAACACGCTTAAACGCAGGAGTCTGCCTGCACCCTGTCGGTCATGCTCTATGAGCAGGTTCATGCGTGGATATAGCGCCTGAGATAATGGAGTCAACAGGGATGATACTGCCTCGTAAACCTTCTCTCCTGCCGCATATAGTGCCACCGAAGCAGGCGGAGCCATGAATCCAAGCAGAATCGTGTTTGCGACAGTGTACAGCGTGAGTGCACTGCGATATAAAAACAACGACCCGGAATTCTTGAGCATGCTTCTTACACCCACGAGCGATGGGTATCTGAACGAGAACTCACGATAGAATAGTCCGATGAGAAACAAAGTTGCTGCGCTGTACCAAAAAAATTGCAAACAAAGCACGACCCAATCGTCCTGGGGCCCGTGAACAAAAATGAATACCGATGCGGCGAAGCATGCCCTTCCGAGAATATCTATAATCGAGATGAGCCTCATTCGCTCCAGTCCCTGATAGAACCATGCCACGCCGTAAGCTTGGGCAATTCCGGCACCTGCGCCCGCATACAACAAGATTCTCTGGTCCCGGAACTGCGGCACAAAATGCACAACTGCTGTTGCGATGGCCAGACTAACGACGGCGAGAACTGCCTTTGCGCCAGTTACCTGTGCAAAGATGTCGGCAAGTTCGTCACGATTGCTGCGTTCCTTAGCGACCAACCGCGTTGCCGACAAAGAGAAGCCGAACTCCACAAACAAGCCGGTGTAAAGTCCGAACGCCTGCGCAAAGGCAACTAGGCCCCAATGCTGCGGTCCCAGAATACGCGCCAAATAGGGGATAGTGACCAGCGGAGCGGCATAGCCCGCGAACTGAATCCCGTACAGCGACACAACATTGCCGAGCAGATGACTATTTCGCAGATTTTGCCATCTCAACTTGTATCTGAATGTCACTCGATTTTACTCCGGGCAAAAGCCCCAATGCTGGCTGGTTCACCGGACAAGACCTGTCGGTAGAGTTGAGCGATTTTGTTCAGGTACATCCGCATTCCGCAGTTCTCCTTAACCCATGCAGACCCTCGTGCACCAGCTTGCTGGCGGAATTCGGAGTCGGCAATCAGCCGTCGCAAGTGCAATGACATCTCCGCCGCGTCGATTGCGCTGCAAACGATGCCGCGCTCGTTTTTGCCGATCATTTCAGGCATTCCGCTGACGGGAAACGAAACCAGCGGGGTGCCACATGATAGAGACTCCAGGCCAATGTAGGGGAAGTTGTCGGCTAGAGACGGGATTATTGTAATGTCGGCAGCGCGATAGGCGCGGGCCAAGGTTGCATCGTCGGCAGCACAGACACTGACAGCCGGAATTGGCCGGAGAGCATCTGTAATCTGCTGGCCGGCGCGTCCTAGTAACAAAACCTGTGTGCCAAAGTTTGGGTTGATTTCCTTGATTGCCCGGATGCCAAGGTCGATTCCTTTGTGTGCTTGAGCAAGATCGGCAGAGACCATGAGCACGACTGGTTGATTGGGGGAAAGGCCGAAGCTTCGCCTGGCTTCGTTCCTATCCATGTGGACGGCAGGGTTGTCGGGCATTCGAGTGCCGTTCGGAATATGCACGATCTTGGAATGCGGAAATACTCCTGATGTCTGCGCAAGGTCGGCCATGTAGCGGCTTGGGCAGATGACTGCCTGCGGCTCCGGCATCCAGCTCTCAAGAAAACGGCGGGTTCTGCGCCATTTGAAATTTTCATGGTACCGGTGATAGGGGATGTAGCGAATGGGGCCTCGCGATAAACGCTTCACGTCGGCGGCGGTGATCTTGCCTGTCAGGTCACAGGTGATTCCACGGTTTGGAGCCCATTCGTCGTGAAGCGTCCATACGCAGGGAATTCTCTCTGTCAGTTCTCGCACGGCGCGGATAGAAATCCAGCCGCTGTGGATGATGTGAATGTGTACGAGGTCGAAGTCCTTTTTGCTGATGCTTTGGAGACTTCTAATAGAGCCGAGATGTCGCCAATCGGTGAGGTCGGGAAACGTTTCGAGAGGGAGGAGCCACCGCTCCCATGGAAATCGAAGCGCTCGCACGTCGGGGGAGTCGCCGGGGTTGCGGTCGCTAACCCACATTGCAGTTTGGATTCCCACGCTCGGCAGATCCTCGTAGAGTTCATGAGCACAACGGTCCGCACCTGAACCGCTGTAATGAATGTTGAGTTGGAGTACCCGCATCTACCTTGCGCCTAGCGCCCGAGTTGGGAGTTGAGGGTTTAGGGGTGGGGCGGGGTCGTATTCGAAGTTGAGGCGGTCGTTTTCGAAGACGAGGGGGCGGTTCTGGACCATGGTGTGGATGGCGGCGACGTATTCGCCGAGGATTCCGAGGAAGAGGAGCTGGAGGGAGCTGAAGAGGAAGCCTCCGATGACGAGGGGGGCGACGCCTACGGAGAATGAATACCAGAAGACGATTTTATAGAGCAGGTAGCCGAGAGAGATGAGGACGGAGAGGACCGATCCGGCGAATCCGGCAAAGACGGCGATGCGGAGAGGGACTTTGGACAGGTTGGTGATGCCGAGCATCGCCATGTCGTAGAGGGAATAGAAATTGTTGGCGGTGATGCCGTGCTTGCGGGCGGGCTGGTGGTAGGGGATTTCGAGGCGCTCGAAGCCGATTTCGGCGATCATGCCGCGGAAGTAAGGGTAGGGGTCTCCCATGGCGCGGATGGCTTCGATGACTTGACGGTCGTAGAGTCCGAAGCCGGTGAAGTTCTCGTAGGTTTCGATGCCGGAGAGGTGGTTGACGAGGCGGTAGTACTTTTTGCGGATGAGGAACATGAGCCCGCTCTCGTCGGAGGACTGCTTGACGCCGATGACGACGCGGTAGCCGGATTCCCAGGCGCGGACCATCTGGGGGATCATCTCGGGCGGGTCCTGGAGGTCGGCGACGATGCTGATGACGAGGTCTCCGCGGGTTTGCATGAGGGCGTGGTGGGGGGAGCGGATGTGTCCGAAGTTGCGGGTGTTGCGGATGACCTTGACGTTGCGGTCGGCGGCGGCGAGGGATTTTAAGACCTCGAAGGTGTTATCGCGCGAGGCGTTGTCGATGAAGATGTGTTCGTAGCGGTAGTCTCCGAGCGAGGCGATGGCGGCACGGACGCGCTCGTAGAGCTCGCGGACATTGAGCTCTTCGTTGTAGCAGGGCGTGATGACGCTGATGGTTTTCATCGCTGCGGGGACTCCGGGGGGAACGGCATGGCTATTGGGCGCTCCCTTTGGCTTTGGTGGCGGCTTTCAGGTCCTGGGCGGGAGGCGCGGGGTCGATGCCTCGGGCGTAAATCGCGGCCTTGAGGGAAGGAATGCTGGAGTAGGGGCTGTCGATGGCATCGATCTGGATGGGCGCGTCCTTGGCGATGGGCTGGAGGAGGACTTCTCCGCGCATGAGTTCGCGGCAGGAGATTTGTCCCTTTTGCAGGGGGATGGCGAGGTAGACATCCTCATCGCTGAGGATGTGGCCCTCGGGGAGGTCGGACTTGGCGTAAACGCCACGGACTAGGGCATCGAGGTATTCGATCTCTTTGCGTGGTAAAAGACGCCTCTGGGTGCCGGGAGCCCCGCACATGGCCTTAGCTTGGTGGAAGGTTTTGAACCACAGGTCGATCTGGTCGGGGAGGGAGCAGTAGGGCGAGACTTTGATGCCGTCGGAGTCGATATCGACGTGGCGCTCGAAGGTTCGGGCTCCCTTGGCGTAGGCGATGAGCATGGAGGCCATCCAGTCATGGCACTCGTGGGTGGAGAAGCCGATGACGTGGTCGGGATAACGGTCGCGGAGGAAGTCGAGCTGGTTCATCTCGAGCTCGTGGTCCTCGGTGGGATAGAGCGAGACGCAATGATTGATGGCCAGAGGGATATGGCGATTGTCGAAGAACTGCACGAGGTCGTCGATGTCCTTGAGGGAGGAACCTCCGGTGGAGACGATGACGGGCCTTTTGGCAGTGGCTATCTTTTCGATCAGCATCCAATCGTTGAGGTCGGAGCTGGCAATTTTGAGGATCTGGATGCCGAGCTTGCAGCAGATGTCGACGGAATGCTCGTCGAAGGGTGTGGCCATGCTGATGCAGTTGGCCTGGCGGATGGCCTTGACGAGGGTCGAGTAGTCTTCGAACGTGAGCTGGGTGTCGATGGTCTTCTTGATGTAGCGGATGTCGCTGCGATCACGGAAATCGCGATGGATGAAGTTATCGACATCGCGAAGCTGGATCTTGATGGCGGCGCGGACATTGTTGAATCGCACTACCTGACCGTAGGCGCTGATGATCTTTAATCCGCGCTCGACGCTGCCGAGGTGGTTGTTGGCCATCTCAAGGACAAACAGTTCATTGAAGAAATCCGCACCCGTCATGAGAACCAGTCCTAACTTGAATTCGTGCTGCGAAAAGCATACTGCTTGGAACGAAAAGAGCTAAAGAGCAAAGTCAAAAGCCCCACTCAACGAAAAGAGCGTTGAGTGGGCCACCCGGGAAAAGAGCGTTGAGTGGGCCACCCGGTTGGGGGCAACGCGGTCCGTTCGCTCGTTTCGTCCACCGGCCCGGCACCCAGAACTAGTCTCGCGCCTTGTTGGCAGCGAGTTCCTCGGGCGAGAGGAAGGGGTACATATCCTCAAGCGGGGGAGAAACGATGGTGCCGTCGGGCAGAACCTTGGAACGTGAGCGTGGCTCAAACTCCTGTTCCGGGTCAAGCATAATTTCAATCAGCGCCGGGCCGGGGGTATCGAGAGCCGATTGGACCTTGTCCATTCCGGTGGCGCAATCGACGCGAATGCTGGGCAGGCCATAGGCGTTTCCAACCTTAACGAAATCGGGGAAGGAGACTCCGCTCCGGGGGCCTTCTCCCATGAGGCGTCCGAAAAAGTTCTTCTGCGTACTGCGGATGGACAGGTATCCACCATTATTCAGGACAAAGAGCTTGACCGGCAACTGATGGTACACGACGGTCTGGAGGTCCTGAATATTGAGCTGCAGGCTGCCGTCTCCGGCGAGACAGATTACTCGCTTGCCGTTGCGGGCGACGGCCGCTCCGATGGAGGCAGGGAGATCGTATCCCATGGACGCGGCACCGGAGTTGGAGATGAGGCGCTGGCCTCGGCGAATCTTCATTACCTGAAAAGGCAGAATGCAGGCACTGGCGTTGCCGCAAATTACCACGTCATCCGGGGCAAGGCGGGCGGAGAGCAACTCCATGAAGTAATAAGGATTCAATGGAGGCCCGGGCAGGCGCTGCCGGTCCTGCACGACAGGATACCGCGATACGCGCTGGCGGCACCACGCGAGCCAGGGGGCGTGGCGCGGTTGGCAGGCCGCGCGGTCGAGGGTTTGTACTAGATTGGCGAGAAAGAGCTTAAGGTCGGCGGCGATGGCTAAATCCGGCGTTACCAGAGGCTTGGAAAGCTCGGCGGGGTCGACGTCCACCTGAATTTTGAAAGCATCGGGGGCAAATGACGACCAGTTATAACTTACTTGCCTTAGATTCAGGCGTGATCCCAGGACCAGCACGAGGTCGGCATTCTGGACGGTGAAGTTTCCGGCGCGGTCGCCGATGGTGCCGGGGCGTCCACAGTAGAGGGGATCGTCACTGGCGATGAGGTCGTGGGTCCAGGCGGTGGTGACCGGGATTTGGAGCTTGCGGATCGCCTGCTCGAACTCGTCGAGGGCTCCGGCAAGGCGGACTCCGGTTCCGGCGAGGAGGACGGGACGCTTGGCGGCCGTGATGCGCTCGATGACTTCCTGCACCTGCTGTTGAAGGAGGGCGGGGTCGGAGGGGATGGCGTCTTCGGCGGGATCGTAGGCGCGGAGGGCGGTTTCGTCGATCTGGGCGGACTGCACGTCGATGGGAATGTCGAGCCAGCAGGGGCCGGGACGTCCGGTGCGGCAGAGGCGCCAGGCGCGCTCGAGGTGGTAGCGAATGGACGTGGGATCGTCGATGAGTTGGGCGTACTTGGTAACGCCTCGGACCATGGAGACGATGTTCACTTCCTGATCGCCAAGCTGGCGCAGATTGCGGGTTCCGGCGGTGGCCATGCAGGTCTGGCGCTTGACTTGTCCGGAGAGGACGAGCATGGCGATGGAATCGGTCCACGCGCCGAAGACTCCGTTGAGGGCATTGATGCCTCCGGGGCCGGTGGTTACGTTGACGACGCCGGGCAGGCCACTGACGCGCGAATAACCTTCGGCGGCCATGGCGGCGACCTGTTCGTGATGAGTGCAGATGTAGCGAATCCGGGACTCTTGTCCAATGCTGTCGTTGAGGTGCATGGCACCGCCGCCGGTCATCATGAAGATGTCGCGCACACCCCAATCGGCGAGAGTTCGGACAACATAGTCGGAAAGCTTGATCATCGGGAAACCTCTGAAACCTTATCTCTATTCAAGAACCATCTTTGCGTTCGGCGAATCGCCTCGTCGAGGGGGATCTCGCAGCGGAGACCTAGCTCCTGCTGGGCACGGGCGGTGGATGGGACGTAGCGTTGCGGGGGAACGGTGCCGGGGGTGCCGAAAATTTTGAATTCAACCTTGGGGATGAGGGCTTCGCTGACGGACTGGGCTAGCTCGCGGATGCTGACAGCTTGCTCGGAGCCTACGTTGTAGGGGCGGAGCGGGGCGCCGCGAAACAGGATGGTCCAGAGCCAGACCATGAGGTCGGTGGTGTACATGTAGGAGCGCAGGGCGGTGCCGTCTCCGGTGACGCGGATGGTGCGGCCAGCGAGTTGATCGCGGATGAAGTTGCCGATGGCAAAGTGGGCGTCGAGCTTCATGTAAGGTCCGACGAAGGCGAAGCCGCGGGCGATCTTTGGTTGAAGTGCGGTGCCTTTGGCGGCGATGGCGCAGAGGAGTTCGGCGGCGCGCTTGCCCTCGGCGTAGGCAGAGGCGGTTTCCAGAGGGTTGGGACCGGTGGTCGCGTTCTCTGAGACGTGGGTGGTGTCGGGGGGCTGGGGGCCGTAAACGGCTCCGGAGCTTAGGAACAGGAATTTGGCGGTCTCGGCGTGCTGCGCGAATTCGAGACAGCGGCGAGTGCCTTCGACGATGGTGTCGAACATGACCATGGGAGTTTCAGTGTTGAGCGGGACGCTGGACTCGGTGGCGGCGTGGATGACGTGGCTGTAGCGACCGGGGGGAAACGGGAAAGATCGTATGTCTCCGCCGACGGTGTGGAGAGCGGGGTCGGTGGCGAGGTGGGGGGCGTTCTTCTTAAATTCCTCGGAGTTGCGGGTGAGGATGGTTACTTGTGCGTTGAGATTCAGTTGGCGATTGGCGTGGAGGAGAGTTTCGAGGAGCCAGCAGCCGAAGAATCCGGTGGCTCCGGTGATGAAGATGCGCTGGTCGCGGAGTTCGGCCCATAAATCCTGGGTGCGGGAGAGGCATTCATCGAGATCGGTGGAGAGCGGGTTGAACACGGAGCCTCGTCGGTGGCGTCGCCCTGGATGTGGGTTGCTGGATGATGTAGGAAGGATACAGCAGAAAAAAAGGGGGGGCTAGGGGGGAGAGGAATGAGGTGGGAGAGAGGAGTGAGATCAAGAACAAGAACAAGATCAAGAACAAGAACAAGAACAAGAACAAGATCAAGATCAACTACCCCACGTCAGCCCGATGAAGCCGGGCGGGACGTGGGGCACCTGTGGACATATGGGGCAGATGATTCGTTGGTCAATGACCCAATTGCGGGGCGACGCTGGGCAGTCCATTCGGATTCGATTTCTACGGGACCAGGGATGCCGGTTGCGTAATGGCGGAAACTGCTCCATGGCCAATCGGCGGGTCCGGGTACTAATTCCCGTTTGACCGGGTTGCGGTGGATGTATCGAAGTTTCTCTACGAACTTGCGATAGTTGCGGATGTTGTGGTCGTAGTAACGCTTCTGCCAGAAGGGACTATTGCCCGCGGCATTCGGAGCGGAAGGATGGGCCGCTTTGGAAAAGGAAAGTTTTAATGAGCGCAGTGCGTCCGAAAGCGTGTTTTCCTCTGGTTCAGACAATAAGAGGTGGACGTGCTCCGGCATGACTACATATCCGAAGACTCGAATGCCGAAACGGATTCGGGTTCGCTCGAGAATGTTCAGGAAGAGATCGCGAAGATATGGAGTTTGGAGGTTTGGAAGCCGGTGATAGCAACTGAAAGTGAGAAAGTGTGATTGTTTGGATTGGTGATAACGCTCGAGGCTCCAAGGCATTGGAGGTGAACCTAGCAGCCGTGGGGACGGAAAGCAAGTCAAAGTTTTAGGAAAGGGACGCGAGGTTAGGGCAAGAGCAAGAGCAAGATCAAGATCAAGATCAAGAACAAGAACAAGAACAAGAACAAGAACAAGAACAACTTCCCCACGTCAGCCCGATGAAGCCGGGCGGGACGTGGGGCACCTGTGGACGTAGCACCCCGTGGACGTGGGACACCTGAAACGTTAGCGCCTACACTCTGGGGTGGACGTTATTGACCGGAATTGAAGGGTTGGGATAGCGTTGGAGGCTCAATGGTGAATCCGGAGAAGATGCTGCAACGAAAGGGCGGGGGATGCTGAAAGCTATATCGACATATGTGCATATAAAAGAGCGGCTTCATCCTGGGATATTGGACAGACTGGCGAAGGGTGGAGTGGCTGGGATCGAAATCTTTGCGATGCGTGGGCATTTCGACTACACGAACTCACAGCAGGTTCGCGAAATTGCATCGTGGTTCCGGTCGCAGGATGGAGTGGAGCTGCTATCGATGCACGCGCCGATGTATTCCGGGGACGGAGGTAGTTCGGAGATGATGCCGCTGAATGTGGCGGGGCGGGATCGCAAGGAACGCATCGATGCGATGGACGAAATCAAGCGCGCGATCGAGGTGGCCGAGGTGGCGCCGTTTGCTTCATTGGTGCTGCATATCGGAGTCGGCGGCGAATCGTTTGATGAGCATAAGTTTGAGCATGCACTGACTTCGGTGGAGCATCTGCGGGCGTTTGCGAAACCGCTGGGAGTGCGTCTGCTGCTGGAGAATATTCCCAACGAACTAACGGCTCCGGAGAAGTTAATGAACCTGATTCAGACCCTTCACTACGACGATATTGGAATTTGCCTGGACCTGGGACATGCAAATCTGGAGCCGGGAGTAGAGGCGGCAATCGAGACGATGAAGACGGCGATTCGTTCGGTGCATGTGCATGACAATCGCGGCAACAAGGATGAACATCTCTGGCCAGGCGAAGGAACGATTGACTGGAAGCCTACGATGGAATTGCTAAAGACGGCTCCGCAGGTTCCGGCGCTGGTGCTGGAGATCGAAGGCGATCCCGAGGGAAATCCGGAATACGGGAAGACGGTGCCGGGGAAGATACAAAAAAGTTGGGAATTGCTGCAGGTGTGAAGGAAGGTCAATATGGAACCGCTGACGAATATCGAGGTTCGTGATGGAAGTCACACCGAGGGTGGTTGGGAAAGGATAGTATAAGTTCTGTTGAAAGTACGGCATACGGCAGGAACGAGGGTCGGGGCCGCTTCAGTTTATCTCTCAAGGACGAAACAATGGCAGAAGCGAACGGGAGCAAGAGTTCCCAGAGTTGGACGAGCACGCAGGCATACGTGATGGCGGTTCTCTGCCTGCTGGTTGGATGTGCGGTGGGGTACCTGTTGCGTGGCTCGGTGGGCGGGAGCAGCAGCGCTCCGGCACCAGCGGCAGCAGCGGCGGATCCGCATCAGGGTATGCCTCCGGGCGCGATGGGCGGGATGGGACAGCAGCAGATGCCGACTCCCGAGCAGATGAAGGGGATGGCGGACAAGCAGGCGGCACCGCTCCTTGAACAGCTGAAATCGAAGCCGAACGATCCGGCATTGCTGGCGCAGATTGGCAATATGTATTACGACGCGCAGGTGTTTCCGACGGCAATCGACTACTACCAGAGATCGCTGGCGTCGGATGCGAAGAACGCGGCGGTTCGCACTGACTTTGCTACCGCGCTGTTCTATAACAATGATCCGGATCACGCGATTGCCGAGTTCGATCACGTGCTGAAGGACGATCCTAAGAACGGCAACGCGATGTTCAACCGCGGAATCGTGAAATGGCAAGCGAAGATGGATGTGAACGGAGCAGTCGCGGATTGGGAAAAGCTTTTGAAAGACAATCCGAACTATGACCAGGCCGACAAGGTCAAGATGTATATCGCGCAGGCGAAGAAACACTCAAACATCAAGCCGGGCCAGAAGACAGACAAGCCCGCGATGTAATTGCGAACTTGTTACGGCAAAGATCAATTCATTTGAACCCGCGGATTAGTCTGCGGGTTTTGTTATTTGCTGCTCGCGATTATGCGAAATTAGAAACGGTTTCACGGAAGGTATGTCCCGCGGGAGTGAGGAAGAGAAGAATCGATGGCGGGCTGAAAAGCTTGAGGCCGCACTGGAGACTTGGGTATTGCTGGGGTCCTTCGCCTTCGGCTCAGGGCTCATGGCTTTCACTTATCTGCTTTCGAACAGGCGTCAGAGTAACTTTTTGCAGAGCCGAATTGGCAGGAGGTATACATCAGTTTCCATTTTGGGAGTTACTAAGGGAATCATTATGAAATGATTACCATTTTAGTTCGACGCCTTTTGGTGAGCTAGGCCCGTAGCGTTCTCAGAATCGCTTCGTCTTGATGGAATGATGCTTACTTAGTAAATATTCGCCGCTCAATGGGAACGCCAATTCTAGATCCATGGTACCTCAAATATTTCCCAAGTAACTAAGTTTTAATGGGCCACTTTGGGTGATTGGCCGGATTACTCGCAGTTTTGAGGTTACTGCTGAGTTACTGACGGATGACCGCAACCCATTGCGCTTACCCATTCGCCTTTGATATTCAGAGTAGGTCGATCAGAGAAACATCTGGAAACCACTGGTTTCCCTCAGGGAGTCGTTCGTTCCCGCGTCCTGACTGCCGTGAGTGTTGAGTCTTAGGTCACTTGATTTCAAAAAAAGAAAGAAAGAGCCAATGAGAAGTTCAGGGAGTTCTCCCTTTAGCCGTTCCCTGTTAATTTTAGCCTTGTTTCTGACTGGTATTTCTGCCGCTTGGGCGCAGTCTACGGGGACAACCCTGAACATAACGACGAATATCGCCGGAATGGGAACCGCTGTGACGTTGAGCGCCGCTGTGACCTCGGGAGGAGCGCCGGTGAGTGCCGGGTTGGTGGTGTTTTGCGACGCCGATGCGGTGCGCTGTGCGGATTCGGCGGTGCTGGGCAGTTCGTGGATCACAAAGTCCGGGACGGCGACTCTCCGCAAGACATTCGGTCTCGGCACGCACAATATCCATGCGGTATATCAGGGTACGAAGTCCTACGCGGCAAGCAACTCCTCTACACAGGTGTTGACGGTGACCGGGCCAGGACTGGCGACGACGAGCACGATCAGCTCCACGGGAGTATCGGGCAATTACGTACTTACCGGGACGATTACGACCAACAGCGCAACGGCTCCGACGGGAAGCATCTCGTTCCTGGACGCCAGCAATGGGAATTACCCGGTAGCGGCCGCGGTGCTGGGGACCGCTACCGTGACATCGAGTTTTACTAGCAAATCCGGACCAGCAGCGGTTACTGGGAATCAAGCAATTGCCACTGGCGATTTCAATAATGACGGCAAACTGGATTACGTGGTGACCAGCCTGATCAGTCCTTCGTCCGCAACAATCATGCTAGGCAACGGGGATGGCACCTTCACAAAGGGAGCGAGTTATGCGACGGGTGCCAGTCCGGAAGCTGTAGTGGCAGCGGACTTGAACGGCGATGGAAATCTGGATCTTGCATTCGCAAACTCATCGAGCACGGGCGTGGTGATCCTGCTGGGCAACGGAGATGGAACGTTTACGACCGCAGCCATTCCTGCTTTGGGCTGGGCGGCGTCAGTGGCGGTGGGTGACTTCAACGGCGATGGAATTCCGGATCTGGCTGTGGGCAATAGTGGATTCGGCTATGCAGTAACGATTCTGCTTGGTAACGGCGACGGTACGTTCACGGTTGGCGCAAGCGTTCCGGTGACGCAATGGTCGATTGCTCCGCAAGGCCTTTTAGCTATGGATCTCAACGGCGACGGCAAGACGGATCTGGCGGTGACGAGTTCGAACGGCAACACCGGGAATTATGCAGTAACGATTCTGTTGAGCAATGGCGATGGAACGTTTACTCAGGGGCAGAGTTACACAACGGGCGCATCCGACTTATCGATTGCGGGCGGCGATTTCAATGGGGACGGCATTCCGGATCTGGCGATCGCGAATTATGCCTCTAGCACGCTTACCATTCTGCTGGGCAACGGAGATGGAACGTTCACCGCCGCGGCGCCTGTATCGATCGGAGCCGGTGCTTTTGCGATTGTGGCGGCAGACATCAATCGCGATGGAAAGCTGGACCTAGCGATTGCGAATTATACCCGCAGCGTGGTTACTCTTCTGCTCGGTAACGGTGATGGAACGTTTACGGCGACGACATCTTCGCCGACGGCGGGACCGAATCCTGCTGGCATTGTAGCGGGCGACTTCAACGGGGACGGGTTGCTGGACTTTATTACGGCGAACTACTACGCGTCTACGACATCTATTCTGCTGCAGAGCGCGAAATTGACGATAAACGCGATTGCCAATGGGGTGGCAGTCCCTGGCAGTGGTGGAACGCATAACGTTCTTGCAAGCTATGGCGGTGACAACACCTATGCTTCCAGCCAGTCCGGCACGATTGCTCTCGGCTCGACTCAAGTTGGTTCTAGCGTTACATTGACGGTGCTTCCGGGATCACCGGTTGCGGGCAACTCAACGACTCTTCAGGTTTCGATTCCTGCATCCCTGGTCGGTGGCTTGTCTCCGAGTGGGACCGTTCAGTTCAACGATGGCAGCAACTATATTGGAACGGGGACTGTGAGTGGTGGGCAAGCCGTCATCTTGCATGTTTTCCCGATAACAGGCGTTCATTCATTGCAGGCCGTGTATAGCGGCGATGCCAATTTCAAGCCAAGTACCAGTGCGATAAATACGGTGACAGTTGTACCTGGGGCTCCAACCATGACGTGTACGCCGCAAGGCGCTAGTACCGTTACATATGGGAGCTACGGCAGTAATCCTATGATCACCGTATTGCTCCAGGGAACCAGCGGAGCCATTCCGGGTGGCAGTGTGAGTATGTATCTGGATTCGAATTCCAGCCCGATCGAGACCGATCCCCTGAGCTACTACAACTCAACCACAGGATACGTCAACGCAGGTAATGAGTATTGGACTGTAATAAATGGTGGCGCTCATACCTTCACTCTGAAGTACTCTGGGGACTCAAATTGGGCACCTGCATCATGCTCAGTTCCGATAACGGTTTTGAAGGATGCTCCTCAATTGGTTGGCAGTGTCTACTCATCGATCAATCCCTCGAGCACCGGCACTCAGACTGTGATCGGAGCGAATTTCAGAGATCCTCTCGGATGCAGGACTTACTGCACTGCTCCTTCGGGAACTGTTACGTTTTACTCCGACGGTTCGGCGATTGGCACGGTGCCTGTAACGACAACGTCGTGGAGCGCTGGATATTTCTCGGGCTCACTCCCAATCTCGAATCTTCCGGCGGGCACGCACACGATTACGGGAAGCTATAGCGGCGACGCGAATTACGCGACCGTAGCCGCTGGGGGTGCGTTCACACAAACTGTCAACAACGCACTCGGGACGCAGACGATCAGCTTTGCGGTATTGCCGAATGTGACGTATGGGGCAAGCCCGATGACGCTGTCGGGGACGGCAAGTTCAGGGCTGCCGGTGAGCTATACGGTAACGGGACCGGCGGCTGTGAGCGGCAACACTCTGACGATTACGGGCGTAGGTGCGGTCACGGTCACGGCCAATCAGGCGGGGAATGGAAGCTTTGCCGCGGCAAGTCCGGTCGCTCAGAGCTTCACGGTGAGCAAGGTGATGCTGATGGTGATTGCGAATAATGTCACCATCGCTTACGGGCAATCGATTCCAAGCCTGGGCTACACGTTGACCGGGTTTGTAAACAGCGACACGATTGCGGTAGTTGCTGGCCCGGTGACGGAAGCGACTGCGGCAACCAGTACGTCTCCGGCCGGAACGTATCCAATTAGCTTCGCAACCCAGGGGCTCACGGCGACGAATTACACATTTAATTATGTCGGCGGAACCCTAACAGTCGTGGGCGGGGCGGCGCAGACAATCAGCTTTGGAGCGTTGCCAAACGTTACGTACGGAGTAAGTTCGTTGACCTTGTCGGCGACGGCAAGTTCGGGACTTCCGGTGAGCTATGCGGTGAGCGGACCGGCGACAATGAGCGGCAACGCTCTGACCATCACGGGCGCAGGTGCGGTGACGGTGACCGCCAACCAGGCAGGCAATGCGAACTACGCGGCGGCGGCGCCGGTTTCGCAGAGCTTCACGGTGAATAAAGCTGGGCTCACGGTCGCTGCAAATAACGCCAGCATGGTTTACGGTCAGGCAATGCCGGACTTCAGCTACATAGTGTCGGGCTTTGTGAACGGCGACACGAGCGCGGTAGTTGCGGGCTCGGCGACGGAGGCGACCACGGCAACCAGTACATCTCCGGCCGGAACATACCCGATCAGCTTCGCAAACCAAGGTCTCACGGCGACGAATTACACGTTTAATTATGTAAATGGCACGTTGACGATTGCAGGTGGCGCGGCGCAGACAATCTCGTTCGGGACACTGCCGAATGTGACGTATGGGGCGGGGCCGATCACGCTATCGGCGACGTCGAGTTCGGGGCTGCAGGTGAGCTATGCGGTGAGCGGACCGGCGACAGTGAGCGGCAACACTCTGACCATCGCTGGCGCAGGTACGGTTACGGTGACGGCGACTCAGCCGGGGAATGCGAACTATGGTTCGGCGACGCCGGTTTCGCAGAGCTTCACGGTGAATAAAGCTGGGCTCACGGTCGCCGCGAGGAATGCCAGCATTGTTTACGGTCAGGCATTGCCGAGCTTCAGCTACGTGGTGTCGGGCTTTGTGAACAGCGACACGAGCGCGGTAGTTGCGGGTTCGGCGACGGAGACGACGACGGCAACGAGTACATCTCCGGCCGGAACATACCCGATCAGCTTCGCAAACCAAGGTCTCACGGCGACGAATTACACGTTTAATTATGTAAATGGCACGTTGACGATTGCAGGTGGCGCGGCGCAGACAATCTCGTTCGGGACACTGCCGAATGTGACGTATGGGGCGGGGCCGATCACGCTATCGGCGACGTCGAGTTCGGGGCTGCAGGTGAGCTATGCGGTGAGCGGACCGGCGACAGTGAGCGGCAACACTCTGACCATCACTGGCGCAGGTACGGTTACGGTGACGGCGACTCAGCCGGGGAATGCGAACTATGGTTCGGCGACGCCGGTTTCGCAGAGCTTCACGGTGGGTAAAGCCTCCACCTCGATTAGCAATATTTCTTATTCCGCGAACAATCCAACGAAGGCTCCTGTCAACCTCGGTGTAACCGTCATAGTGACACCACAGATTTCGGGAACACCGACGGGAACAGTGAATGTAACGGCAGTTCTTCAAGGCGCCAGTGCCACGGTGCAATGTACGCTGACCTTGGCTGGCGGCAGCGGAACTTGCGCCGTGCCCCTGAACAGTAAAGGCTTCTACACGATCACTGCGACCTATTTGGGCGACAGTAACTTCAACAGTTCACCAGCTCAGAACGGTGTCTCTTTTCATGCTAATTAGGAATAGATATTGAAGTTGTACCTGTGGGGACCGCTTGAGGTCAGATTGGTCGAGTGGGGAATTTGACCTATGCTCGACTAGTTCCTGTGTCAGAAGCCGCAGCACTGCTGCCCTGATATTCCAAGATCCTCGCGATGGTGCGAGATTTCATGTGTATAGAATCAGGTTATACCATTTGTTTACATAGTCTTGCAAGGCCACGTAGGGCCCGCCAGCGCAGTTCAGTGACAACGGCGACGCAATTGCATATCCAAAGACCGTGAGGTAGTTGTGAAGTTTTCGAAGTCAATCTCGATCATGGTGCTGGTGGCTTTGCTGGGCGTGGCGGCTCAGGCGGGAATCCATCCGGTTCCACTTGAGCCAAATCAAGACCCCGCAACTTGCGCACAATGCCATGAGGATAAGACCAAAGGCAAGTCGGTCCATTCGGCGATTGCGATGGGCTGTACCAGTTGTCACGAGATCAGGGTCAAAAAAGATATTACCCGCACAAAACTCGTTACCACCACCACCGTTGCCCTCTGCATTACCTGCCACGCTGACAAGAAAGCCGCTGACATTAAAGGCAAGGTTCATTCGCCGGCAGTTCGCGACTGTACGAAGTGTCATGAGCCACATCAGTCAGACAATAAGAATCAGTTGCTGAAGCCGGTGAGCGGAGATACCAAAGATACAAACCTCTGCCTGAGCTGCCACAAAATCGGGGTCGATGTTCCCAAGGGCGGCAGCCGTCATGCGGCTCTGGATATGGGATGCGACACCTGCCATGTGACGCACAAGACCGGTGAACGGGGCAAGCGCGAATTTGACTTCCATCTTACGAAGGATGCGCCAGGGCTTTGTATCGATTGTCACGATCCGAAGGATCCAACGATCGCCAAGTCGCATCAGGGGCAGCCATTTGAGAAGGCGGACTGCTTAAGCTGCCACGATCCTCACCAGTCGACGAGCAAGAAGTTGATGGCGAAGTTTACACATATGCCTTTCGCGGGGGGACAATGTGATTCCTGCCACGCCCCGGCTAAAGATGGCAAGGTGGTGTTGACGGCGGCGACGGCAAAAGAAGTCTGCCTGACCTGCCACTCCGATAAGGGCGAGCAGATCGAGAAGGCGAAAGTGCAGCATCCGGGTGCGGCAGGCGATTGTACGGATTGCCACAATCCGCACGCCGGCAACTCTCCGGGATTCCCGAAGCCGAATGCTGTGGCGGTGTGTCTGGGATGCCACTCCGATCAGGCGGAACAAGGGAAGAAGGCGCACATTCATCAGCCGGCATTCGAGCAGGGCTGCGCAACGTGCCACGAGCCGCATGGCGGCGACAATCTGAAGCTGCTGCGGGCCGACAAGCCCAACACGCTCTGCCTGGAGTGCCATGGGCCGGATTCCAAGCCGGAAGAATTGAAGGAATCGCATCAGGTTTCGATCTTCGGCGGGAAAGTGAAATTGCCGGAGACCTACTTTGCGGGTGTTGTCCGGCTTCCCCTGAAGTACGGGATCGGACATCCGGTGGACAAGCATCCGGTGACGAACTTCGGCGACAAGCAGATCAATTGCATGACCTGCCATCAGCCGCACTCTTCGGCGCAGCCGAACCTGATTGTGAAAGACCAAGCAGCAAACATGGCATTTTGCGCCACGTGTCACCAGACCCTAGAGCGGTAACGATTCGTAGTGGGAGAAGTAAAGATGTTTGCAGTTCGCCAAAACTCGGTGGGAAGTCCAAAGCAAATAGCCGGTTTCTTGTTGCTGATGCTCACGATTCTGGGGTTGCCGGTTTCGATGATGGCGGGTGGTAAGAAGAAGGACGCTGCCCCGGCGGAGAAGCCTCTGATCGAGAGGCTGGACTACTCGAAGATTGTATGGCCGAACCCTCCGGCGATTACGCGGGTGAAGTATCTGGACTTCTTCGCGGCAGAAAAAGTGCCGACGCGCGAGAACATGAAGAAGAAGGGCGCATGGATGGACCGGTTGGCGGGCGCCGCAACGGGCGAGACCGCGGTGGACAAGCCGCTGTTCCAACTGGCGCAACCGTACGGGCTGGCGGTGGATTCGAAGGGCCGCCTATATGTTGCAGATAGCAAGGTCGGGGCGATCTTCATTTTCAACACGGAAAACAAGGATGTTGAACTGATCAAGAATGGCGTGAACGCGCATTTCAAGATGATTACCGGGTTGGCGATTGACGATAGCGACCGGATGTTCGTTTCAGATAGTGTGGCGCGTCACGTGATTGTGTTCGATCCCCAGCATCGCGCCGAAGCCACGATTGCAGAGGGTATGTCGAGTCCGGCGGGGCTGGCTATCGATAACGAGAACCGGTTCCTCTATGTGACGGATACGGATCTGGACCAGGTTCTGGTTTATGACGCCGATACATACAGGCTGCTGCGCAAGATTGGAACGGCTGGCAAGAAACACGAGTCAACCGAGCCGGGCCTGTTTTCACGGCCTACCAACGCGGCGGTGGATTCGGAGGGGAACTTGTACGTCTCCGACACGTTCAACAACCGCATAGAGATTTTTGATGCAGATGGAAATTTTGTAAGCACCTTCGGTAAGAACGGCGACGGGCCAGGATATTTCGCGCGGCCAAAGGGTGTTGCCATCGATAAGGATGGGCACGTCTGGGTCGCGGACACGGTGCAGGACAGGGTGCAGGTATTCACCCGGGATGGACGCCTGTTGCTCTATATGGGCGGCCACGGGATGCTGCCGGGACAGTTCAACGCGGTGCAAGGAATCACAATCGACAAGAATAACCGTGTTTTCACCTCCGAACAGTATCCGGGCAGGACGCAGATGTTCCGCTACGTGACAAATGAGGAAGCGCTGGCGGAGAAAGCGCGAAGGGATGCCGAGGCGGAGAAGAAAGCGGGCGGAAAGCCCGACAAGAAGGCGCAGGCACCGGTAGTCAAGGAATCGCCAGCGGAAAAAGAGCAGCCAGCAGTGGCGAAGTAGGCGTTGCCGGTTCGGTCCGATTACGGGGACGTCCGGGTATCCGAGCTCGGGCGATTTCTGTTTTGTACGGTGAACAAGCTCCCTAAAAATCTCAACAGGGATGATCGGTGGGCGTGATGTGGCGCGCCTGAAGCGATAACTCCGCTGGGTCTTCCGAAGGTCCCCATATCCTCTTCTGCGCAAGGTGCGGGGCCGACTCCGGACGGGGCATTGGAGCGTGCGGACGACTGGTTGCGGAATTTTGATGCGGAATTTGGCGTAGCTGGAGTTGTGATCTGGGTTAGAAGCCACAGCCACGGTACTGAAGTAACTCAAGGAGACCCAGGTCAAGGGCCATTCGACTCATGGAGATAGAACTTAGATGTTCTCTGTTTTCAGGTACTTATCAAGATTTTAGACAGAGTTCGTGGGGAGTGCTATTTCAACGGCGACAGAATTGCCTATGAATATGTCGTGATGAAGTCGTAGTCGCGGCGAGGTGAGGCCGCCAACAGGTTTTGGCTGCAGTCAACAAAGCAGTCGGAAATCGGAGCCGGGCAAAGTCTGGTGAAGATAGCAACACTGTAAGTGTATTCAATCAGGAGGTCTTTAAGACCATGAAGAAAGCAATGTTCATTCTGCTGTGCGTCGCGATTTTCGCCTCGCTGGCGATGGCGCAAGTAACCTTTACTCAGGGCACGAGCCCCATGGGGTCGAAGCCGGTTGATAAGCTTGGCGCACACGAAAACGGCGGACGCGGTTGCGTCGGCTGTCACGCTCCTCATAGCGGTGCGGGCGGCAACGGCGGCAACGTGGGAACAGGCACAGTCGTCGATCCCAACACAGGCAACGATGCTCTGTTCGGACAGGATATGGGTCCGCTCTACGGCATCACGCTGGCGATGGGCGACAACGGCTCCTATACAACCACCCTTCCCGCAGTTACGGCTTTTGCGGTGGGAGATGAAGAAATCCGCGGCATCATGATGTGCTTGAGCTGCCATGATGGCAACATCGCCAAGGGCGCGATGATGACCAACCAGTCCTGGGAACAGAAGATGAGCCTTCTGCCCGCGACATACGGCACCAAGCCGATTCCGACCCTGCTCGGCAACGACGGAACCACCGCCGGCAACTACAACAACGATCACCCGGTGGGACCGCAGGCTACCCTGGGCGCAGTGGGCGTTGCCAGCCGCTTTACCGTAACCGGTGGCAAGTACACGACTGCTGACGCACAGTACCTTGAGTTCATCACCAACTACGGCGCACCGACCTTCTTCGGCCGCACGCCTCCAGTGCTGCCGACCGGTTTCGTCGATGGTTCCGCTCCGACGAATGCCTACATCGTTTGCACCACCTGCCACACCCCGCACAGCATGTACACCGCCTCCGCTTCCTCCAGCAACAAGATCGCTGGTCTGTCGGCTGGTGTATTCCCGAGCTTCTTCTTCATCGCAGCTCCTTACAACCCGGGCTCGCAGCCAACCGCAGCGCAGGCTTCGTCGGCGACGCAGTTCTGCCGCCAGTGCCACTTCACCGGCGCGGGTGGTTCGAACGAAGGCAGCAACATCCACGGAGTTACCACTGCGTTCTAATTGCAGTGTTTGATCCTAAGGGGGAGGGAAATTTCCTCCCCCTTTCTTTACCAATTTTTCCGATGTGAGGAAATATGCGATTCCAGTTCTGTACCGCCGCCCTACTGCTGATGGCTTCTGCTGCAACTGCCCAGGTGTCCTCCCATGCTCCGGCCCTGCAACCGGCGCAAGGTGCGGGGCTTCCGGCGGCACAGATGCAAGCAGCGGTGGTGAACGACAAGCCGGTGGTGCGGGTGAACCAAGCCGTCCTGACCAACCGCGACCTGGTGCGAGAGATGTATGCGATCTTCCCATATGGGAAAGAGCACGCGGGCTTCCCCAAGACGATGGAGCCGGAGATCCGCAAGGGCGCGCTCGATATGATTATTTTCGAGGAGCTGGTTTATCAGGAGGCGGTGCGGAGGCAGGTCGTGATTCCGGCAGCCCGGATGAACGCTGCCGAGGCGCAGTTCAAGAAGCAGTTTCCAAACCAAAAGGTGTACCAGGATTACCTGAAGCTCGAATGCCAGGGGTCAACCCAGAAGTTGCACCAGAAGATCCGCCGGTCGTTGATGATCGAGGCGTTGCTGAGGACAGAAGTGCAGAACAAGTCACTGGTTTCGATGGCGCAGGCCAAGGCCTACTTCGACAAGAATCCGAAAGAGTACACACACGGCGAAAGTTTCAGCCTTCAGACGATCTCGATCATTCCGCCAGAGAAATCCAATCCCGACATTTTGAAGGAAGCCAAGAAACGCGCCGAAGACGCATTGAAGCAGGCGAAGGCGACGAAGAGCTATAAGGAATTTGGGCTGCTGGCGGAAAAGATGTCGGACGATGACTGGCACGTAAACATGGGAGATCACAAGACGGTGGAAGCCTCCAAGTTGCCTCCTCCGGTGGTCGAAGCTGCGCGCAAGATGAAGATCGGGGATGTGAGCGAGCTGTTCCAGTTCGGTTCGGCCTATGCGATCTTCCGGCTGAACGCGCATACGCCGGCGGGTGTGGACAAGTTTGAAGTAGTGAAGAAACAGGTCCAGACCAATCTGCAGAAAGCCAGATACAACGAAGCGCGCGCGGAGTTTAACAAGCGGCTGAAAAAGAACGCAAAGGTAGAAGTGCTGTAAAGAGGCGCTGATGCCTGGACCCCACATTTGCCAAAGGAAGGCAAATATGGGCCACCCTGCCAACTGGGCCTGCCAACGGAGTAGGAGTCGAGAAGTGAAACGCCGCGTACAAAACCTAGGGTACCTGATGGCGGGCGTACTACTGCTCACGATTCCGGCAACGGCCCAGATCACGGTGGGTGACAATCTGAAAGTGGGGCTGTCGGGCGACCTGTCAACGGGATACAACAGCAGTTTCGGCACCGACGGCTCCAGCCATTCCCTAAGTTTAGGTGGCAGCGGATCAATCCACGGCTCTTACTACAATCCGCAATTCTTCTCCTTCGATGTGCAGCCGTACTACAACCGTTCACAGGCCAATTCCGCTTATCAATCCATTACCGATAGCAGCGGATTTACCGGAACCGCTAACATTTTCAGCGGTAGCCATTTTCCCGGCTCGGTGAGCTACGGAAAGACCCACGACAACCTGGGGCAGTTCGGATTGCCGGGAGTGACCGGCCTGAGCACAAAGGCGTCGGGCGACACGATTGACTTCAATTGGGCGGCGAATGTCCCTAATCTGCCGAGCGTCAACGTCAGTTATTTGATCGCCGGACAAGACACTTCAACCTACGGTACCAACGGTGATACCAGCCTTCATACGCGCAACTTGAATCTCCAAACCTACTATAACCTCCGGGGATATCCGCTGACTGGGTACTACAACCATCAGTCGCTAAACTCGATATATCCGAATTTTTTCGGCACGACTCAGAAGGACGACGGTGGGAGTGGAGCGAACGCGTCCTACGGATTGATGACTTCACATAAAATACCGCTAAACGGGTATTGGTCCGCCAATGTGAGCCGCGGCAGCTACGATTCGGAGACGCATAATAATGGGATTAGGTCTTCCAGCAGCGGCACGAGCGAGTCGGCGAATTCGACCGCGTCGGTGGAGCTTGCGCCTAAGTTAAGCGTCTCGTTGGGGGCCAGCTACCAGACCAATTTCCTAGGGGCAGTGCAGGCGCAGCTAATTCAGGCGGGCGCGACCAGTTCCCTGGTCAATGCCGAGTCCGACAGTAAGGCATATTCCGTGCGTACGGACGCCTACTACCAGCTAGGTAAGCACATCAACCTGAATGGGCAATGGAACCACATACAGCAGTACTATGGCGGTAAAAGCATCGGGATTTCACAGTGGGGCGGGGGCGTGAGTTCCAGCTATGCGAAACCCTTTTTCGGAATGCTGACCGTTTCGGTGGGAGCAGTGGATACAGCGAGCCAGGAGGGGAACTCTGGAGCCGGCCTATACGCCACTGTCAGCTTTACGCGCAAGTTCCACCGATGGGAGACAGGGGCGGATTTCAACTATTCACAGCAGGTACAGACGCTGGGAAGCGTTTACACCACCTCAGTGTATGGCTACGGCGGAAGCGTAAAGCGAAAATTTGGAGACAGATTTTACCTGGTTAATGCGGCCCGCGAGACGCACAGCGGATTGTCGCAACAGGTGGGAACGAGCAGTCACTCCGAAAGCTTCTTAACCACTCTTCTGTATAAACGATACAGCCTGAACGTAGTGTATTCGCAATCGGGAGGGACGGCGATTCAGACGCCTCAGGGATTGGTTTCCGTGCCGATAGGCGTTTCCACTTCGTCGGTCGCCGCGCCGGTTCTTTACAACGCGAAGAGTTATGGAGGCGGGATTACGGCGACAGTCGCGCGCTTCGTGATCACGGGGAGTTACTCGAGGGCGGTGAGCGACACGACCGCGACGACATTGTCAAACAACAGCACGACGATGTGGAATTCGCTGATCCGCTGCCGGATGCGCAAGATGTATTTCAACGCGGGATTTACGCGGTTTGGACAGAGCGTGGGTGGATCGGGGTTTCAGCCTAGTATGCTAAACTCCTATTTCATCGGGATTTCGAGATGGTTCAATGTGTTCTGAGCAAGAGGCGCGCTGAAGTGTGCGCGGCGGGGAGAATCGCCGTCCTGATCGCTTCGCTTCTGCTCTCCCCGGCATGGGCGTCGAAGAAGAAAGAAATGCCAGCCACACCACCACCTCCAGATGTTCTGCTGGAAGGCGGACGCAAACTCAGTTACGAGCGGAGCTTCAGTTCAGAGCGAGAGGTGCGGAAGAAGCCGGGCTTTTTCGGCAAAGTGCTCAACATTATCGCCGGTGAACCGGATATGCACTTTCTGGTACGGCCTTACAGTATTGCGGTCGATTCCCGCGGAAGAGCGATTATCACTGACCCTGGCGCGCTGGGAATCCACATATTCGATTTTGCGCAGCAAAAATACAAGTTTATCGAGCGCCGGGAAAAGGGCAAAGACCCGATGCGGTCGCCGCAATGCGTGGCCGTAGATTCAGAAAACAACATTTATGTAACGGATTCGGAAGTAGGAAAGGTTTTTGTCTTTGATGCCGAAGGCAAGTACCGGCGAGCGATCGGCAGCCTGAAGGGCGGCGAAGGATTCTTCAAGAGGCCGACCGGTATTGCAGTGGATTCGGCAGCGCAGAGGCTATATGTCACCGACACACTGCGCGACAAAATCTTCGTGATGGACCTCACGGGAAATGTGATGCGGACGATTGGGCAGGCAGGCGGCGACAACGGCGAATTTAAATCTCCCACGGAGCTGAAATTGGTTGGACAGCAACTGGCAGTGGTCGATGCCCTGAACTTCCGGGTTCAAGTGCTGGATCGCAGCGGAGTGTTCCGGAGTTCGATTGGACGGCAGGGAGATTCGTCGGGTGAGATGTTTCGTCCGAAGGGGGTCGCAATCGATTCCGAGGGACACTACTACATTGTGGATGGGCTGTGGAGCGTGGTGCAGGTTTTCGACGGTGAAGGACGCCTTCTGTACTACTTCGGCAAGAAAGGTACTGGAGCCGGTGATTTTCAATTGCCAACCGGAGTGTTTATCGACCATGAAGATCGCGTGTTTGTCGTGGATTCGTACAACCGGCGCATTCAGGTATTCCGGTACTCTGGTTTGAACAGGCAGGCGCGAGGAATGGCGCAATGAGGAAGCTCCTGCTCGCCTTAGGTATTGGGATCATGTTTTGCGGTAATTTGAGCGCTCAGTCGGGCGATGTGCTCGGCTCTCATGATTTTTCAAGCTCCGGCAAGTCGCCGCTGACCGGCTCCTCTTCGGCGTCATGCCTGTATTGCCATGCTCCACACTCGGGGATCGGAGGGAGCACCCCGCTATGGAGCCAGACGCTTTCGTCTCAGACTTATACGACGTATTCAAGTTCGACGATACAAAACACGACAACGCAGCCGATGGTCGGAGGGACGAGTAGTCTGTGTCTTAGCTGTCACGATGGCACAGTAGCCGTGGGACAACTCGTGCCATATGGAACGGCTACTATGACGGGCTCCATGTTGCAGACCGATGTTTTTGGCGGGAACTTGCAGACGTCACATCCGTTCAGCCTTAACAAGCCACTGAAGGACTCGCCTGACCTGGTTTCGAGTCTGGTGGCTTCACAGACTACGGCCGACCCTTTGCACAAGGTGAAACTCATCAATGGCACGGTTGAATGCAATAGCTGCCACGAACCACACCAGCAGAACATTGACACGGTCTCGAAGAACTTCCTGGTTCGGGATAGCTCGAGTGGACAGTTGTGTCTGTCCTGCCATGAATCCAACGCACGCACGGTAAATGGCAAGACGAATCCACTGGCACAATGGTCAACCAGCATACATGCAGTATCGGTTGACAATGTTGCGGCTTCGGCGAAGCTGGGCAATTACACGACAGTAGCTCAGTTTGCGTGCCTCTCCTGCCACATGCCACACAATGCGAACGGTGCGTCAGGACTGCTTCGTGGAGTCAATCCGCCACCGGCAAACACGGATCCGGCGACCATGAGCTGTATGACTTGCCATAACGGTGGCTCGAACCTGCAACAGCCAATCGCGAATATTTATGCGGAGTTTGCGAAATCAAATGTTCATCCGTTTCCGTCAACAACCAATACTCATGACGCGAACGAGCGGCCTGAGCTTCTAAACAACCGCCATGCGACGTGCGCCGATTGCCATAATGCACACTCGTCCACCCAGGTGCTGACGTTTTCGCCCGCGCCAGCACTGCGAGGCTCGCAGAGCGGTGTGGTTGGAGTCAGCGCGAGCGACGGCCTTACACCGATTATCCCGGCGGTGAATCAGTATGAGAGCTGTCTGCGATGCCATGGCAATAGCCCGGGCAAACAATCGCCACAGTCCTATGGATACCTCCCTACCTGGGCGGTAAGCGCGGCCGATCCGCTCAACGTGATTTCGCAATTTGCGAGGACTGCCACATCAAGCCATCCGGTACTCCATGCGAGCAGCAGTCCGTGGCCACAGCCGAGTTTGCTGCCGTACATGATGAATCTGGACGGAATAACAAGCAGTTCGCGGACCTTGGGATCGGGGCAAGCCGACAGCATTTTCTGCACGGACTGTCACAACTCGGATGACAATCGCGAGTTCGGCGGCACGGGACCAGCAGGCCCACACGGCTCGCAATACAGTCACGTGATGGAGCGGCGGTATGAATTCAGCCAAGTAGGAGCGGTTGCGGGTCCGGGTACTCCGATCTTGAACCTCTTCATTTCCCCCAACCTCAGCGCGGGGGGAGGTAGTTCCGGTCCTTATGCGCTCTGCGGCAAATGTCACAATTTGTCCAATATCGTATCGGACGCAAGTTTCAAGCCTGGCACGACCGGTAAAGGTGGCCATTACACGCACATTTCCGAGCAAGGCGTCTCCTGCTCTGTATGCCATACGGCTCATGGAATGGGCGCGGTCGCGGCAAATATCAGCGGGGAACGGTTGGTCAACTTCGACGTGAACGTGGTCGCACCGAATGGAAGCTTACCCATTTCCTATGCTCACGCGACTAACACCTGCACGCTGAAGTGCCATGGCTATTATCACAATGCGAACGGGTCGGTAAGCACTACCCCGCAATGAACGAAATTTTAGGAGTATTGAAATGGAAAATGAATCACCTGTCTCTACCGCCCTCGAGTGGACTTCTATAAAGGTCTACACACTGGCCGCGATTTGCCTGATACTGGGTATTATTCTGGGCGCTTTGTTCCACGGTCCAGCCAAACCCGCTACACTCTCTGCCGAATCCAGCCAAGGGATGTCAGGAAATCTATCTCCACATGGAGCTGGCGGAGTGCCAAAATCCCCATCCGCGGCACTATCCTCAGATCCGATTTTCGAAAAAGCAAAGAACGATCCGAATAACTTTGACTTGCTTTCGCAGGCTGGTAACGCGGCGATGAAGGGCGGAGATCCGAAGATGGCAGCGGACTATTACGGACGCGCGCTGAAGGTGAAGGACGATCTGGACATTCGTACCAACCTCGCCAACGCCTACTTCCGGT